>Ga0208357_1000658_pt1 | contig 27112 bp, 29 predicted proteins | sample NGESurdeep092012_6_FD_184487 | JGI IMG/M metagenome (GOLD analysis project Ga0208357, IMG submission 184487) | Arctic peat soil microbial communities from Barrow, Alaska - NGEE Surface sample F52-2 deep-092012 (SPAdes) | ecosystem: Environmental > Terrestrial > Soil > Wetlands > Peat ...
CCTGGCCAGTCCCCCGTTGGACTTCTTCACCCACGACACGTACTTCGTCGTCGCGCACTTCCACTCGATCGTCATGGCGCTGGTCCTCGCCGGCATGGGCGGGCTCTACTACTGGGGCCCCAAGTTCACCGGGTATTTGCTCAACGAGAAGTTCGGCCGGATCCAGTTCTGGTTCCTCTTCATCGGAACCCAGGTCTTCACGTTCCCGCAGTACATCCTCGGCCTCGACGGTATGCCCCGGCGCATCGCGGGGTATCCGCACAGTCCCGAGTGGAAGACGCTCAATGACTGGAGCACGTTCGGTGCGATTCTCGTCGGCATCTCGACGATCGTGTTCGTCGTCAACGTCGGATTCAGCTGGAAGAAGTACCCGGCCGGCGACAACCCGTGGGACGCCCAGACCCTCGAGTGGTTCACCACGTCCCCCCCGCCGCACCACAACTTCTACCGACTGCCCCAGATACGTTCGGAACGTCCCACTTGGGACTACAACCACCCCGAGCACCGTTCGTTGGCGCACGGAACCGCTGGCACGGGCACGCACCACGAGCCACCGTTGGCGAACCTCGTCGTCGGCGCCCTCGAACACGATCAGGATCACGACGCATGAGGGTCGAAGCCAAAATCCTCTTGGGCCTCGGTGCATTCTTCGGAGTGATGTGCGCGGTCTATTGGAATTGGAGTCTGGAGAACGCGGGCGGCGTGATGATGTTCGCCGGAATGTTGCTCTGCTTCTTGCCGGGAAGTTACTACTACTGGTGGAGCCGGCGAATGGCGGCTCGTCCCGAAGACGATCCGAACGCCACGCAGAGTGAAGGCGCGGGGGTCGTCGGCTCGTTCCCCGGTTCTTCCATCTTTCCATTCACGCTCGGCATGGGGGCCTTCTTCGTCGTCCTCGCACTGGTCTTTGGGATCTGGTTCCTCGTCCCCGGCCTCGGCCTCGCGGCGTGGGCTCTCCTCGGAGCGACCGCCGAGGGCCGCCGCGGGGGCCACGTCTAAAGAGTCTTTGCGAGATCGATTCGCCGCGATCGACGCGACGAATCGATCCCTCGAAACGGGTTCGCATTCCACTGGCGAACTTCGCGCTGTGGCACTATTGGCGAGTGTCTGACTCGAGTCCCACGCGCGCTCGACGGCGCCTCCAAATCACCCTCGGCCTCGTCGCTGGCATTCCCTTCGCGTCAGGATTGGTGTCGGTGCTCAAGGGTCCGAGGGCCCTTCCCGGGGACGTGGGGAACGTCGGTGCCAACCTCGACAGCGAATTCAGGTTCCTCAGCGCCTTTTGGATCGTGGTGGCGCCCATCGTGTGGTTGTCGCTCCCCAGCATCGAGAAGAAGAACTCGGCACTGCGACTCGTGTTCGCGACCGCGTTTCTCGGCGGTATCGCGCGCCTTATCTCGTGGCGCAAGGTCGGACGACCGCATCCGGTGTTCATCGCCGCGATCGCTCTGGAGCTCGGGGGGATGCCGGCGTTGGCGCTCTGGCAACGCTCCGTCGCGCAGTCGTCGAAGTTAACTCAAGGCGCTTCGACGACCCACGGTGCCTGATCCTGTCAGAGGATTCAATAAACGACCCCGTAGGCAGGACCCCTAGAGGAAGCCGATTCGCGACAGCGGCCATATGCGAAAGAACGCCTTGCCGATGATGTACGAGCGCGGGACGGGACCCCAGAACCTGCTGTCACACGAATTGGCGCGATTGTCACCCATCACGAAGTACTGATTCGCTTTGAGGGTTATCTTCTTGATCGGCGGATTGAGGGCCGGCCAGTACGTCCAGGGTTCCTTCAATGGCGTGCCGTTCACGTAGACCGTGTTGCCCTTGGAGGTGAGCGTTTGACCCGGGATGCCGATCACTCGTTTCACCAGATCGGTGTACACCCCGTCGTCGCAGTGTTCGGCCGGCGGCTTCTTGAACACGATGATGTCGCCGGGGTTGATCGTCCCGAAGCGGACGCTCAGTTTGTTGACGAGTATTCGATCGCCGACGCGCAGCGTCGGATTCATCGATTTAGAGGGTATGAAGAACGTTTGCACCGCGTACGTACGGACCAAGAACGACGCGAGCACGGCAACGGTGAGGATCACTCCCCACTCAATGGCAACCCTGCGTTGGCGCTTATTCACCGAACCGCCTCGTCTCTGAAGGCGTCACCCGTGGCGTCGTGGGAGAGAGAGTTCGGGACAAGGGACATCGTTCAAGGCTAGCGATGACTCGAATCGTGAAAGGTCGCAGCGTTCAATGTTCGCGACTCGTAGGCGGCAACGATTCGACTCAGCCGAACGTTCAGGCGTCTCGACGTTCCAACATCGACGCACCGATGGCCAGCAGCACGACGGCGTAGATGGCGAGGATGACGATCCCGACCCAGGGTGAGAACGATCCAAAATCATGGCCCTTCGTGGTCAACACGTCGACCCCGATTCGATCCGGCATGAACTTGCGGATGTCCTGAGCTAACTGGTTCGGCAGCGCCGCGGTGACGATCGGCAGGACCAAGAGTATTCCCACGAAGGCACTGATCGCTCCGGCCGTGTGACGGATGATCGTGCCCAGCCCCAGGGCGATCAGTCCCAGTATGCACACGAAGAGGCCGCCGCCGAAGACCGCGCGAAAGGCCCCGGGCCTCGAGAGCGTCGCGTGCGTGGCGGGCGACGACAGGAGGAACTGTCCGAGGAAGAACGCCACGAACGACGTGAACTCGGCCACGATGAATGACAGCACGCCAAAGACGATGATCTTGGCGACGAAGACTCGCGACCGATTGGGGGCGGCGGAGAACGTCGCGCGAATCGTCCCCGTGCTGTATTCGGCGCTGATCACGAGCACGCCGAGTATCCCGATGGCGAACTGAGCGAACAAGATGCCGATGAGGCTGGTGGCCGGTGCGTCAAAAGTCGCGCGCTGTGCGGGACTCATGCCGAACCAGTGCGAACGCGTCAACGCGCTCACGAGTGCTCCGATACCGATACCGAGCACGACGGTGACGCCGATCGTCCACACGGTGGAGCGAACGGTTCGAATCTTCGTCCACTCGGATCGAAGGAGGTCGACGAAGCCGTAGCGCCCCGGCGGCAGCGTCTTCTGCATCGCGGGCGGTGGGGTGGTCCGCGTGCTCACGACGTCGCTCCCGTCGCGTTCGTCGGACCGGCCGACGTCGTCGTCCCGTGGTATTCGATGCTGTCCTCAGTCAATTCCATGAAGGCCTCTTCGAGGGAGGCCGACTGTGGTGCGAGTTCGTGCAAGACCACCGCTATCTTCGCCGCCAGCTCTCCGATGGCAACTTCATTGGCCCCGCGAACCGAGAGCGAGCCATCGTCTTCGAGGGCGACCACCGCGCCCTGGCCCTCGAGCGCGGCCTTCAACTTCGCGGCCTCCGGTGAACGAACGCGTACGAAGTTCTCGGTGCTCTGAGAGAGAAGCTCTTCGATCGAGGTCTGAGAGATCAGTTTGCCTCGGCCGATGATCACGACCTCATCGGCGGTGAGGGCCATCTCACTCATGAGGTGGCTGGAGACGAACACCGTACGACCTTCGCGCGCCAATCCCTTCAGCAGGTTGCGGACCCAGCGAATTCCATCGGGGTCGAGGCCGTTCACCGGCTCGTCGAACAACAGAATCTCGGGATCGCCCAACAGCGCGGCCGCGATGCCCAGGCGCTGACCCATCCCCAGCGAGAACTTGCCGGCTCGCTTGTTCGCGACGCTGGTGAGACCGACCAGTTCCAGCAACTCATCGACGCGCGTATTCGAAAGATGATTGGTCTGGGCGAGCATGCTCAGGTGCGATCGGGCACTGCGCCCGGGATGGATGGCTTTGGCCTCTAAGAGCGCACCGACTTCGCGAAGGGGCCACTGAAGGTTCTTGAAGTGCTTGCCCTTCACCGTGACGTCGCCGGCGGTCGGCGCGTCCAGGCCCATGATCATTCGCATGGTCGTCGATTTTCCCGAACCGTTCGGTCCGAGAAAGCCCGTGACGACGCCGGGGCGAACCGTGAAGCTCAACTGCTCGACGGCGTGTTTGTCGCCGTAGTGTTTCGTCAGTCCTTGGGCTTCGATCATCGCTTGACTCCTCGTGGCCACGTCAAGTGCGACCTCCTCATAACTTACGACACTCGCCTCGAGAGCAGATAGGTTGGAACCCTCAGTACTCGTGCGCAGTCGCTGCGGGACTCAGGGTTTTCCCTCAGTTCGCCTCATTCGCTCACGAGCGTCACTCGGAGACGAACGACGCTCGACGCAGTTGACCTAGTCGGCGAGACCCTGCTCCGGCGATGATCCCTCCTCGACGAACCGTCGCAGTGCGTCGAGGTAGCGACGCGTGACGCAACGTTGCACGGCGCGGCCAACCGGACCCGACACGCGGGCCAATGGGTCGACGGGTCTCGAGTACGCGCTGACGCAGAAATATGTCGCGTCGCCCCGTCGTTCGACGATGAAGCTCTCTTCGCCACGTTCGGGGTGACCCGCCAGCGTGCCGTAGGCGAAACCGTATGCATCCGGCTCTTTGAAGACCGCGACGATGCGACAGGGCGCCGCGACGTGCATCAGTCCAATGGACGTCACCGCGATCACCGTGGCGCCGGGCGACACCGGATCATGCGGGTAGATACGCAGCCCGGCGCCCTCGTGGGCCACCCAAGTGCGAAGACCGGTGATCGCGCGCTCGAACGCGGCCGCGTCGCCGATTCGCTCCTCGACTCGCACGTGGTGAAAGCCGCGCGGAAGTCGTTCGTCGCGAGAGGCGCCAATCGGTGCGTACGTGGGTGACGCCAGGCGGGCCCGGGCCAGCAGCGCGTCCAACTGCGACGCTCCGAGTCGGCGTAGTGACATCACCCTTACGTGCTAGCACCGACGCCCGAATGCCGTGCTCGCAAGTGACCGGGCGACCACCGGCCCATACACCAGAGGAATCCTCGGTATCGATTAGCGAGATGTGCTGATTATGCCCGTGCTCGAGGCCGGGCAATCGCAGATCGCGTACGAGGAGCCAGTCGCGGTGGTGCCTAAGATTGGCGAGGCACTCGAAAGTGGGCCGGTAACAAGGAGAGTGCGTGGCGGCTGCGGAGAGTTCGACAGAGGTTGTGCTGGGCGGCACCCGCGGAGGACCGGAGGAGCCGACTCTCCGACGGGACCGCTGGTGGCTCCAGCCGTTCATCGTCGTATTCCTCCTCACCGTGTTCATCGTCTATTCGACGTGGGCCGCCTTCCAGAACCGGTACTACTTCGTCGGCGCCAGCATGGGTCGCGACCTCATCAGTCCGTTCTATTCGCCGTGCATCGGCGGCGTGTGCGTGCCCGGGGCGAGGGCCGGATTCACACTCAACTGGTTCAGACTCTCGCCCGCGTTGCTGATCCTGATCTTCCCGCTGGGCTTTCGCTTCACGTGTTACTACTACCGACGCAGTTACTACCGCGCGTTCTGGTGGTCGCCCCCGGCCTGTGGGGTCGCCGACTCCCACGGAAAGTACAGCGGCGAGACGCGGTTCCCCCTGATCATGCAGAACCTCCATCGCTACTTCTTCTACGCCGGTCTCGTCTTCAACGTGCTCTTGACCGTCGACGCCGTCGAGGCCTTCCGCGAGCCGGGAATCGGTTGGGGCGTCAGCGTGGGCACGATCGTGCTGTGCGTGAACGCCGTCTTGCTCTGGATGTACTCGATGGGTTGCCACGCGTGTCGCCACCTCGTCGGCGGGCACGTCAAGAGCTTCAAGGCTCATCCCATCCGGTACCGATTCTGGAAGATCGTGTCGCCACTCAACGCCAAGCACATGAACTACGCGTGGGCTTCGCTGCTCTTCGTCGGTTTCACCGACGTGTACGTGCGCCTGGTGGCTTCGGGCGCACTCACCGACTACAAGCTCTTCTAGAAGGACGACCAGTGACCGACTCCCCCTACGAACACCACGTCTACGACGTACTGATAATCGGCGCCGGCGGCGCCGGACTGCGCGCCGCGATCGAGGCGAAGCAGCGTGGCCTCAAGGTCGGCATCATCACCAAGTCGCTCCTCGGCAAAGCCCACACGGTCATGGCCGAAGGCGGCATCGCCGCGGCGATGGGCAACGTCTACGAAGAGGACAACTGGATGGTGCACTTTCGTGACACCATGCGCGGCGGCAAGTACCTCAACAACAACCGCATGGCCGAACTGCACGCCAAGGAGTCCCCGGACCGGGTCTGGGAACTCGAACAGTGGGGAGCGCTCTTCGACCGCACCAAGGACGGCAAGATCCTCCAACGCGACTTCGGAGGGCATCGCTACGCCCGTCTCGCCCACGTGGGCGACCGCACCGGCCTGGAACTGATCCGCACGCTGCAGCAAAAAGTGGTCTCGATGGACACCGACGTCTTCATGGAGTGCAAGGTCTTGAAGCTGGTCCACGACGACAGTGGTCGAATCGCGGGGTGCGTCGCGTACTGGCGAGCCACGGGTGAGTTCGTCACCTTCGAAGCCAAGACCGTGATCATCGCCACCGGCGGCGTCGGTAAGTCCTGGAAGTTCACGTCGAACTCGTGGGAGAGCACCGGCGACGGTCACGCCATGGCGCTCTGGGCCGGCGCGAAGTTGATCGACATGGAGTGCATCCAGTTCCACCCGACCGGCATGGTCTGGCCGCTGAGCGTGCGCGGTCTGCTCGTGACCGAGGGCGTTCGCGGTGACGGCGGGGTGCTGCGTAACTCCGAGGGCCAACGCTTCATGTTCAACTACGTCGCCGAGATGTTCCGCGCCGAAACGGCCGACTCCGAAGAAGAGGGCGACAAGTGGTACGACGACCACAGCGCCGGACGTCGTCCGCCGGAACTGTTGCCCCGCGACGAAGTGGCACGCGCGATCAACACCGAAGTGAAGGCCGGACGCGGCAGCCCCCACGGCGGGGTCTTCCTCGACATCGCCTCGAGGCGGACACCGGAGTTCATCCGTCGCCGTCTGCCGTCGATGTACCACCAGTTCATGGAACTGGCCGGCGTCGACATCACGCGCGAGTCCATGGAGATCGGACCGACCTGTCACTACATCATGGGTGGTGTCCAGGTCATCGCCGATACCGCGGCCACCTCGGTCCCGGGCCTCTTCGCCGCGGGCGAAGCGGCCGGCGGGTTGCACGGCGCGAACCGACTCGGCGGCAACTCGCTGAGCGACCTGATCGTCTTTGGCCGCCGTGCCGGCATGGGCGCCGCGCAGTACATCGAGGCCGGTGACGTCGCGACGAACTTCGACATGAATGAGGCCGAGGCGGCCGTCAAAGAGGCCCTCGATCCCTTCGACCGCGAGGACGGCGAGAATCCGTACACCATCCAACAAGATCTCCAAGAGATGATGCAGACGCTCGTCGGCATCATCCGCACGGGGCCCGAGTTAGAAGAGGCCCGGGTCAAGCTCGAAGAGTTCACGCAGCGCGTGAGGAATATTTCCGTGAAGGGCGGGCGCGCGTACAACCCGGGCTGGAACCTCACGACCGACCTGCCGGCGATGCTCACCGTCTCTCGCTCAACGGCGCTCGCGGCGAGCCTGCGCAAGGAGTCGCGCGGCGGACACACCCGGGAGGACTATCCGAACCCCGACCCCGAGTTCGCGAAGTTCAACTTCGCCCTCTCGAGTGACGGCGGCATGTGGGACAGCCCGATCACCGCCGCCGAATCTCCGTTGCTGGCGATGCCCGACGAACTGAAGGCCCTACTCGAGGAGGCGCACTGATGGCTGACGTGACGATGCGAATCTGGCGCGGCGACTCGACGGGTGGCGACTTCGAGAACTACACGATCTCCCAGAACGAGGGTGAGGTCGTCCTCGACATCATCCACCGCATTCAAGCGACCGAGGCACCGGACCTCGCCTGTCGATGGAACTGCAAGGCCGGCAAGTGCGGATCGTGTTCGGCCGAGATCAACGGCAAACCGCGTCTCATGTGCATGACGCGCATGGACCAGTTGCCCGAGGGTCCGGTGACCGTGACACCGATGAAGGCCTTCCCGATAGTTCGCGACCTCGTGACCGACGTCTCGTTCAACTTCGAGATGGCCAAGCGAGTGCCCGCGCTCCTCCCGCCGCCGATGCCCGAAGGCGGCTATCGCATGTTCCAACAGGACGTCGAGCGCGGTCAGGAGTTCCGCAAGTGCATCGAGTGCTTCATGTGCCAGGACGTCTGTCACGTCATTCGCGACCACGAAGAGAACAAGGAGCACTACGCCGGGCCGCGATTCTTCATCCGCTACGCCGAACTCGAGATGCACCCCCTGGACACCAACGACCGTCGCGAGCTGCTGAAAGAGGAGATGGGTCTCGGGTACTGCAATATCACCAAGTGCTGCACCGAGGTCTGTCCCGAACACATCCACATCACCGACAACGCGATCATCCCGTTGAAGGAGCGGGTCGTCGACGCCGATTACGACCCGGTCGCGTGGCTCGGGCGAAAGATTCGCCGACGTGCCAAGAAGACGGCTGCCGAGGCCGCCGTCCAGCCCGCTCCCTAGCACGTGGCGGAATTTCTGTCGACCGAGTGGTTCCTGGCACTCAACGACACGCTCGAGAGCGCCGAACCCGTTGCGCTGCCACCGGACGCGGCGACGGTGCGCGTCGTGATCGAGTTTCCCGATGCGCCCAACAGCGCTCCGCACGCGATCACGTTCTCAATTGGCACCGAAGGCGCACGCGTCGAACCCGGCGATCACCTGGGGGCCGACGCCGTAGTGCAGCTCTCCTTCGCCGACGCCGCGGCGCTGACTGGTGGTGACATCGACAGCGCGTCAGCGCTACGCGATGGTCGCGTCAAGGTGCGCGGCGACATCAACGCCATCGTCCCGCTGCTCAGTTGGCTTCAACGCGCTCACCCGAGCACCCACTAAGTTCTCGCGATGGATCTACCGCTGCTCGAGAACGACCTCGTCGAAGCGGGCGTCCTCGAAGCGCACATGCTCCATCGTCACGGTGCCGATATCCCACCGGTCGCCGTGCTGTGCTTCTTCAACGAGCTGCTCGAACAACTGGCCGCCGAGGGCGTACTCGAGACCAGATACGTCTTGCGCAGTGAGATCGGTCGTAATCCGGTCTACGAGTTCCTCACCGATGAGGGCCCCGTTTCGGTGATCCACCCCGGCGTCGGCGCTCCGCTGGCGGCCGGATTCGTCGAAGAGATCGCGTCACTCGGGGTGAGCACGCTCGTCGCCTGCGGCGGCGCCGGCGCGTTGGTCGACCAGCTCGACCTGGGCCACGTCATGGTCGTGGCGTCCGCCCTGCGCGATGAGGGGACCAGCTTTCACTACGCCGCGCCCAGTCGAATCATCGACGCCGACCCGCTCGGAGTGCGAGTCCTGGGCGAAGTACTCGACGAGCACGAGATCGAACACTTCGTAGGGCGCACTTGGACGACCGACGCGTTCTTTCGCGAAACGCGCTCGCGCGTCAACCGCCGGATCGACGAGCACTGCTCCGTCGTCGACATGGAGTCATCGGCGTTCATCGCGGTGGCCAAGTACCGGGGCCTTCGATTCGCCCAACTCCTCTACGCCGGGGACTCCCTCGCGGGCGAACAGTGGGATAGCCGTTCCTGGTCGGGAGCTCGAAGCGTCCGTGAAGATCTCTTTCGAGTGAGCGCGATCGCCGCTCGCCGCCTGCACGTCGCCACGCCCCTCTAGTCGTCGCGCCAGGGTCTCTTCGGAAAACCCGTGACATCGGACCCGGGGGTCCGGTCGTGGCGAGGAGTCCCGTCGGCACAGTACCTAGTCCTGACGATATGCAATATGAAGTTGCACAAAGACTGACCCGAGCGAATGGACCGGGACCGGTATCACTTTCGACATCTCGTCGAAAGATGACGCGACGGAGGCGCTTCTCGCATCTCGGACTGGTGCCCGAGTTCGAATGCTTCGAGAGCTGTTCGAACGGCTGGGGATTCTTTGTCAACGCAAGCCTCCAGCGACTCATCACGACGGGCGAAGCTCTGGCGAAGCCGCCCGGGGCGTGAACACAATGCGCACGAGTGCCGTCGCCATTGGGCGTGGTCGGAGCTCGATTTAGCATCAGTTTTGGCCGGTACCTTGGAGATTAACCTTGGCGGCATGACGAAATGCGGTGGCTGATGCACGGTTTCGACTCGTTCCTCCATCACATCTTCGGTTGGACCGGCACGTTCAACGAACCGGGCAGTTGGTACGGCTTCTGGTCCGGCTTCGCCGGTGGATTCGGCATTCTGACCATCGTGATCATCGGCTATCGAAAGATCAACTGCCACACGCAAAAGTGTTGGCGCATAGGTCATCACGACCTGGTGGTCAAGCACTCGCCCGACGATCCGGGGACGACCTACCGCGTGTGCCGGCACTGTCACCCGGAGATCCAAGGCAAGAGGTTCAGCCGAGCGCAGCTGCACCAGATGCACCGTGATCACGTCGATGGGAGCGCGCCATGACGTGGTGGGACCGTTGGGTGTGGCCAGCCGGAGGATCGGGTGGCATTCCGGGCGACGTCGTCGCCACGTTGATTTGGGTAATCCTCGCGGCGATCATCACGGTCATCGCGTGGCCGCCGCTTCGCCGGCTGCTGTGGAAGGCACTCGGACTGCACGCCTTGCACGCGAAGCTTGACCACATCATCCTGGAACACCCCTCCATTGCGAACGAGATCCCGGGACTCGCGGCGGAGTTTCAACCGAAGCGTCAACCGTCACCCGACGGGACTGCGGCCACGCCGCCGACTCCCCCATCGGCACCGAACACGCCGGGTTGATTCACCGGCGTTAGCCGCCGCCGGTGAAGTGAAAACCTCGCGCGCAACCCATCGTCGTTGTATTGAGCGGGCCAACCTGCCACCAGGGGCCCTTCAGGTGGACATTGCACGAGTCCGAAGGCGGCGGAAATCCATTGAGATAGACGAGACCAGATTCATTCACTCCTTCACTCGTCAAGAACAGCACCGTCACCTTCTTGCCCGAATCGGTCTTGTCGACGATCACGCTGACAATCTTTCCGACACCCGGGATATCGCGGAGTGGGCCGCTCGGGGTAATCGGGCCGACCGGGGTGCTTTCGGAAAGGGCAATTTTGACGTCCGCGGACCATGTCGCGGTATTGGCTCCCATGCGATAGGAGTGGGCTGGGCGGTCGTAGAGAATCCAGGCCACGAGGACGATCACCGCCAGGGAGACGAGGATAAGTACCGTCGCGCCACTTTCATGGCGCCATCGAGCGATGGGGGCCATCGCGTCTGTCGTCGGACGAACCGGCTTCACTTCGTGACCAATTCGACATTCGCCGATAACAATCTCATGGTCCACGTCCGGCGGCGAGACTCATGTTCGACGCTCGCGATGTCACCAACCTGAGCCCGGAGCGACCGGGAGAACGTCGTCGCGATGACCACGCTCGTCGATTAGATCAAACCGAGGGATTTGACTTCGTCGCGCTCGGAGAGCAATTCGTCGGTCGTGATCTTGATTCGATCCTTGGCGAAGTCGTCCGAGTCGAAACTCTCCTTCACCTTCCACGAACCATTGCCACCAGATGTCACGGGGAATCCGAAGGTGAGACCTTCGGGTACGCCATATTCACCGTGGCTCGTTACCGCGACCGACGCACAGTCGTCGCTGGCCGTTGCCGCGACGAGGCTCGCCACCGTGTCGATGGCCGCGTTCGCGGCACTGGCCGCCGAACTGAGCCCGCGCGCTTCGATGACCGCCGCGCCGCGCTTCTGGACCGTGGTGATGAACTCACCGCGCAGCCACGACACGTCGGTGATGACGTCAGTCGCCTTTTGGCCGTTGATCGTCGCGTTGGCGAAGTCCGGGAACTGCGTCGCCGAGTGGTTGCCCCAGATGGCGACGTTCTTCACCCCTTTCACCGGGACACCGGCTTTCTTCGCCAACTGCGTCTCGGCGCGGTTCTGATCCAATCGCGTCATCGCGAACCAATGATCGTCGGGTACGTCCTTGGCGTTCGAGCGCGCGATAAGGCAGTTCGTGTTGCAGGGATTGCCGACCACGAGGATTTTCACGTCGCTCGCGGCGTTCGCCGAAATCGCCTCACCCTGGGGCTTGAAGATGCCGCCGTTCACCTTCAAGAGGTCGCCACGCTCCATGCCGGCCTTACGCGGTATCGAGCCCACGAGGAGCGCCCAGTTCGTGTTCGTGAATGCGTGATTCAGGTCGCTCGTCGCCTCAATGCCGGCGAGCAGCGGGAAGGCGCAGTCGTCGAGTTCCATGACGACGCCCTCGAGTGACTTCATCGCCGGTTCGATCTCCAGTAGTCGCAACACGATCCGTGTGTCGGGCCCGAGCAGTTGTCCCGACGCGATGCGAAAGAGTAGTGAGTAGCCGATCTGACCGGCGGCACCGGTGACGGTGACGTGGATGGGGGTGGTCATTGATCCTCCAGTTTTCGTTAGAGACGGTCGACGATGGCGGCGCCGAATTCCGAACACTTCACTTCGGTGGCGCCGTCCATCAAGCGCGCGAAGTCGTAGGTGACGATCTTCTCCGAGATCGTCGCTTCCATCGCGCGAACGATGTCGTTGGCGGCGTCGGTCCAGCCGAGGTGCTCGAACATCAACACACCGGACAGCAACACCGAGCCGGGGTTCACCTTGTCCATGCCGGCGTACTTGGGCGCCGTGCCGTGGGTCGCTTCGAAGATGCCGTGACCGGTCACGTAGTTGATGTTCGCTCCTGGCGCGATGCCGATTCCCCCGACCTGGGCCGCGAGGGCGTCGGACAGGTAGTCGCCGTTGAGGTTCATCGTCGCGATGACGTCGAACTCCGAGGGGCGAAGCAGCGACTGCTGGAAGACGATGTCGGCGATGACGTCCTTCACGAGAATCTTCGAACCGGGCTTGCCGTTACAGTCGTCCCAGCCCACGGCGACGTCGTCGAATTCGTCCTTCACGAGTTGATAGCCCCACTTCATGAAGGCACCTTCGGTGAATTTTTGGATGTTGCCCTTGTGCACCAACGTGACCGATTCGCGCTCGTGCTTCAACGCGTAGACGAGCGCGGCGCGGATCAGGCGCTCCGAGCCCTCCTTGGAGATCGGTTTGACGCCGAGCGCACTCATTTCACGAATCTCCCAGCCGAAACTCTCCTTCAGAAAGCTGCGCAACTTCTCCGCTCCGGGTGAGCCGGCCTCCAACTCGAGGCCGGCGTACACGTCTTCGGTGTTCTCGCGAAAGATGACCATGTCAACGAGTTCTGGATGCTTCACGGGTGAGGGCACGCCCCGGAACCAGCGCACCGGTCGCAGGCACACGTACAGGTCCAGAATCTGGCGTAGCGCGACGTTCAGTGAACGAAAACCCTCGCCAATGGGCGTGGTCAACGGCCCCTTGATGCCGATCAAGTACTCGCGAAAGTCGGAGACGGTCTGCTCGGGCAGCCATTCGCCGGTCTCGTCGAAGGCCTTTTGGCCGGCGAGGACTTCCTTCCATTCGATGGTCTTGCCGTACTTCTTGGCGGCGGCGTCCAGGACGAGCTTGGACGCCGGCCAGATGTCGACGCCGATGCCGTCACCTTCGATGAACGGAATGATTGGGTTGTCCGAGACGTTGAGTTCGCCGTCGGCGTTCTGTGTGATTTTGTCAGCCATGAGGCCATACTACGGCCATTCTCGGAGGTACCTTTTGGCCAAAAGTCCTTGGTGACGGATGTGAAAACTATTCGAAGAGCGTGTGATAGATCTCACTCGTCGCCGTCGAACGATTGAGCGTGTAGAAGTGCAATCCCGGCGCGCGCTCGTCCAAGAGTTCTCGACAGAGCGAGATGGCGGCACGGATTCCCTCGGCCCGAACTTCACCCGGACCGCCGCGCCGATCGGCCGCGATCAGTCGCTCGACGAGCCCCGGCGGCACCGCCGCGCCCATGATCTTCATGCGTTCGATGCCGGTGATGGTGGTGACCGGCATGATGCCCGGCAGAACCGGCTTGGTGACACCGAGGTCGGCGAGCTCGCTCACGAGGCCAGTCCACTCCTCGGCGTCAAAGAAGAACTGCGTGACGGCGAAGTCGGCCAGGGCGAGCTTATCGGCGAGGAATCGTCGGTCCGAAGCCCTATCGGTCGAGCGCGGATGGCCGTGCGGGTGCGCCGCGACGCCGACGGAGAAGTCACCGACCTCGCGCGCCACCTCGATGAGGTCGATGGCGTGTTCGAACTCCGAGTGCGCCGCCGAGGGATCGTTCGGTATGTCGCCGCCGAGCGCCATGATGTTCTGCACGCCGGCGTCGGAGTAGTTCTTCAATAGATCGCGCATCTCGGCGCGAGTATGTCCGACACAGATCACGTGAGCCATCGCGGTCACGTACCCGTCGCGTTCGATCTGGGTGACGAGGTCGTAGGTGCGCTGGCGCGATTCACGTCCTCCGCGATAGGTCACCGAGACGAACGACGGCGCCAGCGGTTTGATGTCCTCGAGCGAGGCCGCCAACGTCGCGCTCTCCTCGTCTGATTTCGGAGGAAAGAATTCGAATGATCGGGTCGGGCCAGCTGCGAGCAGCTCGTCGATGCGCACCGAGCTAGGTCGCCCGTCCGAAGTCGTCCTCGAGACGCACGATGTCGTCCTCGCCGAAATAGCTCCCGTGCTGGACCTCGATGAAGACGACCGGCACCGTGCCGTAGTTCTCGCAGCGGTGTGCTTGACCGATCGCGATGTCGATGCTCGATCCCGGACCGAGGTCGTGCTCGACACCGTCGAGGATCACCGTCGCCTGGCCACTGACGATGAACCAGTGCTCGGCGCGCTTGGCGTGGAATTGGTAGCTCAGACGCTTACCCGGCGTGACGACGATTCTCTTCACCTTGTGGTCGAACATCTCGTCATCGAGCACGGTGTAGCTACCCCACGGCCGCACGCTGTACTCGCGGCCCTTGTCATCAGTCGTTTCGGTCATCGCACCTTCTCTGCGGCTAGGACGGCGTTTCGTAACAGCATGGCACGGGTCATGGGACCGACGCCACCGAGACGCGGCGTAATCCAGGCAGCTTTCTCAGCAACGTCGTCAGCGATGTCACTCAAGAGTCTCTTGCCCGCGAACGTCGTGCCGGCACCGACCACGGCGGCGCCCGACCTCACCATGTCCGCCGTCACGATGCCCGGCACACCGGCCGCCGAGACGATCACGTCGGCCGTTCGCGTCAATGCGGCCATATCCTCGACGTCGGTGTGCACGACGGTCACGGCGGCGTTGCAGTGCGGTCGACGCATGGCCATCAAGAGGGCCAGCGGTCGCCCGATGGTGAGACCGCGCCCGATGATGACGACGTGCTTGCCCTCGACCGGCACCTGGTACTCGGCCAGCAACTCCACGATGCCGTTCGGCGTGCAGGGCAACGGCCCTGGCGCGCCCATGACGAGGCGTCCCAGGTTCGTGGGGTGAAGCCCGTCCACGTCCTTTTCTGGATTGACGCGAAGGAGGACCTGCTCTTCATTGATGCGCTCGGGCAACGGGAGCTGTACGAGCATCGAATGGACGTCTCGATTCACGTTGAACTGATCGACGACCGCTTCGATTTCTTCCTGCGTCGCCGTAGAAGGAAGGTGGACGTCGAAGGATCGAACGCCGATCTCCTTGCACTCCTCGACCTTCATCTCGACGTAGCGCGCGCTCGAAGGATTCTCACCCACGAGCAAGGTGCCGAGCCCCGGAGTTCGCCCGTTCGCGCTGAGACGGGCCGCGCGATCGGCGAGTTCCATCTTGATTCGCTGGGCGAGACGCTCTCCGTCGAGCAGTTGGGCTGTCATGAATCTCCTTAGCGTTGAGTCGTAGGTCTCAAGGACGTCAACCTACCCGACTGAAGAGCCCCGACAAAAACGGGGTCATGGTGTTCCGAACTCAAATGCGATGTCACAACGTTGATGCACGATTCGAGGAGTGAATTCCACGTTCAACGCCAGCTCGCGCCGAAGGGGTAAGAACATTCGCCCCGCGTGGCGCATACCTGACCGTCAGTCAGTCTCAACCTTCGTTGTGTCGCTCGACACTTCCGATGCCCACTCAAGAAAACGACTTCAATCTCTATTTCACAATGTTTAACCTGCGCCGAGCCCTGCAACGCGACGCTCAGAAGCTCTGTCGCGCTTACTAGGCGCGAAAGGAGGAACGCGACGCTTTGGGCTGGAGGGTCGTGGCCGAGGACCTCGGTCTCTCTTAGTGTCGAAAGTGTCTTTCGCCGGTGAGCATCATCACGATTTCGGCGGCGTTGGCCGCGTCGATGACCTCTTGGTCACGCACTGAGCCGCCCGGTTGCACGACCGAAGTGACACCGGCACTCGTCAATGACTCGAGGCCGTCGGCGAAGGGGAAGAAAGCGTCGGACGCCGCGGCCGCTCCCTGGGCGAACGCACCGGCCTTGGTCGTCGCGATGCCGGCCGACACGACGCGCGACTGTTGGCCGGCGCCGATGCCGACCGCGACGCCGTCACGGGCGATCACGATCGCGTTGGACGTCGTTCGCGCGCACACGCGCCACGCGATCGCGAGGTCCTGTAACTGCTGATCCGTCGGCGTCGCGAACGTGACGCACTTCCACTCGCTCACGGGCACCAATAGTTCGTCGGCGTTCTGCACGAGCGCGGTATTGCCGAAGGTCCGCACCGAAAGGCCGAGGGGCTCTGGCGAAGGAGCGCTGAGGAGTCGCGTCGCCTTTCGGCGCTTCACCAGGATGTCGACCGCATCGGGTTGGATCGATGACGCGATGACGACGTCGGCCTGCGGTCCGGCGGCGATCAGCGAGGCCAGCGCCGCGTCGAGTTCGCCACCCACCGCGATGATCCCACCGAAGGCGCTCTGGGCATCGGCGTCGAGCGCCTTTTGGAACGCGTCGGCGAAGGTGGCGCCGAGCGCCGCGCCGGACGCGTTGGCGTGTTTGATGATCGCCACGGCACTTTGACCGGGCACGTCAACTGCCAATTCGTGCACGAGTCGCCACGCGGCGTCGGCGTCGAAGAGGTTCAAGTACGAGAGCGCCGAACCGGCGTGCTGGGTGACGCCGTCCCACCACGGCGTCGTGCCGGCGAAGCGGTAGCGCGCGCCGATCTGGTGAGGGTTCTCGCCGTACCGCACGACTTGGGCGCGCTCCAATGTCAAGTGCAGCGTGGGCGGTACCACGCCGTCGACGTCGCTCGGCGCGTCGCCGATGGCCCCCCCTCGATCGAGCCACGCGACGATCTGTGCGTCGTAGCCGGCGGTGTGCGCGAAGGCCGCTCGGGCCAGCGCGTGGCGCGTGGCGTCTGACAGGGTCCCGGTTACGACGATCTCTTCGAGGACCGCGTCGTACTGACTCGGACTCGTGAGCACGCCCACGTGCTCGTGGTTCTTCGCCGCCGCGCGCACCATCGACGGGCCGCCGATGTCGATGAGTTCGATTGACGGATCGGAATCGAACGGATAGAGGTTGCTCACGACGAGGTCGATCGGCGTGATGTCGTGCTCTTTGAGCGCCGCCAGGTGATCGGGCTTCGAGCGGTCGGCGAGGATCCCGGCGTGCAGTCGCGGGTGCAGGGTCTTCACGCGACCGTCGAGCATCTCGGGAAAGCCCGTGACGTCGGCGACTTCTACGTGCGCGATTCCCGCGGCGCTCAACGTCGCGGCCGTACCGCCGGACGCCACCAATTCGACGCCGTGCGCGGCCAGCCCCGTCGCCAGTTCGATCAGTCCGGTCTTGTCCCAGACCGAAAGCAGCGCCCTCATCTATTCCTCCAGCGTTCCCGCGATCGACGAGGGCTCTCGGCCCTCGCGCATTGTCGCCATCACCCTACCGACCACGAGCGGGTACAACTCTCGTTCGACCAGCTTGATGCGCTCGTGCAGCGTCTCTTCGGTGTCGTCGGATTCGATGGCGACGCGACGTTGGGCGAGGATCGGTCCGTCGTCCAGGGCTTCAGTCGCGATGTGCACCGTGCACCCGGTTTCGGTGTCGCCCGATTCCAGAGCCTGGGCCACGGCGTGCCAGCCCTTGAAGGCCGGCAGCAGGCTCGGGTGCGTGTTCAGCACTCTGCCCGGGTACGCGAGGTGAAAGCCACCGGTCACGATCGTGCCGAAGCCGGCCATCGCCACCAGGTCGATGTCGCGCGACCGCAACGCTTCGGTCAGCTCGTTGGTGAAACCCTCGCGATCGAAGCTCGGCGCGAATCCACCAAACTGCTCGCGCGAGACCAGCAACGTCTCGATCCCGGCCCCGAAGGCGACGTCGAGAGCGCGACAGCGCCGGTCCGCGGCGACGAGTGCGACCTCGAGTCCGGCGCGGACCATTGCTTCCAGGATGGTGCCCGAGCCGGACACCAGCACGCAGAGTCGGACGTCGTCCAACCTCTACAACGCCTTGACGATCTCGCCCATTTTCTGGCCGGCCTCGGTCGGGTTCAAACAGACGTGCACGCCGGCCGCGGCCAGCGCGTCCATCTTCGCCTGAGCAGTGCCTTTGGAGCCCGAGATGATCGCTCCGGCGTGTCCCATCTTTCGTCCCGGCGGCGCCGTGACGCCCGCGATGTACGAGACGACCGGTTTGGTCATGTTCGCCTTGATCCACTCCGCGGCGCGCTCCTCTTCAGATCCCCCGATCTCGCCGATCATCATGACGGCGAGCGTCTCGGGGTCGGCCTGGAAGGCGGCGAGACAGTCGATGAAGTTCGTTCCCGGGACCGGGTCGCCCCCAATGCCGACGCACGTCGTCTGGCCGATGCCCTGCTGGCTCAGTTCATACAGTGCCTGGTAGGTCAGCGTCCCCGAGCGCGACACGATGCCCACCGGTCCCCCGGCCAAGGCAATGTCGCCCGAGGTGATGCCGATGTTGCACTTGCCGGGACTGATGATGCCCGGGCAGTTGGGGCCGAGGAGTCGCACGCCGGGAAAGTCCTCCACGAGGCGGTTGTAGGTGATCGCCTCATCCTGGGCCGGGATGCCCTCGGTGATGCAGACGATGAACGTGATCCCGCCCTCGGCCGCTTCGATGATCGCCGCGGAGGCGAACTTCGGTGGCACGACGACGAAGGACGCGCTCGCACCGGTCGCGGCCACGGCCTCTTTGACCGAGTTGAAGACCGGGACGCCGTCGACGTCGCTCCCGCCCTTGCCGGGGGTCACGCCCCCCACGACCTTGGTGCCGTAGTCGCGGTTTCGCAGACCGTGAAAGCGACCCTGTCCTCCGGTGAGTCCCTGGACGATCACCTTGGTGTTCTCATCGACGAAAATGCTCATAGCTCTTCCTTAGGCGTTCGCGAGCGAGACGGCGCGGCGAGCGGCGTCCAACATCGTGGGTTCGGTCATCAGTGAATCGTTCAGGTGCGGCGCGAGGATCGTACGGCCCTCGACGGCGTTGGTCCCGTCGAGTCGCAGCACGATGGGCGTGGAGATCTTGACGCGCTGGAGGGCCTCGAGGACCCCGTTGGCGACGTCGTCGACGCGGGTGATGCCGCCGAAGATGTTGACGAAGATCGCCTTCACCTTGGGGTCGGTGTTGATCACTTCGAGCGCCGAGGCCATCACGTCGGCGTTGGCCCCGCCGCCGATGTCCAGGAAGTTCGCCGCCGTGCCCCCGACCTGATTGACGACGTCGAGTGTCGACATCGCCAAGCCGGCGCCGTTGGCGATGATGCCGACGGTGCCGTCGAGGCCGATGTAGTTGAGGCCTTTTTCCTTGGCCAGTTTCTCGCGCGGGTCCTCGAACTCATCGGCGCGGAACTCCTCCCACTCGGGGTGACGGAAGGAGGCGTTCTCGTCCAACGTCACCTTCGCGTCAAGCGCGTGGACCTTGTTGTCGGGTGTGAGGATCAACGGGTTGATCTCGGCCAGGTCACAGTCGCCCTTCGTGTAGCACTCGTACAGGTGCACGAGTAGTTCGGCCGCCTGTTCGCGCGCGGCCTGATCGAGTTCGGCGTCGTTCACCCAGCGTCGAGCCGTCTCTAGGTCCAGTCCGCGAACCGGGTCGACGGCGAGAAAAGCGATCGCGTCGGGATTCTCCTCGGCCACGACCTCGATCTCGACGCCGCCCTGGGCGCTCAGCATTCCCAAGTGGACCTTGTTCTGGCGGTCCAGGGTGAACGAGGCGTAGTACTCCTTGGCGATGTCACTCGAGCGTTCGATCCACAGTCGGTGCACGACGTGACCTTTTATATCGAGCCCGAGGATGTTGCCGGCGTGCAGTCGCACTTCGTCAATGTCATTCGCCAGCTTCACGCCGCCGGCCTTGCCCCGACCGCCGACCTTGACCTGAGCCTTGACGACGACCGGATAGCCGATGCGTTGCGCGACTTCGACCGCCTGATCGACGGTGTCGGCGATGTCGCCGGGCGACACGGCGATGCCGTAACGCGCGAAGTACTGCTTGCCCTGGTATTCGAACAGATCCATCTACTTCAACTTTCAACTAAAGGACTATCGAATGACAGTCGCATCGATTCAGTGCAGGTGCTCTCGGGTGTCCAGCGTCGACTCGAGCCACGTGCCAATCTCGGCCAGCGACGCTCCGGGCGTGAAGACCCGAGCGACGCCCAGTGCTTGCAGGCCGGCGATGTCGTCGTCGGGGATGATCCCACCGACCAGCAGCAACACGTCCTCGCGGCCCTCGGACTTGAGTAGGTCAATGACGCGCGGGACCAGGACGAGGTGCGCTCCCGAGAGGAGCGAGAGACCCAGGGCGTCGGCGTCTTCTTGGATGACCGCCTGGACGATCTGCTCGGGTGTCTGGTGCAGTCCCGTGTACACGACCTCAAAACCGGCGTCGCGCAGGGTCCGGGCGATGACTTTGGCACCACGGTCGTGCCCATCAAGACCGGGCTTGGCGACGACGACTCGGTACGTACGATTCATGGAGAACCCATCTTATTGAACAATCAGTCTTCGGCATTTCGCGGCCCTGCGGGTTGGTCCTGACCGATTTGACTCGAATTCGGCCGAAGGAAGTGACGCGAATCATCGTGCGGTGTGCTCAAGGGCCGAACGTGATGAGGACTTTCGAGTGTGGCTCCGTCATGGGACTTTTCACTTCGCCCGAACAACCCAGTCCCGGGATGACCCCACACGACGATCTGTTCCTTCGCAACCGCCGCTCAGCCCGGTGACCGAAACAAACCGGCGCGAGAATCAGTCAGATTCAGTGATCGGCGGTGGGAACTTCCCGGTCGTGATCGGCCGAAGGGGTAATGAGCACTCTCCCCAGATCGGTGAATGCCTCGATGATCTTGGGAGCTTCAAAGGCACGATTGCGCGTACCGAGCGTCACCTGTCGGAGAACCTTGGCCTTGACGAGATTGTCGACTGCGTCATTGGCGGCGTTGAAAGAGCAGTCGATGAGTCCCGCCACCGCGTTCACGGTGACGACTGGCGCGCCGCACAGGACTCTGAGCAGCCGGTCGGTGGCGGACTTGGCTCGAACTCTCCCCAGGTCCTCTCGCCACCCCGTCTCAATGTTCTTGGCCATCTCTAAGAACTCCGTCGACCTCGCAACTGCCAGACGACAGGAAGTTGCGAAGTGACCGACCCACAGGTTTACTCCTTCGTGAGCCTCCTCCGAGGCCGCGTCACCCACATAGCGGAATCGCGTGAGTGCTCCAACGTACGCGTTGGATTGCGCGGCGAGCACCAGCGAGACGGGAACTAGTACACGAACGGCGAGCCCGCGCCGGCGCAGGATTTGGTGGACGAGTAATCGCCCGATTCGACCGTTGCCGTCCACGAAGGGGTGAATGGTCTCGAACTGGGCGTGCGCTATCGCGGCCTGGACCACCGCTGGGAGCACGTCGTCGTTGCTAAAGGCGAGAAGGTCGTCGAGCAAGGGTTTCACGAGTTCCGGCGGCGGCGCGACGTACGCGGCCGCGCACGGATTGAACTCGTTGCCACCGATCCAGTTCTGCGCGTCGCGTAGACGACCGCCGTGCTCCTTGAGTATGGACCCTTCGAGCAATCGACGGTGCGTCTCCACCAGCAACTCGAGTGTGATGTCATCTCCCACGGCGAGGTTGGCCAGCGCGAAGTCCATTGCCTCGATGTTTCGCAGGATCTCGCTGGCGGTGATGTCGATCTGGCCCGCGCCGATCCGAGGCGAGACCTCGGCGTGCAGGAGCCGACGTGCCCCAACCCGCAACCCCTCGATTCGAGATGAGGCAACCGCCTCGGCGCGTAAGAGCATCCGAGCGAGTGCCTCCGTGTTGACGAGTGCCGCGGCGCCGTCGTTCAGTCGGGTGACGGCCGTTTCGGCGTCGGCTACGTCAGCCGCCACGTCGCCGTCGAGTCGAAGCGCCCGGGCGAGGAGCGGGTCCGGCGAGTACGCCTCATAATCACAGGATGCTCGCCGCCTCCGTGACAAAGCGTTGCCGTCGCTCGTCCAGTGGCGACGTAAAAGCTGAGACATGGTTCCTCCTTATCTCAGGTTAGACGCTAACCTGAGATACTCGGTGACCAAAGTGTCGGTCCGCTCGTTCCGGACACTCGCAGATACCCGTACGCGAGGACCCTAATTGCCAAAAGCCTGATTTAGTAGCGTCACGGATTGAGTACACGTTTTCGCGTTGCATCGCTCATCGATTGGAACCTGCGCCAATGGAAAACAACTTCGGACAGCCTCAGAGCGTTGTCGTGCTCGGCGGCAGTTCCGACATCGCTCGAGCATTGACCAAACGTCTCTGCGCGGCCCGCGCGAATACCGTCGTGCTGTGCGGTCGCAACCAAAAGCTGCTTGATGAGTCGGCTGAGGAGGCCAAGGACTACGGCGCGAGTACGACCGACACCGTGCTCTTCGACGCCGAGGACTTAGCCGACGCCACTCGCGTCGTGTCCGAGGCCTTCGAGAAGGTCCCGGGCACCGTCGACCTCGTGATCGTTGCCGTGGGCCTGCTCGGTGACCAGTTCGCCCAGGAGAATGACGCCGCGGCGGCCGCGAGCGTCGCGATCGTCAACTTCGCCTGGCCCGTGACGGCGCTGGCCGAAGTCCGTCGCCGCTTGGTCGCCCAGGGCAGCGGACGAATCCTGGTGATGTCCTCGGTCGCTTCGATCCGCGTTCGTCGCAGCGCCTACCTCTACGGCGGCGCGAAGGCCGGCCTCGATCGACTCTGTGACGGATTGGCCGACTCCCTAGACGGCACCGGGGTCACGTTGCAATTGGTTCGTCCGGGCGTCGTGCGCACTCGAATGACCAAGGACCAGTCGCCCGTACCCTTCACGACCGGCCCCGAAGAGGTGGCCGGCTACGTGATGAAAGGACTCGAGTCCAACGACCGAGTCATTTGGAGTCCGCCGATCCTGCGCTACGCCTTCGCGATGTTGCGCCATCTGCCCCAGCCGATCTGGCGCAAGGTCGTCGACCGTTAGCCCGGCGCCGTCGTCGTCGTGGTCGTGGTCGTCGTGGTCGAACTCGACACCGTCGTGCGCAGTTCATTGTCGCGCAGCGACATCGTGAAAAAATCGTGCGCCCAGAACGAACCGAAATAGCGGCCCGGAGCGCCGGGCATCGACGCCAAGAGACTGCGACCTTGGTACCCGTCGATCACCGTGCCCGGTGTCCCGCTGTAGGTCGACAGCTGCACCCAGTCGAGGCCGTAGTCGAACTCCATTCCCTCTTCGACGCCGGCGCGCAACATCACGTCGGCGAGGTCACTGAGCGACATGGCGGGACCGGCGACGTAGACGAGCGCGCCCGTCTTCGTGATTCCCAGTCCCGAGCGCCACACGTCGTAGTTGGGATCCACGACGGTCCCCCACTTCGCGGACTTCGGATTCCTTAGTCCGTGCACCTCTTTGGAGTTGTCGACGATCAGATCGAGGTTCTGGCGAACCGTCGCGATCTGATTGGTCATGACGACGTCGCGACCCCACTTCGCTACGGTCATGCGACCGTTCTTGAAGATGACGACCGAAGCCGCGCCTTTGCGCAAGTTCTTATAGGTCTTTTGGTCGGTGAAGTAACCGCCGTTCGCGTTCTGCATCATGAATCCCGAGTTGAAGGCCGCGACGAGTGTCTTGGACCGATTCGCACTGATCGGTGCCTGGTGCGCGAACGGACCACCGCCGGGGATCTGCGAACCGGAGTAGAGCTGCGCGGTCAAGAGATTCGTGTCCATCCACACGACGCCCGCGACGTAACTCGTGTGCACGGCGTCGGGCCGCACGAACGCTTCGTACATCGTCGCAATGCCGTTCGCGGTCGTTCGACCGGCGACGTGCCACACTCCTTCGCCGGGCAAGGGGTCTTTCACGGGCACCACGATGTTCACTGGTGGCGCCAATACCAGCGGTGACTTGTAGGTCGTCGTGATCGCGCCGGCACCGAAGGATCCGGCCGGCGGCGTGCCGCCCTTCTTCGGGGCGTCCCAGTGATACGCCTCGTCGGCTGCCCAGTTCACGACACTCCCGAGAGTGTGTTGGCGGCCCCACTGGGACGCCCGCGTCGACAGACTCGAGCCGTAGGAGGGATTGAGGAGCGCGAAGAAAAGTGAGGTAGCGCAGTACACCACGAAGATCACCACGGCGAGGACCAGCACTACGACCGAGCGCCGACGCCAATAGACCGGTCGAGGTAGGCGGTGCGAATGGGGTCGGGGCGCGACCGGGGGTCGATAGGCCGGGCGCGCGTAAGGCATGAAACTTCATTCTGGCACCATCGCGAGCCTGATCTTCAGACCGAAACTGCTGATTCCTCGTGGCGCAGTAACCCGGGCCTTCCATTGCGACGCCCGAGGCCGCGCGCGACGATACTGGGGTCGTGAAAATACGCAAGGCGACGATCGAAGAAGCGCCGTTGATCGCGTCACTCGGCGCCCACGTCCAGCGGTTGCATCACGAGCAGCGACCGGACTGGTTCAAACCAGCGGACGCCACGGCCACCGTCGATTGGTATCGAGAGATGTTCATGAATCCCGCCGCCACCATCTACCTCGCGGAGGACGCCGACGAGGCGCTTGGTTACGTCATCGCCGTCGTGCACCAGAGACCCGATACGCCGCTCGGTCGGGCCCAGACGGTTCTCGAAGTCGATCAAATCGGGGTGACGCCGTCGAAGAGGCGACGCGGAGTTGGCCGCGCCCTGTTCAATGCGGTACGAGAGCTCGCGGATCAGGTGTCGGCCGACCGCATCGCTCTGACCACGTGGTCATTCAATGTCGAGGCGCACAGATTCTTCGAGGCCGAGGGCTTCAGCACAGAACTCAACCGGATGACCATGGCGTGGCCCACAATGAAGAACTCCGACTGAATCACTCATCACGCTGGGAAGAACACCACATCGATGCGAGCCCTTACGCGCGATGTAGTGGCGTCATCGCGAGGACCAGATGCTTCGTGCCGTGCTCCTCGAAGTCGACGGCCGCACGTGAGTGCGAGCCCGATCCTTCGACCTTCGTCACGACGCCGGGTCCGAAGCGGTCGTGCACGACGTGCTCGCCCACCACGAGACCGAGTTTCTCTGCTCCCGTCGAGCGCACCGGTGGCGCGGCCCCCGTGCCGAAGGCCCGTCCTTCGGTGAATTCGGTGCCGCGACCGGTGAAACCGTCCGCGTCGCGGTAGTCCATCCGGCGAAGCGGCAACGTGGCCGAGATGTCGTTGATCAACTCCGCGGGGATCTCCTGGAGGAAACGGCTGGCCAACGCATCCATCCGGTTGCCCCACATCGTTCGACTCCAGGCGTGCGTGAGGACCAGGTGCCGCATGGCGCGCGTGATCCCGACGTAACAGAGTCGTCGTTCCTCTTCGAGTTCGTTGTCGTCCGAGAGGGCGCGTCGGTGCGGGAAGATCGTCTCTTCGAGGCCGGTGATCACGACCGCGGGGAACTCGAGACCCTTGGCGACGTGCAACGTCATCATCGATATCGCGCTGGCGCCGCCGTCGAGTTGGTCGGAGTCCGCGACCAGCGCCATGCGTTCGACGAAGTCCATCAACGTGTCGTACTGACTCGCGGCCGACGCGAGTTCCCCGAGGTTCTCCAAGCGCGAATAGGCCTCGTCGGAGTTCTCGGCGCGCAGGGCGTCGCCCATTCCCGACTCGCGCACGATCGCGTCGATGATTTCGCGCGGCGCGAGGTCGTTGGCGAGAGCGCGAAGTTCATCGAGCATGAACGAGAACTTTTGTGCGCCACTGAGCGCTCGGCCGGAGAGGCCGGCCTCCTTGGCGTAGTGTGTCGCCTCGGCGAAGGAGAGTCCGTGTTGGGCGGCGTAGATACCGAGCTTGGCCTGCGCCGCTTCGCCAATGCCGCGCTTGGGTTCGTTGATCACGCGCCTCGCCGAGGCCTCATCGCGCGGATTGACGATCAATCGCGCGAACGCGAGCGCGTTCTTGACCTCCTTGCGGTCATAGAAGCGCATCCCGGAGATGACGCGATACGGGATCGACGCGCGCAGCATCTCCTCTTCGAGGACTCGACTCTGCGCGTTCGTGCGATAGAAGACGGCCATCTGATTCCAGGAGAGTTTGGACTCGCTCGCGAGGCGACGCAGTTCGGTCGCCACCCAACGTCCTTCGTCGTATTCGTCACCGGCTCGATACAGTCGTATCTTCTCGCCCTGCACGTCATCGGTGAAGAGGTTCTTCGCGTGTCGACTCGTGTTCTTCGAAATGACCGCGTTGGCCGCGTCGAGGATCGTCTGGGTGGAACGAAAGTTCTGCTCCAACAAGATCACCGAGGCGTCGGGGAATCGCTGCTCGAACTGCAAGATGTTGCGAACGTCGGCCGCGCGGAACCGGTAGATCGACTGATCCGAGTCGCCGACCACGCAGAGGTTGCGATGCTGCTCGGCGAGCATCATCACCAACTGGTTCTGCACGCCGTTGGTGTCCTGGAACTCATCGACGAGCAGGTACTTGAAGCGGTTCTGATAGCTCGCGCGCACCTCGTCGTCCTTCTTCAACATCGCGACCGCGTTCAAGAGCAGGTCGTCGAAGTCCATCGCGTTGGCGAGCATCAATCGCGCGCTGTAGAGGTGGTAAATCTCGGCGATGCGACGGTGATGCGGGTTGCCGTCGCCGCTCTCGGCGTAGGCGTCCGGCGAGAGCATCTCGTTCTTCGCCGCCGAGATCGCGGCCGAGACACTGCGCGGCGACAGTCGCTTGGTGTCGAGATTCAGCTCCTTCATGATGCGCTCGACCGCGCTCTCCGCGTCGCCGGCGTCGTAGATCGTGAAGCCGCGCTGATAGCCGAGCACGTCGGCG
>Ga0208357_1000659_pt1 | contig 27103 bp, 21 predicted proteins | sample NGESurdeep092012_6_FD_184487 | JGI IMG/M metagenome (GOLD analysis project Ga0208357, IMG submission 184487) | Arctic peat soil microbial communities from Barrow, Alaska - NGEE Surface sample F52-2 deep-092012 (SPAdes) | ecosystem: Environmental > Terrestrial > Soil > Wetlands > Peat ...
CGTTCTTCGGATCCGACGCGAACCTGAAGGTGTATGTCGATCGCTGAATGCCGATGTCCAGCGTCGACCCCACGTCGTACACGTACCCGCGGCGAGTCCGCAGATCGTCGAACAAGATCGACGCGGCCCCTTCGCCGGTCAGCATCGCGTTCGCCAATTCCAATGCGGGCGCGTCGGGGTTGCTTTCGAGCACACGCATCGTTTCGCCGAGCTGCACCGACTGCTGGACGGCGATGGGTGAAGGCACCATCGCCTTCGATGCCCGATTCGGTGCGAGCGCCGGGTACTTGAACGTCGGCGCGGGACCGCTCGGGCGCCAGGATCCGAAATATTTTACGATCTCCGCGCGTACGTATGCCGGCGAAACGTCGCCAACGACGACGACAGATGTGAGGTCTGGACGAAACGCCTTCGCGTACCAGGCACGCACGTCGCCTATATTCACGTTCTGAACCGATGCTCCAGTGGGGTGGGTGCGGACGGGATCGCTCGGCGGATACAGCCCGGAATCCAGCGCGAGTAGCGCCAACCAGCCGGGTAGTTTCTGAGCGGCCGTGACGGATGGAACCGCGTCTTGTTTGATCGTTTCGAGTGCCGTTTGCGGAAACGCCGGATGCAGCATTTCTTGCGCGAGCAGGGCGAGAGCACGATCGAAATCCTTCGCGCGCGCCTGCACGGCGAAGGTCGTCCCGCCCGCTACGAACGCCGGGATCGCCTGCGACGCCGCTGCGAATGCCTTGCGGTCCAACGTCGTCGTTCCCCATTGCATCAGGCTGTTGGTTAGCTCCGCCACACCTTGTTTGTCGGCCGGCTCGTAGAGGGTTTGATTGTTCTCGATCGATCCGCGCAGCATGACGACCGGCGCGATCGGCAACGGCGCAACCACGAGGCGAATGCCGTTCGGCAGAATGTATCTCCGAACGCGCGCGACGCTGGGGGGCGAAAGCGGTTCGCGAAACGCGCGAGCGGCCCAGGCCGGAAGCGGCTGCTTTTCGCTGCCCTTGTAAGCGACGTTTTCTCCGCCGCCGACATCGACTGGGCGCGGCGGCGCCTGTTTCGATGCGACGAGCGTGAACGGCAGTCGATCCGCGCCGAAGTATTTGCGCAGCACGCGATTCACATCGCTCGTAGTTACCGCCTCATATCGGCCGAGCAAAGCATCGGGAGAACGCATGCCCAACGACGAGGCGCTCGCCCACGCCGACGCCACCAAAGGAATGGATGTCAGCGCGAACGCCTGGTTCGCGACGATCTCACGTTTGACGGCGCCGACCGCATCCGACGAAACGCCGTTTTTCAAGATCGATGCGATCGTTTGATCCAGCAACTGCGCGACGGCCTTGGAATCGGAGCCTTGCGGTACGTTCGCCTGAACCGCCGCCAGCGAAACGCTCGGGCCGGTCGAGGAATACGCTCGCGCCCCGTTCAGCTTCCCGCCCGCGTTGAGGTCGGCAAGCGCGCCGCCCGGGTCGTTCAACACGTCCACGGCAACGGTCGCCGCCGCATAATCCGGCGAATCGACGCCGGGGTAACGAACGGCGAAACCGCTCGCGCCGGTCGACAAGTATCCCGTGCCCACCACCGGCGTCGTGGGCAAAGCGGCTAGACGTATCGCAGGCTTCTGCGGCAGCGGCGACTGCGGAATGGCACCGAACCGCGCCTTCACCATGGCCAACGTGGCTTGCGGATCGACGTCGCCGGCAATGACGAGGGTCGCGTCGTTCGGGCGGTACCAGCGATCGTAGAACGCACGAAGATCGGCGGCCGTCATCGTGTCGAAACCGGCCGCCGTTCCGAGCGCGTCGCGCGCGTACGGAGTGCCTGCGTACAGCGCATCGCGGAGGCGTTGGTCGAACGCGAACGACGGGCTGCTCTCGTCCGCGCGCACCTCCTGTTCGATCGCGCCGCGTTCGGCTTCCCAATCGCCCTGCTTTAGGGAAGCCTTGCGCATCCTATCGGCTTCCAGACGAAGCACGACCCCCAGATAGCGCGAGGGAACGACGAAGTAGTAGCTCGTGGCATCGTTGGTGGTCTGCGCATCGTACGTGCCGCCGGTTCGGGCCATAATGTCGGCGAACTGCGCGGCCGACACGTCCGAGGTTCCACGGAACATCATGTGTTCGAGCGCGTGCGCCTGGCCCGGCCTCATCTCCTCGTCCGATCCGGCGCCGTAACGTATGTAGGTGACGACGACGGGCGCTACGGGATCCCGAGCGACGATCACATGCAAGCCGTTGGTCAAAACGGCCTGGATGATCTGGGCCGGCGCCGGAGGCGGTGCGCCCGGGGCGGGGCTGGCATAAAGGGTCAGCGTGGCGCACAGGACGGCGGCACACAAACGGCGCTTCATGCTTCCCGGTTCGCCGCCGGTGCGCACGCTCCGGCCCGGCGACACGGCGGGGAAGGAATTACTCCCGGGGTTTCCTTATAATGAGTTTCTGGCCCCGCGTGACCGCGGCGGGGGGCCGTACACCTTTTCGCGCCGCGGAATGTGATGCGCGGGCGAAGCCCGCCGGAGGTATCCATGCCTTCCATTTTGCGCATAGCCCTACGCCCGATTCTTTTGACGCTGGCGATCGTCGCGTTCCTTCCGCCCCTCCATGCCGAGGCGCGCTACGGGATCATCACCTATAACATGTCGAGTTACCGCGCCTGGATCACGATTCAAGACCTTGGAAAGACGAGGAACCTCGACTGGGGCTGGGTTGACGGGAACTCCAAACGGACCTGGGAGTCGGGGAACTACGCCGGCTTGTCCTATTACCACGTCCGCTTTGAATACGTGAATGCGAGCGGCCATAAAGTATGCGACACTTCGATCCAGATCGTGGTGCCCTTTCCCATCGACAGCAAGGGCTCGACGAGGGGCTATTACGACGAAAAGACGGGGAAATGCTACCTGGATTTCGGCCCACCGTCGCTCAAAGGATAGCCGATCGAAATCCAGCATTCTTTTACAGTTTTCTTCAAGGAGCGAACGATGAAGAACCTCGTACTTGTCGGCCTTGCGATGCTGCTATGCGCAGCGCCGTGCAGCGCGGGCACCAACGTCACCCAGATTTCCTTGAACATCTTAAACGGCTCCCAACGATGCGCGTGGGTTACGGTCTATACCGGGCGGCTGGACCACCCCGTGGGGGAAGATCAAGTGGGGTTGGCTGCCCGCCGGGAGGCGCGAAACGGTTAACGCCGACTTCACGAACTTCACGGGCATCCCCGTCCCCGCGGAAATCAAAGTACGCGCAGAATTCCGTCCAAATGGATGTTCCGGCTCCGGCGGCGATCCCGACCGCGCGAATGAAAACAAGAATCTGCCGGCGGATAAACGGATCCTCTGGAAGTACGATGCCAACTGCGAATTGTATGGCGCCAACGGCGGAGCCTACGGCGTCGGCAACATCACTACCGCCGCCACATGGTGAGTTCGTCGTGAGTACGTCGGCAGCGGCATTTAGCCGCTGCCGACGTTCACGAACTTCGGATTCGCGCATTGCTTGCCGCCGTTCGCGCGCAAATCCAGCATACGATTGAAAAACGCCAGCGCGTCCTTGCGGAAAAACGATGGCGGTGAATATCCGATGGAACGCCAGCCACCGGAGGTCTGGGCAAAGTATTCGACGCCCATGCCCGCGCCCACGTATACGACCTGACCGGCGCCGCCGGGAAAGTAGGCGGCGATGGCCATGATGTTGGACAACTTGACCGGATGCGGCCCGCCGGCGTGTTCTTTGAGAAAGCGCGCCTGAATGGATGCCGTATCGGCCGACGGCCCGCAATAGCGCCCCGACGTCGCCGTGGTTTGGACCAGTGCTACCACGAAGGCGACCGTTGCAAAAGCTGGTATCATGAAAGCTCCCTCCTGCGGAAGACCTTCGTTCAAGGGAACGCCGACTCCGTCGCAAAGGCACATCAATCGTGCCCGCTAGCTCGACAGCGTTTCTCCCCGTGCAATCACACATCGCCTCCAAGGAGACGTGTACCATGAATATCTCTCGTTCGGCCGCGGCGCGCTCGCGACGGCTGCTTCTCGGTGCGTTCGTGGCGCTGCTAGCCCTGGCGGTCGCGCCGCAGCCCGCATCGGCACGGATGGGGGGCTTGGTGTTCATCAACAACTCGAACCTCTGCGCGTACGTGACCATCTACCACAGCGAGGGCGGCGAGCATCCGATCTGGCAGGTCGCAAGCGGTACGCTCCAGCCCCGTTTTGTGAAAGCGGGCGCGAACTTCGCCGGCTCGGTCGATTGGAGCGACGTCAAAGTACGCGCCCAGGTGAACCGCAACACCTACTGCACCGGCGAACACATCGTGGATGTCGAGGCCGTCTATCACGACACCAGCACGGTCCGGCACGTGCAGCGTACGGCGACCTTGCAAAGCGATAGCCGCTTCTACATCACCATCCGCTAAGTATCCGCCCAGTAGCATAAGCAAAGACCCCGCCGAAGATGGCGAGGTCTCCTTTGCTCGCCACGGCGGGCAAGGCCCGGCGATTTCTGCCGGTTAGTAAGGCACGATCCTGATGGTCGAATGAACGTTCGTGTGTCCGCTGTAAAGGGCGTGTTTCCCATCGGAAACCGTCACGTACGCGTGAGAATGACAGTACCCGCTATAGAACAGATCGACGTAGTGCGGTCTGTCGTACCGCTGCATTTGAAATGCGACCGGCGTGCCGTCGTCTAACGTGACGTGCACCGTGATGCTTTTATGACTGTCGTTCACAACTTCGATCTGACAGTATCCCGGATATGCGGGCGCCGGGGCCCCATCGCGAAGGCAAAGCAGAGCAAAAGAATCGCAACGCGCATTTCCGTCCTCCCTTATCGAGCGACGTTCCCTTCATAGCCGGGAACGCCTTGGTGCCAGAGACCCCGGAGCGCAGGCCTCATCCGGGCGCTCAGAGATCTAGAACCTGGACATCGCAGACGGTGTTGCTCCAGAGACGCGCAGCCAGCCGACCCGCGTTGGCAGCCAGGCCCGCAACGCCATCATTGTAACGTGCCCTTGATCCCCAATTGGTGAAGACGAGGAGACTCAAACCTTGGCGTAGCTGAGTATCGGGTGGTCGCGAGCTGACGAAGTCCGCATCCAACGTGTAAAGAGATGCCCCGCCGAAATCGACGAGGCTCTCTGGAGATGCTCCGAGTGCTGGACTCGAACCAGCGACCCGCTGATTAACAGTTAGGCTGTGGGCATTCCCCCCGGTGGTACCGCAGGGTACTAGGTGTCAGTATTTCCCCTATTTTTCGAGGCCTTCCGACGCTCTCCGTACCACCTGGACTTGCCAGATATCCGCACGAATCCGCACTCAACTGTGTGCGCAACTGTGTGCGGATCGCCCCGAGCAATGACAGGCTAATAGCCGGAACTCCCGCCAAGATTGCTCGGGCAATTCAAAACGTTGTCGACGAGCGAGCGCACACTACTAGTACCGCGCATCCCAACGGCCATAGCCGGACCAATCATGGGATGCACAATCGCGTGGACTTTCTAACGACTTCACCTACCGGAGTTTCGCCCTGATCTGCCGGTACGCCCGCGCGATAAGGTCCCGCAAGGCCGGAAGCCAGCAATCTGCCATCGAAAGGCGCGGTCATATGGGGAACACCCGCTTAAGGCGTCGAGGTTCCACGGAGGTGCTTGGTGAACTCGCGGCCACTTGTGTGCCTCTTATTGGCATCGTCATTTCTTATCGATACCTGGTGGATTCTTACGTGATTGATATATCGAGCGCGATTACCGGGGTGTCCCGTCGTCGTTCGTTTGCTTTTGATGTGTTCAGCCGTCTTATCACGGGCCTTCTGGCATCGTGCTTCTTTGTCTCCGCCGGATGCGCCGGCCGCGCCGCTCAGTCCGATGCGTCGGCCTTTGATAAGATCGGCGCGGATGCTCTCGCTACGAGAAAGGCTCCAGGATTTTCGTTCGCGGTTGTACGCGACGGGAAGGTCGTCTATCTCAGAGGCTTTGGCCAGGCCGACGTGGAGCGAAACCTTGCGGTCGGACCGAATACGCGATTTGCCGTCGGTTCGATGACCAAGCAATTCACGGCAGCATCGGTTCTGCTGCTTGCAGAGCGCGGGCGACTCACGTTGGATGACCGCCTCGAGAAGTACTTGCCGGACTTTCCGAATTCATCCGACATTACGGTGAGGATGCTGTTGAATCAGACATCCGGTCTGCGCACCTATCCGGTTTCAGGCGAGCACCCGTGGCCATGGAGCGGCCCAAGTTCGGTAAATACACTGCTGGCATTTCTTGCAACGGACAAGCCGGATTTTAGTGCGGGGGCACAATGGGAATACAGCAACGCGAACTACACGGTGCTCTCCGCAATCATTGCGAAGGCTGCTGGAACCGATGAAGCAGAATTCCTCTCGCGCAACATCTTCGGTCCTTTGCTGATGTCGGATTCGGGTTATGGTTACGCGGCGCAGCAACGTGCGGGCGTGGCCAAGCCCTACGATACGCCGAGGCAAGACACCGTGCCGACTAGCCTCGATATTTATGCGGGTGCCGGGGCGATGGTTTCGACGGCTCCTGACATCGCGCGATGGGACATCGGCCTCATGGAGCGCAAGGTCCTAAGTGCGTCCTCCATGCAGGCATTGTGGAGCGCTGGCACGTTGGCAAACGGGACGCCGGTAAACTACGCGATGGGTTTCGTCCCGGCGGTTCTTGCGGGTCATCGCGAAGTCTGGCATAACGGCCTCGCACCGGGGGCCGGCGGGTATTGCTTCAACGCAATCTTCCCCGACGACAACCTTGCAGTAGTAGTCCTGAGCAATGGGTATCACTTCGACGGTGTCCCAGAACGGATGGTCGAGCGCGTCCTCGCGGCGTACTATCCTGATGTCGCGGCGCAGATTGCAGCCACGACTCCTCCTACGCCAACGCCCGGCGAAGATGCCGCAGTGACGTTACGCTCGAAAGACTGGTTCCATCGTCTGCAAACGGGTACCGTTGATCTGACACAAGTGACGCCGAACTTCGCCGCGCGATTGACTCCGCAGTTGCTTTCTCAGGTGAAGGCCCGCCTTTCAGGCGCCGGGACCCCGACGGATTGGATATACCTTGGTTCTCAGAGTGTGACGGGCGCTACGATCTATCGGTATTGGATTCGTCTTGCCGGCGTCCCACATGTCTGGAGCGTTGGGCTTTCGCAGGACGGAAAAATCGCCGGCTCCCAACTCCAGTGAAGTGGGCCGCCGCTCGCGCTTCTGGTTCGTAAGACTCGCCCATGCTTTTTTCGATATCCGCCCTTGCGGAATGTACTCCCCGCCTTCACTCAAGGCGCAATCTTCCGACGTCTAGTAACGTCGCACTGCGCGATGGTCGCTAAGGTCTAAGTCCTTCAACGCTCTGTCCCCCTGTTCCATTGACAATCTTAACCCTTGTTGTATCGGGTCGTCGTCCACGAGCACGTCCGGCGCATCATAGCGCGCGCTATTCAGTCGGCTCGATGCCGGCCGTGCCGTCATCGCATCCGCCGGATACGGCCGGAGCATCACTCGCACAATGTCTCCGGGTAGATCGCCTTCGCCAAGCCACATGCTGAGCGCATCGTTGGGCAAGATGACCGGCATGCGGTCGTGCACGGGACGCACCAATGCATTCGGCTCGCAGGTTATGATGGCACACTGGGCCTCACTCCCCTCCAACGAATTCCAAATCCCAGCGAACGCAAACGGCTCAGCATTGCGCAATTGGAAATACGTTGAACGCTTATTCAACCATTCGAAGAACCCGTCGGCAAAGATGATGCAACGGTTACGTTGTGATCGAGACGACGCGGATTCAGCACGAGCATTTATGCGCCCGTGGATACACCATTGCATCTGCTCGACGGCATCACGGCCGTCGTTGCGAACGCCTAGCACCATTTGCGTCGGCGCGACGTTGTAGCGCGGGAGATGCGTCTCCGAGAATTCTTCAAAACGAAAGCGCCGGCCGTACGTCTGTTTCAACCCGGATCGTGTCCCAGGCCGTGGTGTATGAACCGTGGCGAGCGAAGTGGGCGTCTCAGTTGGTGATGACCGCCGAGAGCCTCGCGGTCTGATTGTCGCTGACCGCGTTCATTCCTTCGAGCTGCATATAACGGCGCACGAGTTGCCATTCGTCGTTCTGCTCCAAGAGAATCGCGCCGATGAGCCGGACGATCGCCTTGTCGTTCGGAAAGATGCCGAGCGCATCGGTTCGTCGCTTGATTTCGGCGTTGACCCGCTCGATCGGATCGGTCGAGGCGATCTGCTTGCAATGGGCTTTGGGTGGAGATGCCTTGAATGTACGCTTCCTGAATAACGGCGGTCAGCGCTTTCTCGGACGTTCGGCGCGGCTCCAAGAAGGCCGGGGAGTAGTTACCTTACGCACGCATCTTGAGGATGCGCAGATCGAATCGCGCCGGTACGCGTCTCCCAGGCACGATCGCGATAGCCGTTACGGCAGTTTTCGCGGGGCATGGATCGCTCGCCGTAGGGAGCGCCGCACGGCCCTTCGACGTCGGCTTCCATGAAGCGTTGGGCCATGAAGTGCAGCATGTCGCGCACGAAGTCAACGTCGCCGCCCTTTTCGGCGAGCTCCGTAAGTGCGATACTAGTCTCGGTCATCGTGGATCCTTTCGGTCGGTAGTTTCGTTCAAAAACAACCTTCGCCGAAGACCACGGTGGCCGCTCTCTAGGCTACGAGGGCGACCCTTTCATACACCACGAGCCGGGACACGATCGGGCCGCTCGGGCCGCCCTGGTCCACGAGCAGAATTTCGTCGGTGTGTAACCTGCCGGTTCATGAGCTCAGGAGACGCTTGCCGCTCGCGTCGCTACTGGTGTAACCCCGGTCCGGTCGGCCGCCGGGCGGGGGGGGGGATCACTTGGGCTTGGCAAAAGGGTATGTCACGGGTCGTACGGCTTCTCGGGCTGAGCGGAGGACAGGCAATGCGGACTTTTCGATTCCTCATTCTTTTGGTGTTGGCGCTGGTAGCCATAGCCGTCGCACCTGCGATGGCAGCCAATACGAGCACGGTCACCGGCATCGTCACCGACGCCAATGGCACGCCTCTCGCCGCCGCGACCGTTGACTTGCGCGGACCAGCGACGTACACGACCCAAACCGATGCAAGCGGGGCGTTCGCCGTCGCGTCGGTCGTGCAGGGCCTCTACGCCATCACCATTCTCAAGGGCGGGTTCGAGACGGCAACCGACGACATCGTAGTCGTCGCCGATCAGAGCCAGAGCATCAGCGTGCGATTGAATGCTGCATCCTTCTCATCCCTGCGCACGATCGCAAGGGTCAGCAGCGTGAACCGCGGAGGCGCATTCAACACGACAACGGCATCCGTGAACGTCGTATCGGCGCAGGTCTTCGCGAACCAAGCGGCACCGCAGGTCCGAGACGTGCTCAACGAGATCCCCGGCATCCAGATATCGCTCCCAGGCGGCTCGGCCAACGGCGCCGCGCCCGGAGCGATTACGGTACCGACGATCCGCGGCGCCGCCTCGTACGAAACCGCCACCTTGATCGACGGCCATCCATTGGCCGTCGAAGACTACGGCGACTATGTCACGACCTTCCTGAACAGCTTCATGTTCAGCAACGTCGAGGTGATTAAGGGACCCGGCGCGACGGCGCCTGAAGTCAATAACGCGATCAACGGAACGGTGAACTTTCACACGAAGGACCCGACCTTGACGGCCACGCCCGACTACCAGATCGGGGTCAACTCATTCGGCGGAACATGGGCGAACTTCGGCATCGCCGACACCGTCGGGCGGCTCGGCTTCGTCGTTGACTTCGCGAATCTCGACGACCCGTCAGTATTGAACGGAAAGAGCGTGTTTATCGATCCTTCCAACTATTATCTCGGCTCGTCGTCCTCGTCCGATTCGCTCTCGGGAACGGCGACATATACGACCATCCCCAACACGGAGAGTTCCATCCAGACCGGCTATTCGCTGCTCGCCTGCTGCTATATGCTTCAGGGCTACCTCGACACCCACTCGGAACTCGTGAAGCTGCACTACCACTTGTCCTCAGCGACGAACCTCACCGTGAGCTACCTCGGCGGGCAAGCGTACAGCGACCAGACCAGTAATGTCGGCAACGTCACGAACGCCACCTTCGCCCCCGGGGCCGGATACACGGGTTCACTCGCTCCAGGAGCATATCAGGTTGCCTATCTCTATCCGGCGAACGTGGAGACCAACAACGAGCCGATGTTCCAGGCGGAGTTCAGCTCGTCGATCGGCAACGATACGATCCTAGCGCGCTACTACCACGCGTCGATCAACCGCGACGTCAATGCGGGTTCGTCTCCGGATGCCCTTTCACCGTACACGTTAAACGTTTCCGGCACGTCCAGCAATCAAATCAATACTTACCCTTACGGCAGCTACCCGGCGACGTACAACAGCGCTAGCATGACCCTCAACAACCAAAATTACTTCCGACAAGTCGAAGACGACAAGCTCGCCGGCTGGTCGCTCCAATACGATCATCCCTTTGCGACGGGAGACGACATCTCGCTTGGAATCAATCAGACGAATACGCAAAGCGACGTCTATGAATTGTTGCCGTCGTACTCAACCATTACTTTGCCGCAAGGCTCTTCGCAGCTCTTCACGACCGTACAGTTGCGCGCCGAGTTGAATCTTACGCCGAAGATCACGGCGACGCTCGCGGATTACATGAATGTTTACCGCAGCACCTATCCGGCTAGCTGTCCGTTCGCGTATGGCTTCTCGAACTGCGCGATCGACGGCAGCAACGTCACCTTCGCGTCCACGACGACCAGTCATAACGACCCGCGGCTCGCACTCGAATTCCGACCCAATCCCAACCTCGCGGTTCGCTTTGCGGCCGGCAGCGCGATCGCGCCGCCCTACCTCGGGTTGCTCAGCCAGATCTCGGCTCCAGCGGCGTCGTATGACCCGACGACCGGTATTGCAACGGTTTCCAGAAACAGCGGGCAGCTGAAGGCCGAGACGGCGTTCGGATACGATCTCGGCGCAGACTTGCGGCTACACGACCAGCAGACCATCGTTTCGGGCGACGTCTACCTAAACAACCTCTTCAATCACTACTTCGGTCAATCGGTCAACAGCGGCACGGTCTGTGGAGCCCCGACTCCCTGCTCGGGCAGCGGCGGCCCGGTCCCGCCCAATACGCCAGTCTACTACCAAACCAATACGAATATCAGCAACTTCCGCTTCGAGGGCGTCGAGCTTTCGATCGGCCGCCACCCCAAAACCGGCTTGGGTTATACGCTTTCGGGCGGGGCGCAGCGTGGGTACGTCTACGATCTGCCGCAGGGATTCTACTGCACCCACCCGGTCCCGTCGTGCATCAATAACCCCAGTAACTGGGATCAAAATCTGAACATCATCGCCGGCCAGAACCTCAATGGCGAAGGCGTTTCGGTCGGCAGCACGGTAGGCTCGCTCAATACCCGAGAACCGTACTCCCAAGGTTATGGCGAGCTCTCCTATGCCTTCCACAATGGCGCCTACGTTTCGTTCGGCGACACCTACTACGGAAACAACAACTCGTTCAATCAGCGCCCGTTCCTGATCGCCAACGCGACGGCACGTTTTCCGATCACTTCAAGTATCGCACTGCAAGTCTCCGGCGAGAACCTGTTCAGCACGATGGCCGGATACTTCCCGATCTACGGCGGCGGTTTACCGATCCCGCTGGCCAACGGCGGCAGCGATGCGACGATCGGTAACGTCTTCGGGCCGGCGGTCTATACGATAGTCCTGAGCAAACGTATGCCCTAGGCGTTCCGGCTCGCGTATCCCAGCTGGGGGCGTCTTGCATGAGCCACCTGTCCTCCACGCCCGTTGCTTCGGGCTCTTTTCACCGGTTTGGGTAATGCACGCAAAATCCGCTACGAGCCTCGCTGGGTTTACGTCAATGCGCGGATTGCAATAAACGATTTCCCCGTTCCGCGCCCGCGCTCGTTTCGCGATCTGCGCCCTGCGCGCGTCGCCGCTGGGACTGTATAAGGGTCTTCAAACTTCCGGCCTGGGATCCGAGGGCTTAGGGGCGAAGCGGCGTGGCGATCTCGCAGTATCACCAACATGTTTGACGCTATGCGCGAAACGCCAGTAAAGCAACGGCCGCTTACAAAAAATGACTGGCCGAACGCGTAAAAAGCCCACCAGCGGAGCGCCGGGAAAGGCGACCGTCGGCCCGCGAACCTGCGAACTTGCGTACATCGTATTGGGAGCGGCGTTCCGGATAATCCGCCCCGATCTCCTAGACAACGTTTCTAAACCCGTCGCCAAGCCCAAAGAAATGCACCCGTGGTCGATTGAGGAGCGGGATCGCTTCCTCGACCACCTCGACGCGACCCGTGATGAACACGCGGCGTTTTTGAAATTGCTGCTGGCAACGGGCCTCCGGAAGGGCGAAGCCTTGGCATTGCGTGGGAACGCTCGGATTTGGCAATATGAACCGCGCACGTTATCGAAGCGAGCAAAAACGCTAATGGTCCAGGCCAAGGTGCCGGTCATCCGCATGCATGCTTTGCGTCACAGTTTTGCGACCGTCGCGCTGATTCGTGGCCTTGACGTAACGATCGTCGCCCAGTACCTCGGCCACAGTTCGACCAAAATCACATCCGACACGTACCAACACATCGTGCCGGGAATGATGGAATCGGCGGCCGAGTTGATCAACGCCAGAGGCGAGGCCTCGACTCAACGAATTGACCATAGTGGGGAATCCCCCGCAAATCTTACGATCAACGAGGGATTCAAGACCTCCGAGTGCTGGACTCGAACCAGCGACCCGCTGATTAACAGGCAGCGCACCCCGTCCTCGCGAGTAATCGCCAAATGCGAAAACCCCGTATTCTCGGGGCTCTTTCGTTTCTCAGGTATCACTGATATCCGCCAACTAGCCGCATAACTAGCCGCAGGGTCAGATAGGTCCCGCTATCGTGGAGCGCAGAGCACCGACGCGAGCGGCCAGCCGACGAAACCTGCCCGCACGGGCGTTGGGCAATCCACCCGATCAAGATCACTCTCTAGCGGCGATGGGAAACGACGGGAGAGCTGCGCCCTTCTGTACACTCGATCGGCTTTTTCGACGCTCGGCGGCGCAAAAGTGCATCTCTCGCGACACCAACTGGGTCCAAACCCCGTCGCACATCGTCGAGACGCGCTCCGCAGACAGGACCACCGGCATTCTGGAGTAACAAGGCTTGTCCATATGGGGAATACTCGTTGACCATGCTCGTCCCACTTAGGCATCCATATTCGGAGTTCTATTTGGTGATGCCATCCGCAGCCGCGACTCACGGCATTATCGACATTTATGGCACGGCATTGTCATGCGCAGCCGGCACGCCGGGATGGTAATTGTGGTAAGACTCCTATCCCAACGGTGGTTAGCAAAGCGCGGCTGACTCCAATAAGGCACAAGTAGATGATTATAGATTACGCTGCTCTTGTTAACGTACTCGATAGCTCGCCAATCTCGAATCAAGAGGTTGAAGCCAGTCAATCGCTTGTCATAACATTTGGGAAAATGCAACCGATGGACCGACAGGTGCAGTACGAAAGTGCGACTGGGTTGGGCGTCTTCATATATTTAAATAGTGAAGATCATATAGTCGGCCTTGAATTCATATGACGTATGCCGACTAAGACGTGTTCTCAGAATTATTTTCAGAAGTTATCCGGGGAATCCGGGTTAAACCCGGATTCACCCGATGAAGTCGGCAAAAAGACATCTTAAAACGGATTCGCCGTCTTCGATCATGAGTGTTAGGTGTTCGTTCGCGGCTGCTTGGCAGTGGGCGTTCTGTTTCGTTCATGCACGAAGCGATTGTGCAACCTTTAGTAACACCTCGAACGAGAAGGATCCTTCGACCGTGTGCATGACACTGTTCTTCTGCCACATGAGAACGTTCCCAAATCCCCTCGTGTTATGGATCGCATATCCGGGAACACCTTGAATCGTAATTTGGCGAATCCGCTGAATATCGCTACGAAGAAGAATCATGTGATCAAGTGGATCAACGCCTTCCCGCAGAGCCGCAGCTACGGGCGGACTAGAGGATGCACGCTGGCGAAAATAGTCGCGAACGCGCTCCTGCGTCGAACCAGTTATCGTCATTGGTGTGATCGGTTGTTGCACAACATCGATATAATCTTGCGGTATCGGCAATACTCCAACCCCCGCGACGGACAAACCGCGGTGAGCCTCATACGCTTGCCGCTCGCCATAGGTCTGCTCTACTATGGAAGGCAGTAAACGCGTCAGCGTTGCGTGCAGTGTTGCGATCTTTAACCGGTAGAGTTGAGCACCGCGTACATGATAGATTACATAGCCGTGGGCTACTGATGGCGGTACATAGCGCGGCGTTAGGATGTTTTGTCTAGCAGCTCGTTCCGCATCGCCCCTATTCAGGTAGCCAACGAAATACACGTGCTCCGGCGAATATTCCGCAAGATCATTTCTCGCGTGTCCCAAATTGCGCAGCGCCTGGGCGTCCTCTTTCGTAATGGCAATTGGCCGCAGGACCTGCTCTCGGACCGCGGCAGCGATGCGCTCAGCAAACGATCGAGCGGGCGCGTAGGACATACCGACAGCAGACACTGCAATCACGGCAGCTGCCACCTGCATCCAAGGTATCGTTTTCGATGGCTGTTGTGCAGGAACGATCGTACGAGGCCTAAATAACGAAGCGCCATACGATAGCGCGGTCTCCATCCGGCTCCGATCGAAGAGTGACGCGATGTGCATGACGCGCCCATGGATCGAATCCGCTCGGCGACTGCACATCTTGCAGGAAAGAAGATGCTTCTTGGCCGGGAGCGCCTGATCGGCCGAATCGTCAACCATCCGTCGTAATGCTCCCTCAGCGAGATGAAACACGTTTGTACTCCTTCTCAAAAGCGATCTCCGCACGATAAAGTAAGACGCCCACGTGATTTACGCTAATGCCGAGAATCTCGCCAACTTCGCGATAGCTATAGCCGCTGTGGCGCAACACGAGCACGGATGCGTACGAACGCGAAAGGCGCTTTAAGACTTGCCGTACCGACTCACGGATCTCTCGCCGCTCGACCGGCTCGACTGGATCGTCGCTCGTCGTCGCTTGAAAACCTTGCTCTCGTAGCGATCGCCGCAGCGCTGAACGACGGGCAGTCGATGCGCCGTACAGCGCGGTGCAGTACAACAGGTTCCGCGCGTGGCTTAGATCAAGCGGCCAGCGATCGTATAGCTTCGTAAACGCTTCCTGAACGACGTCTTCCGCGGTGAGGTCGTCGACGACCCGCGCGATGACGCATACAGCACGGGCGTACTCCTTCCGATAGAACGTGTCGAACTCGGATTCGGCAGTAAAGTCTCGCATTCACCCCTAAATACGCCGCGGGCTACCCCTTTATTACAGCGCCGCCCTTCCGACGGAATAAATTCACCTGCTAGTTCTTCAGTGCTGTGACACTCGTGGCCCGCTGCTTTCCGTCTTCGATCCTCTCGAGAAGAGCTACGCGGCACCCGGCATCAGGAGCCCGACTAGGGTCGATAGGAAGCGGCTGGCTCCGCTAACGTCGTCTAACTCGGGATTCCCCATATGACCATCCTTTTTCAGCCACCGCCGGATGTGTCGCCCAGTACTTCGGCCACAGTTCAACCAAAATCACATCCGACACGTACCAACACATCGTGCCGGGAATGATGGAATCGACGGCCGAGTTGATCAACGCCAGAGGCGAGGCCTCGACTCAACGAATTGACCATAGTGGGGCGCGATAGTGGGGCAAACGATCTCGCGCAGAACAAAGAACCCCCCGCAAATCTCGCGATTTACGAGGGATTCAAGACCTCCGAGTGCTGGACTCGAACCAGCGACCCGCTGATTAACAGTCAGCTGCTCTACCAACTGAGCTAACTCGGAACGGGAACGGACCTGGATTGGGCGTCCGGGGCCCTAGTCCTTGTACCGGATTCGGGTCCCTGCGGTCAAGGGGCCTTTTGGCGGGGTGACCTCGACGGCTTCGCGAAACGCTCGCTTGCACGATGGGCGACGTACAGACCGGCAAAACCTATGGCCCCCTACTGCTGTTGCTGAGCCTGCTGACGCTGGTGACGGGCTTCGTCGACGCGGTCAGCTTTCTCAAGTACGGCCACGTGTTCGTCGCAAACATGACCGGCAACGTCGTCTTCCTCGGATTTGCCATCGCCGGCGCCCCCGGCATCTCGATCTCGGGCTCGCTGATCGCGCTAGCCGCGTTCCTGTGCGGCGCAGTACTCGGGGGTCGATTGGGCCTGCGCTTCGCCTCGCATCGGGCGAACCTGATCTCGGTTGCCACATCGATCAAGTTCGTCCTGATCGTGGTGGCCGCAATCGCGGCGGCCGCGGTGCCCAGCCAAGCCTTTGCAGTTCTGGCACCGCTGGGCATTTCGATGGGCATCCAAAACGCGATGGCGCGGCGCTTAGCGATGCCCGACCTCACGACGACGGTCCTGACGCTGACGATCACCGGCATCGCGGCCGACTCGTCGCTAGCCGGGGGAACGAATCCACGGCTCGCGCGTCGCATCGGCAGCGTTCTCACCATGTTCGTCGGCGCGTTTCTGGGCGGATGGATCGTCCTGCACACCAACGTGACCGACGCGTTGAGCATCGCGGCGGCGATCGTCGCCGTTGCGGGAATTCTTGCCTACATTACCGGGCGCAACGCGCCGGCCTGGGTGCGCCCCGACTAGCAGCGAGCAACTGCTCCTCGATACAAATCCGTTAATCGATCAGACGCGCGGCGTCACGCAGGGCGGCGATCGCGCCGCTCTCGAGATTGCGAACGATGTCGGCCGCAGCGACGATCTCGGCGATCGCGCCGACGGATTGTCCGACATAGATGTTCGCTCGCGTGTAATCGCGCGACCCCTTGGCGCGCTCGAACGCGTCGATTGCCGCCGGCGTCGCCATCAGCTCGTCCTCGTGCCCGTGCCAGCGATCGACGAACGGGTTGCGCAGCGCGCGTCCGCGGAACTCGGGCGTCCAGCCCTTGCGCTGCACGCGATCGTACACGCTCGTGAGGATCGTCTGCGTTTCGTCGCTGGCCGCAATAACCGCTTGAGCCTGCGGGGTCGTTCGGCTCTCGCGCGCCAACAAGAACGGCGTGCCGACCCAGACCCCGGCGGCTCCGGCTGCGAGCGCTGCGGCAAAACCGCGGCCGGTCACGATGCCGCCGGCAGCAACGACCGGCTTGTCGGTCATCTCGAGGACCAATTGGAGCAGCGGCAACGTTCCGACCGCGCCCGTATGACCGCCGGCTTCGGTCCCTTGGGCCACCAGCACGTCGACGCCGGCATCCAGCGCGGCCCGCGCGCGGCGACGGTCTTGCACCTGCGAACCGACCAGAATTCCGGCGGCGTGTAGGCGCTCCACATACGGTGACGGATCGCCGAACGAGATGCTGGCGAACCTGGGCTTTGCGGCGATCGCCAGATCGAGCAGATCCGGCCGCCGTTCCAAGACCCAGGCCACCAAGCCGATGCCGAACGCCGGCGCCGTTCCAGCTTGCAGAACAGCGAGTTGCTCGCCGATCTGTTCGGCCGTTTCGTCTTCGTCGAACCCCAACATCCCAATCGCCCCGGCATCGGCGACCGCGCGTGCGAGCGCGCCGCCGGCTTGCGGGGTCATCGGAGCGTTGAAGAGCGGGACGCGCACGCCAAACATCCGTGTAAGCGCCGTCGCAATGGCCGTCATATCGACATCATCCTCCGTTTTCGTGCGCCCGCAGTTGACATTGGTCGCGGGTGCGCGTAAAATCCCAATCGTTATGCGTTAGCTCGTACGATCGCCGCCCCTTCTTGCCCCGTTCGCACCAGGAGCCCGTCGTATGTCCGCATCACCATCTCGAAGCATCTTCGCTTCGCCCGCATTCGCCCGCTACTTCCTCGGCCAATCGCTCTCGTACGTGGGCGACGGTTTGCGTACGTTCGCGGTACCGCTGCTGGTTTTTCACCTCACCCATTCCGCGCTCTCGACCGGCGGCGCGCTGATCGCCGAAACCGCGCCATTTGCGTTGTTCGCCGTCGCTGGCGGATCGCTGGCCGACCGCGTCGACCGCCGACGGTTGATGATCTACTGCGACGCCGTGCGCTGTTTGGTGATGGCCGCGTTCGCCGCGCTTTTCGCAACGCATCATCTGAGCGTCGCGGGTATCTACGGCGGCTTGGTGCTGATCTCGATCTCGGCGGCCTTCTTCATGGGCGGCCAAGCCTCGTCGCTTCCCTACCTCCTGGGCAAAGGCAACGCGACGCGCGGAATGGCCGCGCTCATGGCTGCGGAAAATACCTCGAACCTCGTCACGCCGGCAATCGGCGGCTTCATCTTCAGCTTGTTCGGCGCGCTGCCGGCGTTGATTGCCAATGCGGTGACGTACTTAGGCAGTCAACTCTCGCTGGCCAGCATACCGTCGTCGCTCGGCCCAGACGCACCGGCGGGCCTGCCGTCCGTGCGTCAGTTCGTCGCCGACGTCCGCATCGGGTTCGGCTTCTTGTTCGGCGATCGCGCGATGCGCGCGCAATCGTTCATCGCGCTCGCGCTCAATACGCTGGGCTTTGGAGGCTTCTCCATCCTCATCCCGTTTCTCAAGCGCGATTTCGGCGCGAGCGACCGCGACGTCGGCTTATTTTTCGGCATCACGGCCGTCGGTGCGATCGTCGGCTCGTTAGCCGCTGGGCGCATCGATCGGCGCTGGCCTTTTGGGAAACTGCTGACGGTCGCGTACGTCTTAGACGCGCTGCTCTTTTTGCCGGTCGTATTCTCGCGCAACATGTGGGTTGCGGGGGTCTTCTGGGCGGCGTCCAACGCGCTCGCGCAGTTTGAGGTCGCCCAGATCATGGGTTGGCGCCTCCGCGTCATACCGCTGGAGATGACCGGCCGGGTCTTCGGCGCGATCCGCTTGTTCGTGTTGGGCGGATTGGCGCCCGGCGTGATCTTCGCGGGATGGATGGCCGATCGGTTCGGCGCGCATTTGGCGATGGCCGTCGTCGCCTGGGGCTTCGCGGCCATCGCGGTTGCGGCGCTCGCTTCGCCGGTCATCCGGCAAGAAGAGCGCTAAGGAGGTGCGTCGTTTATTTGGGCGGTCGCGACTGCGGGCGCACGACGACGTCGCGCGTGGTCGTCAACGTCACCTGGTTGCCCGCGGGCAACGTGATGTTCGTCTTGTCGTTGAGGCCATACAGAAAGCCGCCGGCCGCACCGAGCAGGCCGCCGCCGCCGGTGTGAAAGATCGTCTTTCCGAGCAAGTTACCCAACAGCATACCGCCCAACGTCGCGATGGCGACCTTGGCGCCGCTCTTCTGCTGGGTGTTGGTCTGTTGGCCCGTGACCTGCGCGTTGATGTCGATCGTCGTTCCATTCTGCAGGGTCATCGTATCGATGCCCAGTTGCAGTTTTGGAACGGTACCGCGGCTGGCGCGCGTGACGGCGATAACGTGGCCGGAGAGCGTCGCTCCCGCGAAGCGATCGTCGTTGTTGGGATACGGCGCGACGACGTGCATCGAGATCGGATCGCCGGGATTGGCCGTTCCGCTATCGAGCGTCGTATCCATGACGGCCGTGACTTGCGTGCCGCTGGGAATCACGCCGTAGCTTTGCGCGCCGTAGCTTTGCGCGCCGGCGACCGCCGTCGTCAGGGCGACGGCGAGCGCGAGCGCGAAGGATAGGCGCAGGCCGTTCATCGACGAGACTGCGTCCTGATGACCACGGTATGGATCATCTGAACGTTTACCTGAGAGCCCGAGGGAACCACGAAGTTCGTCTTGGCGTTGAGGCCCACCAGCGCTCCGCCGATCAAGCCGACCGGGCCACCAATGGCCGTATGGAAGAGCGTCTTGCCGATGGCGTTGCCCACCAACATGCCGCCCACCGCGGTCAGTGCCGCGTGTCCGGTATTGTTTTCAGACTTCTGCTGCTGCATCGACGTCACTTGCGCGTTGATGTTCGCGGCGGTTCCGTTGCGCAGGACGAGGCGGTCCAGCGCTAGCTGCAAGCGCGGCTTCACGCCTTGGCTTGCGTGCGTGACCTGGAGCACGTGACCGGTAATATAGGCACCGCGCAACGATGCGTACGGCCCCGTCACATGCATCGTGAAGCGTTCGCCGACCCGCGCGTTTGACGTTCCAATCGCGTTGTCCATGACGGCATTGACCGTCGTTCCGGCGGGCAGGGTTATCGCGGCGAATGCGACGGCGGTCGTGATGAGCGCCGCGGCCAGCGCGGCGGTCGAAGTTCGAAGAATGTTCATCGATCGGTTCCTCCAAGTATTAACGGGCGAAGTTCGGCACCCGCAGCGCCTCGCCGGTGAAGCCCGTCGCCTTGCGTAACGCTTCGACCTTGTCCAAACGTTCCCAGGGGAGATCCAGTTCTGGCCGTCCGAAGTGTCCGTACGAAGCCGTTTGCTTGTAGATCGGGCGGCGCAGATCGAGGTTGTGAATGATCGCCGCTGGGCGCAGGTCGAAGGTTTTGGCAACGGCTGCTGCGATCTGTTCTTCCGCAATCTTGCCCGTGCCAAACGTTTCGACCAGCACGCTGACGGGTTGCGCGACGCCGATCGCATACGCGACCTGCACCTCGCAGCGGTCGGCCAGGCCGGCGGCCACGACGTTCTTGGCGACCCAGCGCGCCGCGTAGGCCGCAGAACGGTCGACCTTGGTGGGATCCTTGCCCGAAAACGCGCCGCCGCCGTGGCGCGCCATTCCGCCGTACGTGTCGGCGATGATCTTGCGGCCGGTCAGACCGGCGTCTCCCTTGGGTCCGCCGATGACGAAGCGGCCGGTCGGGTTGACGTAGATGCGGGTGTTCTCATCGCGCAGCGCAGCGGGAATCACGTGGTTGATGACCTTCTCGGTCACTTCCTTACGGATGACCTCGAGCGGAATGTCGGGATCGTGCTGGGTAGAGATCACGACCGCATCGACGCGAACCGGTTTGTCGCCGTCGTACTCCACGGTCACCTGTGACTTGCCGTCGGGGCGCAGGTACGGAATGTCGCCGTTCTTACGCATCGCGGAGAGGTGCTTGGTAAGATTGTGTGCCAACACGATCGGCAGCGGCATCAGCTCGTCGGTATCGCGACACGCATAGCCGAACATCATGCCCTGGTCGCCCGCGCCCACCTGTTCGAACGCGTCGCCGGGGTGTTGCCCGGCCTTGGCCTCGAGCGACTTGTCGACGCCCATCGCGATGTCGGCCGACTGTTCGTCGATCGAAACGCTCACGCCGCACGTGTCGGCGTCAAAGCCAACCGCGGATTTCGTGTATCCGATCTCGGCGATCGTCTCGCGAACGATCTTGGCGATGTCGATGTAGGTCTTGGTGGTCACCTCGCCGGCGATATGAATCTGCCCGGTGATCGCAAACGTCTCGACGGCCACGCGGCCCATCGGATCGTCCTTGAGGATCGCGTCCAACACCGCGTCGGAAATTTGGTCGGCCACCTTATCGGGATGGCCCTCGGTCACCGACTCGGATGTAAATAAGCGCTTATATGCCACGGTTACGTACCTTCGCTCCAGGAAGCCATGTATTTGAGTTGTTCGGGGGTCAACGTGTCGATCTCGATGCCCATCGAGGACAGCTTGAGCGTCGCAACCTCTTCGTCGATCTCGAGCGGAACGTCGTACACGTGCTTCTCGAGCGAGGCGTGATGCTTGGCCAAGTGCGCGGCGGCCATTGCCTGGTTGGCAAACGACATGTCCATCACCGACGGCGGGTGGCCCTCGCCGGCGGCCAAATTGACCAAGCGTCCATCGGCTAGAATGCACACCTTGCGGCCGTCGTGCAGTTCGTACTGTTCGACGAACGCGCGCGGCTCGGTCTTTTCCTTGGCGATGCGCTTGATGCCGTCCAGGTCGAGCTCGTCGTTGAAGTGACCCGAGTTGCAGACGATCGCGCCATCCTTCATCAACTTGAAGTGCGATTCGTTGATGACGTGATAGTTGCCGGTCACCGTCACGAAGATATCGCCGACCTTCGCCGCGTCGCTCATCGGCAGCACGCGATGGCCGTCCATCGCCGCTTCGAGCGCCTTGCGCGGATCGACTTCGGCGACGACCACGTGCGCCCCCATCCCGGTCGCGCGCGAGGCCACGCCTCGGCCGCACCAGCCGTAGCCGACCACGACGACCGTGCGCCCGGCCAGCAAGACGTTGGTCGCGCGGATGATGCCGTCGAGCGTGGACTGGCCGGTTCCATAGCGGTTGTCGAACATGTGCTTGGTCAGCGCGTTGTTGACCGCGATCACCGGGTAGGGCAAGACGCCGTCCTTCTCCATCGCGCGCAGGCGAATGACGCCGGTGGTCGTCTCTTCGCAGCCGCCGAGCATGTCGGCCAGCAGTTCGTTGTGCTTGCTGTAAATCGTATTGACCAGATCGCAGCCGTCGTCCATCGACATGTGCGGCTTGGTCGCGATGACCGCCTCGATATGGCTGTAGTACACCGCGTTATCTTCGCCCTTGATAGCGTAAGTCGGAATGCCGTACTCGCAGAGCGCGGCCGCCACATCGTCTTGGGTCGACAGCGGATTGGATGCGCACAACGCGATCTCGGCGCCGCCGGCCTGCAAGGCCAACATCAGGTTGGCGGTTTCGGTCGTTACGTGCAAGCATGCGCCGATGCGAACGCCTTTGAGCGGCTTTTCGGCTTCGAAACGATCGCGAATCTGCCTGAGCACCGGCATATACGATCCGGCCCAACCGATACGCGAACGGCCTTGCTCGGCCAGGCTGCGATCTTTAACGTCGCCGGTCCGGTCGGCGGTCTTTTCCAATACGGGCACTCTATCTCTCCTGCAGAAAACGGGTCGTGGGGGGCGGCCTTAAGCTTCGGCACAAGGCTCGGGTCCTCCGCCGCGCAAAGGTAGCGGCGTGGAGACGCTCGACGCCTATTTAACACGATTAGCCTCAAGTTCGCCAGCCCCCGGCGGGGGCAGCGCTGCGACCATCGTCGCAGCTACAGGCGCGGCCTTGGTTGCCATGGTGGCTCGCATTTCTGCAACTCGTCCCGCCGCACGAGCCTTTCGCGAAGAGATCGACGAGATCGTTGGGCGAGCCGACGACCTGCGGTCGACGTTGCTTGCCGCCGCGCAGGACGACGAGCGCGCGTTCGAGCGCGTGGTCGATTCGACCGCACTGCCCAAAAGCGATCCGGCCAGGACGGAGGCCGTGCAACGAGCGTTGGAGGCTGCGGCGCAGGCACCGCTCGGCGCGATCGCGGTGGCCTTAGACGTGCAGCGGGCGGCGGTCGCGTTATTGCAGTTTTCCGGCAGGCATCTCATCAGCGATCTGGGATGCGCGGCCGAGTTCGCAGGCGCGGCGGTAGCCGCGTCGGCTTACAACGTGCGCGTCAACCATCGCTCCATGCGCGACGCGTCGATCGTCGAGCGGCAGAGCCTCGAACTGTCCGCCTACGAGCGAGAGTCGCAGGCGCTGCTGCAAGACGTGCGCGACGCCGTGGCGCGAGCGCTCGCGCGGGAATCCTAGGTGCCCTAACTTCCGGGCGCGACGATCACGCGCAAGAAGCGTTTGGTATCGATGTACTTGCGCATCGCCCGCTGAAGTTCTAGCGGGGTAACGCCAAGGAGGCGACGCCAGTAGAGGTTCGCATCGCGATTCGTATAGAGTACCTGGGCGTCGCTCAGGAGATCGCCGGCCACGCCGGCGTAACTATCCAAGGGCAGAACGCGTTGGGCGAGCAGCAGCGCTTTGGCGCGCTGAACGTCGGCCAGCGGTAAAGGCGCCGACTGCAGGCGACGGATCACGGCAATCGCCTGCGCTTGAGCGGCTTCGACGTTCTTGGGAGCCGCCGAGAAGTCCACGGAAAACGTCGAACTCGACGTGCCTACGTCCATCGAGGAATCGATGCCGTATGCGTAACCATGCGCGGTGCGCACGTCGCGAAACAGCATCGAGCCGGTCCCTTCTCCCGAGAGGATCGTGTTGGCCAGCTCCAGCGCGATCGCGTCGCGATCGTAGCGATGCAGGTCCAAGACCTGCGTTAGCGTTACCTGGGTTTGCTTGCTGACCGAGGACGTGACCGTAACGGTCTGGCTCTTGGACGCTTTGACGATCGGGTACGCGAAGTTCGGCTGCGGTCCGACCGCTTTCCAGCCGCCAAAGTATTTGGCGACGACGTCTTGGGCTTGTTTAGGCGTTACGTCGCCCACGATCGCGATCGCGGTTTCGTCGGGCCGATACGCGCGGGCGTACCAGCGCTTCACGTCGGCGAGCGTGAGGCCGGCCACGGTCGCGGAGGTCTCGCGGCGTCGCCGCGGGTCTCCCGGCGGATAGAGGGCGTTGGTCTGCGCCAACGCCGCCTGCGTGCTGGGTTGCGATTCCACGGCGGCCAGCGCGGCAGCGTTATTGTTCTTAAAGATGTCGAACTGCGCTTGAGGAAACGCCGGATGAAGCAAGGCATCGGCCAGCAATGCGACGGCCGCGTCGAAGTCCTTGGATTGCGCCGACATCGAGAAGTCGCTCCCCAGGTCCACGCTGGCCTGAATATTATCCAACGCCGCGACGTAGGCGGTGCGATCCATGGTCGTCGTGCCCCACGGCAGCAGCGACGAGGTCAGGAGGGCGACGCCGTCTTTGCCGCGCGGTTCGTTGAGATCGGGAGCGGTCCGAATGGCGCCGGCCACGACGACCGTCGGCGAGAGCGTCTCGCGGCGAACGGTCATACGCAGACCGTTCGCGAGCCGATAGATTCTCACGTTCTCGTCGTTGGGCGCGCGCAGCGGGGCGCTGAAGTACGCGGTCGCCCATGCCGGAATCGCTTCCTCCCGATCCGCCGTATAGGCGACGTTCTCGACGCCGGCCTTCGGATCAATTTTCGGAATCGATGTCACCCGTTTGGGCGAAAGCAAGATCGACAAGCGACGCTGCGGGTCGAAGTAGGTATTCAAGACGCGATCGACGTCGGCGGCGGTCACCGCGCGCAGCGCGGCGTAACCGTCATCGGGCGAGGACTCCCCGTTAGCCAGCGCGTTTGCCCACGTAAATGCCGCGCCCGAAATCGACGCTTGGCGGTACGCGCGTCCGCCGAGCAGTCGCGCCTTCGCGGCGGCGATCAAGTCCGGCGGCACGCCGTTGGCGCGATAGCCGTCCAAGAGGCCCTCGAGCGCGTCGAGCGTCTGCCGGGGCGGCGTGCCCGGACTCCCGGCACCGACGATTTCACCGATGCCGACATCGGGGAACGCGCTGGAGATCGCTTGGGCTCCCAAGATTTGACCCTTGGCGACCAGATCGACCAGCCCGCCGCGCGAGTTATTGAGCGACGCGATCAGCACTTCGCCGGCTTGATAGTCCGGGTCGCGCAGGCTGGGAAATCGGTAGACCATTCCCACCACGGAATCGGGAGTTCGGCCACCCCGCCGTCGATCGTCTTTGACGTCAACGGGGCGATGGGCGCGGTCTTGTGCGCCTGCAGCGGCACGGACGGGATGGAATCGAAATTCTGGTGAATCTGCGCCATCGTCGCGATCGGATCGATATCTCCGGCAACGACTAGCGTTGCATTGTTGGGATGGTACCAGGCTTTGTAGAACGTCGCGATACCGCCTGCGGTCATTTTTTCGAAGCTCTCGATCGTGCCGCCGGCATCGTCGGCATACGGTGAATTCCCGAAAAACGCGTGGCGAATCTCGGCGCCGATCGCGTAACCTGGAACCGATTCGTCGGCGCGGATCTCTTGCTCGATGGCCCCGCGCTCGGTTAGCCAGGCCGAGGGCGCCATCGACGCGCCGTTCATGCGGTCAGCCTCAAGGTGCAGCGCGAGGCCGACGTACGACGACGGAATCTTGAAGTAGAACGTGGTATTGGTGTTGGTCGTCTGCGCGTTATATTGCGCTCCGGCGCGGGCGGCCAGGCCGGCGAGTTGTCCAGCCGAGATGTCGTTGGTGCCACGGAAGAGCATGTGTTCGGTCGCGTGCGCCGTGCCCGGCCTCGGATCGTCGTCCGAACCGACGCCATAGGTCAGCACCGTTGTCGCAACGGGCGCGAGATCGTTGGGTACCAACACCACGGTTAAGCCGTTCGCGAGCGTCGCACGAACGACGTCGGTTTGGACGGCGGGGGATTGGGCGGCGGGTGCGGGCGCCGGCGTTTGCGCGGTGACCTGTTGGGCGAGCATCGAACACGCCAGTAACACCCCGGCGATTACGCGAGAGATCTTCATGCGCCGATGAGATCGAGGAACGCCCGCACGTCCTCGGGTTCGACCTCCATGCCGACGCCGCGCGCGTTGTAACGAATGTCGTGGAAATCCGCTCCCGCGGTCATCGCCAGGCCATACGTCGCCGCGAGCGCGCGAAATCGAGCGATGTCGTCGGCGTCGTGTCTGGGGTAGAACACTTCGAGACCGTCTAGTTGCTGTGCCAACTCGTCGATCAGCAACGGCGTGCGTAAGCGGCCCGGGTGCGCGAGAACGGCCACGCCGCCGGCAGCGTGAATCGCGTCGATGGCCTGCGCGGGCGAGATATGGATCGATGGAACGTAGGCCGGCTTGCCGCGCGTGAGCAGGGTCCGAAAGACCGCGTCGACGTCGGAGAACGCTCCCAGGCGAATGAGCGCCTTGGCGACGTGCGGCCGTCCTAACGCCGCGTCGTTAGCGCACTCGCGCTCGACGTCGGCCATCGTAATCCCATAGCCGGTCGCCCGCAGTTTGTCGACGACCTGTCCGATGCGGATCCGACGCGCGTCGCGGTTCCGCGCGACGAGATCGTTAAAGGCGGCATCGTCGAGCGGCAGCCGGTACCCCAATACGTGGACTTCGTTGTCTTGCCAGGTCGTGTTGATCTCGATTCCGGTCACGACCCGCGCGCCGGCGCCCGGATCGAACTTCCCGTAGGCGGCCAGCGAATCGTGATCGGAAATTGAATAGACCTCGACCTTACGCTCGGCCATGAAATCGGCGAGCGCCTGCGGCACGAGGGTTCCGTCGCTCTCGCACGTGTGGGAATGGAAGTCGACGATCATGTCAGATTCCGCTGGAAGATCCGCTTGATGTCGGCGGCCCGGCCGCTTTGGGGATCGACGCTGACGACCGCGGCGCAAAACTGCTTGGGGCCGCTCTTTTGTACCGAGAATC
>Ga0208357_1000660_pt1 | contig 27041 bp, 17 predicted proteins | sample NGESurdeep092012_6_FD_184487 | JGI IMG/M metagenome (GOLD analysis project Ga0208357, IMG submission 184487) | Arctic peat soil microbial communities from Barrow, Alaska - NGEE Surface sample F52-2 deep-092012 (SPAdes) | ecosystem: Environmental > Terrestrial > Soil > Wetlands > Peat ...
CCCAATCACGACCGTTGCGAATACCTCGAAGAACCCTTCTACCCAGAGATGAACGACCCACCAGCGCCAGTATTCGGCGGTGACGAGATTGCTGCGCTGGCCATACATCAGGCCGGCCGCATAGAAGAGCGGTATCGCGATGCTGGAGATGAGGAAGAGGATCAGCAGAGCCTGGTCCTCGCTCTTGCGAACGAGCGCCGGCTTCAGCGCGGCCACCATCAAGACCAGCCACAGAACCAGGCCGACGAAGAGCAGAATCTGCCAGAACCTTCCGAGGTCGACATACTCATACCCCTGGCTGCCAAACCAGAACCACATGTTGCCCAGACGCTGCTGGATGCCCAGCCACTCGCCGGCAAGCGAGCCTCCGACGACAAGAATGAGTGCGCCGAACAGAACGTTGACCCCTAGCCGCTGGTACTTGGGTTCATGACCACTTACGGCCGGCGCGACATAGAGTCCGGTCGCCAACCAGGAGGTTGCAATCCAGAAGATTGCGAGCTGTAGATGCCAGGTCCTCGTGACCGCGTAGGGTAAGTAGTGGTCCAGAGGGAATCCATAGAACCCATGACCCTCAACGCCATAGTGCGCGGTCAAGATGCCCATTATGATCTGGACGCCCCAGAGGATGAGTACAACGAAGAAATACTTCATCGTGGCGCGCTGTGACGGCGTCGCTCGATGTTCAAGGAAGGGATCGTTCTCTGGATAGGGTCCGTGCACGACGACCTTCTCCTGCGAGGCGTACCACCAGACCAGACCTCCAATACCAGCGAGAAGACCGACGAAACTCAGGATGCTCCAAAATAAGGCGCCAGGAGTAGGGCCGTTCGCGATGAGAGGCTCATGGGGCCAATTATTGGTGTAGGTGGTGTTCGAGCCTGGACGGTCTGTACCGGCGGCCCATGCGGTCCACCAGAAGAATTCTCCGAGTTCATGCTGCTTCGCGACGTTTGTGAGCGCACCGCGAGGGATGGCATACGCGGCACGGCCGCTTGCGAACACGTCGGCATAGTAAGCAGAGAGCTGCCTGAATGCAGTAACGCGGTCGGCATCGATCACAATGCGATGCTGATTGGGGTCATACGTGTTGGTTCGAATTTCACGAATGAGGCGAGCCTTGAGTACGGCTTGCTGATCCACGCCCAGAGCGGCGAAGTTAGGAGCTCCGTCCCTGACTGCCCAGATGTTGAGCAGTATCTCCGACTCGCGATGCAGCCAGTCGGCAGTCCAGTCAGGAGCGACATACGCTCCATGGCCCCACACTGTGCCGATCTCCTGCCCGCCAATCGACTGCCAGACACCCTGGCCATCCGTAATGGAACTGCCCGTGAAGAGAAGCTGTCCGTTCGTGGTGTAGACATCCGGAAGTGGCGGTGCCTGACTGATCATCTTCCGCCCTTCAACTCCGAGCACAGCAAACGATGCAACAATGACAATGAATAAAGCTACCCAATACCGCTTGTAGGACATTAACTCTCCTTGACGACCAAGAACGCTGAAGACTGCGTTGCGCTTGAATCATCGTAGGGTTTTGCGCGAGGCGATGCAGGGACTTTAGTCACAGGGAGAAGAACTCATTAAGAATTCTCAGTCTCGAGAGTGCAAGGTGGCCGTCTGCACCAGGTTTGCCGGGCGAACTATCTTCCCTGTAGTGGCGCACTGGATGCCCGGAAGGGCAGCTCGCTCGCTGCGTAGACGTGCATCGCGCAGCCTCTTCCCAGGGGTGATCAAAGCCATCCAGTGCGGCGTATAGTTCAGATACCGTAACTTAGCTGGCTGAATCGGTGAGGGCCTATACGTATGTCGTTTCGATCAGTGTTTATGGCAGTCGTCATTGCGTTTGCGCTCATCCTGTCCGCATTTCTCGTCAATCGCGCGCGCCCCAAGGTGGAGATCGAACAGCCCTCTGCCGATTTTGTCCGAGCCTCAGGCAAGTGTGCGGAGTGCCATGCGCGGGCCCAGTATTCGGTGGTGCATGAGTACGAGATGTCCGTGCATGCGAAGAAGGGTGTGAGCTGCCTGGACTGCCATCAGCCGGCGGCCAATCAGAAGAAGGTCGATCACCATGGCTTCGTCATCAGCGCGCACCTCACGGCTGGCAACTGCCGCTCCTGCCACGAAGGGGTCTACGACGAGTTTTTGCGCAGTCGACACGCTGCCCCGGCGTGGGCCGCGGTCTATGGCTCGCAGGGGCTGAGCGCACAGCAGGTTGCGTTTAGCGAGCAGTTCCAGCCCGGCGGGACCAACCGTCCCCCCAACCCTCTCGTTGTGCCGGAGGGACATCCGGCCGTGACGTCCGGGTGCGGACAGTGTCACGCGATCGGGAAACCAAATGACGACGGCACGATCGGCACTTGCACAGAATGTCACTCCCGTCACACGAGTTCCGTTGCTCTGGCCAGGCTGCCTACTACGTGCGGGCAGTGTCACATGGGTCCAGATCACTCGCAGATTGAGATCTACAACGAGTCCAAGCATGGCGTGATGTTTGCAGCGCAGCGGGGGCAGATGAACCTCGACGCTGATCCGCGCACGCTCACGACGCGCGACATGTTTGTGCCCACCTGCGCGACGTGTCACATGAGCGGCATCAACGGCCTCAAGGTCACCCACAATCCTTCCGATCGCCTGAGTTGGTATCTCGCACAGCCCGTCAGCACACGGCGTCCGAACTATCTTCAGGCGGAGATCAACATGAAGCAGGTCTGCACCCAGTGTCACACGCAGGATCTTGTCGACCGAGTCTACACGCAGGCTGACCAGGTTGTTGCCAGTACCAATGCCAAGGTCCTCACCGCCAAAGCCATTGTCGACGGCCTGCGCAAGGATGGAACCCTGACCGGGCCACCGTTCAGCCACCCCATCGACTTCACGTACTTCAACCTCTGGCACTACGACGGCCGCACGAGCAAGCATGGAGCCTTCATGGGCGGTGCCGACTTCGTGCAGTGGCACGGCAACTACGAGCTGTTCGCGAAGACGGTCGAACTGCAGCACGAGGCCGACGAAATGCGGAGAGAGCATGCCCACAAGTAAACTGCTCCTTCGCGTTCAAAGAGTCGTCACCGACCCGCGCCTTCGCTGGGCGCACGATCCACAACTCTGGTTGGAATTGTTTGTCACAGCCAACCTGGCCATCCTCGCAGCCGATATCTATATTGCACACTCGGTCAATCATTTTCGCAGGATTGAGGAATACATCCCATTGTACTTTTCGATCGGCGCAGCACTAGTGATGACTTGTGTCATCGCTCTGCGTTGGGTGTGGCGCTTCGAGGCTCCTTGGCGTGATGTGGGTTACCTGATTGGATGGCTCGCGATACTGGTCGGCCTTGGCGGTGTTCTCTACCATCTGGAGAGCCGGTTCTTCCTTGACCGAACCCTCAAGAGCCTTACGTACGCCGCGCCGTTTGCAGCGCCGCTGGCCTATACAGGACTCGGATTCCTGTTGCTCGTGAACCGCATGATCGCTGCGCGCAGCGCCGAGTGGGCGCGCTGGGTACTTCTCCTCGCGATCGGTGGCTTCTTTGGAAACTTTGTGTTGTCGCTCACCGATCATGCGGCGAATGGCTTCTTCATGCGAACAGAATGGATTCCAGTCATTTCGTCGGCATTTGCCGTTGGATTTCTCATCATTCCACTCGTCACCGTCGTCGCACGCCGTTTCCTTGATGCTTGCCTTATCGTGATGTTCGCACAGGCGTCGATTGGAGTTCTGGGATTCTGGTTTCACATGCAGGCGAACTTGATCGAGCCGGGCCATAGCCTCTTCGAAAGATTAGTGAATGGCGCTCCCCCGATGGCTCCGCTGCTATTTCCGAACCTCGTAGGACTGGCGCTGATTGGCTTGTGGGCGTTGATTCCTCATGTACCGGAAGCGTCCCCGGGGAGCTCCTGGCTGGGCGCTGCCTACGACTGGGCGCATCCTGAAGAGAACGCAGGCGCCGCCAATTAGTCCGCGCTCCTCTCTTCCCCCGCTCACCAGGCGCCTTGTTGCTATGCCACCTCGTGGTCCAGGTTGCCTGCTGCAAAAGAGGAACGGCCCAGCAGGAATGTGAGGATAAGGTTGAGTGCGAAGAGAAGCACTGCGGTCAGCTCCAGCGTGCCGGAGACAGGCAGCACCTTCCATGCAAAGGAAAGAATCCCTTCATAGGCCAGGGGCTCGGAGCTGACTCGCAGCAGGCAGCCCGTCTGCAGCAGCAACAGGCAGAGGAACATGAGCCGCTTGCTGTAGATGCTGTATACGCCAGCAAAATGAGGAAGGATTCGTGGTCCAATGGAAAACACCATCGTTGCGGCGAATCCGACGGTCAGAGCGTGGCGAGAAGCACCCCAGATGCCGCCGTGCTGATCGGCGAGGGCCGCCCAGATGCTCATGAAACCGGCTACAACCAGCCATGCATACGCAATGCGAACAAATGACGGAAAGCTGGGGTGAATGCCCAGGACCTTTGCCTTTCCGTGGGGCCGTTGCGTGAGGTGCAGAGCGAAGCCGATGGTGACAGCGCTCGAAGCAAGCAGGATCGTCGCTGGAATGGCCCAGCCTGTAACTCCGAAGAGAATACCGATCACGTCCAGACACAACGCGAGACGAAATATTTGAGCATTGGGTTTGGAGATGGCCAGGAACGAGTGCAGCCAGCGAGCGGAGAAGCCCCAGACCACAGGCACAAGAAATCCCCACGCAAGCAACACGAGATACTTCTGATCGAGCGTATACGGAAAGGAGCGAAGACCGCCATGTACTGCCAGGCGAACGCATTCGATAAAATTGAAGAGCACCACCGCTGCAAGTCCCACCGTCCCGAGCAACACAGAGACCATCCAAAGTTCCATGGGAGACTTGGTTCGTGAACCCTCCGTGGATTCAGGCAGCTTATGCCGAGAAGCAGCAAAGAGAAACAGAAGCACTGCGACCAACTCTAAGCCTGCAGACAATGGGAAGAGAGCGCGCCAATGCCAGCCATAGACACTGGCAATCCAGCGCGTGGCGACGCCGACTGTCCAAAGCAGGTAGCACGACAGCGGAAGCCTGACCACCGATCGGCCCTGTGCAGGCTGCGAATAGAATCCAATGCCAAGAATAAAGCTGCCAATCCAGCCGAACACCTGCGCATGTCCATGCCCTTGTATCCACGCCGCTGGAATCGTGCCCAGTCCGTGATGCGCAGCAATGGCCATCAGGTTGGAGAAACCCAGCAACGTACCTGGTAGCGCCATAAAGAAGAGCCCGCTCACAATCCAGGCGCGAAGCATCAGGCTCTTTTGGCGTTCGCGAACCACCATGGCGTAGGTCGAACTCTCTGCGGCGTTACTCATGATTGCCTCCATCCTAACTTTAGTGGGTGTCAATCGCTCTCACAGTAACTTATGTCACTGCGCGGAGTGGTGGTGCTGCGGTCTTATAGTCCTATGAATCCGCTCATCGACAGCATCGACTTCAACGAACGTCCCTTCATAGCAATCTGGGAGGTCACCCAAGCCTGCGATCTCGCATGTGTCCATTGTCGCGCTTCCGCTCAGCCGGATCGTCACCCGATGGAGCTCAGCACCGAAGAGGGAAAGCAGTTGATCGACCAGATATCTGCTTTGAAGGTTCCGGTGTTTGTGCTCACCGGCGGCGACCCCATCAAACGGCCTGACCTCTTCGAACTGATTGACCATGCACGAAGGACAGGCGTCCGCGTCTCCCTCACTCCAAGCGCCACGCCTCTGTTGACCAGAGAGATTATCGTTCGTTTGAAAGAGTCTGGGCTTGCGCGGCTAGCCGTAAGCATGGACGGAGCCTGCGCAGAGACGCATGACGCCTTCCGAGGAATGTCGGGTTCGTTCGCGCGAACTCTCGATGCGATTCGCTGGGCCAACGAGATAGGGCTCCCCGTTCAAATCAATACGACCTTCAGTCGCAGGAATATCGCCGAGATGGATGCCATCGTCGCTCTGATGGAGAATCTCAGCATCACCTTGTGGAGCGCCTTTTTTCTGGTCCCTACGGGTCGCGGAAAGCTCAGCGATCTTTTGACCGCTAACGAATTTGAAGAGGTCTTCGCAACGCTCTACAAACTCTCGAAGACAGCAAGCTTCGATATCAAGACCACCGAGGCACAACACTACCGGCGGTTTCTTCTCCAGCAGCGAGTCGCCGAGCGGAAGGCCGGCGTTGGAGCCCCCGCGGTCCAGGAGAAGACGGCTGACGCCATCGGCCGAGCACCGCGTGGCTTGAATGACGGTAAAGGCTTCGTATTCATATCGCACACCGGAGAGGTGTTTCCAAGTGGTTTCCTGCCACTCGGCGCAGGCAACATCCGCCTCCAGACACTTTCTGCTATTTACCGTGATTCGCCACTATTTCTAAGCCTGCGAGATACATCCAAGCTGGAAGGTAAATGCGGTGCCTGCGAGTTCAAGGAAATTTGCGGCGGATCGCGATCCCGCGCTTTCGCGCTGACGGGGAATCCGAACGGCGAAGAACCTTGCTGTTCCTACGTCCCAAAAGGATATGTGCCACAGGACAGCGGCGCCAGAAGACCGACCACCTTCCATGTGTTGCAAGGGGCATGATGCTAATCCTTGAGACTTACTGGCTCTACGGCATTTGACGTTGGGATCGACGACTACTATTGAGGAGAGGCGAGAGATGGCCGTTCAGATAGGTGCAAAACCAGATAGTGGCTTTGATGATCCGATTGGCATGCTGAAGGATTGCCACCGGCGAATTGAGCGCTTCCTTAACATCCTCTGCCTGGTCGCGGAGCGTCCGGGCGATCGAAGCCTTACCGAAGAAGAACGGTCTGCCGTGAAGGCCGCACTGCAGTATTTTCACACCGGGGGCGAACGCCACACGGCAGACGAAGAAGAGTCTCTCTTCCCTCGGCTGTGCAGTGCGACTGAAGATAGCGACGCGGAGGTCATTGAGCGCTTGGAAGGCGACCACACCCATGCTGCTGAACTTCATGAGTCCGTGGACTGGCTCTATACGGCTTGGATCTCAGACGGAGTTCTGGATCCCGGCGATCATCAGCGACTTGTATCTCATACCGCCAACCTCAAGCAGCTTTATAAGCAACACATCGAGATTGAAGAAACCATTATCTTCCCACGCGCCGCGGAAATATTAGACCGTCAAACCATCGCCGCCATCGGGCAGGAATTCAACACCCGTCGGAGATAGTCTCATCGTACCTGCACGAATCGTATCGCGTGCGATTTACGTGGTGGCATCGTCTACCTGTTAACGGCTCGGCGTCTCTTCGTGTAGCTTCTGATCCGCGGAGACAGAGGCGTCACCGGAGATGGCATAGGCAACAGCGGACCCAATGAGGGCCGGAATGATGAACGCGTGGCCTCCGGTCGCTTCAGCTACGAACACCACCGCAGCAAGCGGTGTCTTGTACGCCGCGGCGATAAACGACGCCATGCCGACCGCCGCATACAGTCCTAGCGACGTGCTGTGTACAACCGTTTGGGCAAACGCAATCCCGAGCCCGCCACCGGTCAGAAACAGCGGAACGAACATGGCGCTCACGCCGCCGGCACCAAGGGTGAAGGCAGTCGCCGCGAGTTTGAAGATGCCAAAGACAACCAGCTCGTTTGAACTGTGGCTCTGGGTGAGGATCTGGCCTACAGCCTCGTAATTCGGGCCGAGTGGAATCAGCGTTCCAGGATATATCTGGAGAAAAAGCAGTCCACAGAGACCGGTCAGCAGGCCTCCGATCGTCAGCTTGATCCAATGCGGCGCCGTCCATTTCACCACAAAGCCGCGGAGGCGCCGAAAGGTGATCACGAAGGCCATCGCGAGCAGCCCAATCAAGAGTCCAAGCAGGGAGCTCCAGAGAAGATCGCTCATCGTGTACGTGCCCGAACTACTGAAGTTGAACAGAGGCTTGCTACCCAGGAATGCGCTCAGCGTCATGTAGGAAACCACGGAGGCAATGAGCGACGGCATCAGCGCCTCATGCGCCAGATCGTCCTTGTAAGGCATCTCCAGCGCAAACACGATACCGGTAAGAGGCGCGCGAAAGACGGCTGACATACCGGCCGCGGCACCGCAGATCAACATGATACGGCGATCCCGCTGGTCGAGCCGAAAGCGCCGCAGAACATGCAGCCGCGTCCACAACCAGGACCCGATGGCAGCCCCGCCGTAGATGCTCGGGCCTTCCAGCGCAGCGCTGCCGCCGAAGCCCACTGTAGTGATCGCCGCGAGCAGTTTCGCCGGAAATGCGCGCATGTCGATCGCGCCCTCATGCTCGTGATAGGACTGAATCACCTCTTCGGTGGAATGCTGATTTGGATCGCGCGTCAGGTACTGCATAATCAGGCCCGTAACAGCGCACCCAATCACCAGTCCGGGAACGATGGCCCAATGATGATGCAGGTAATACGCCAGAACCGGAGGCCACATCTCACGCAGGATAAGCACAGCAACCGCCGTGACCGCGAGGCCCGCTGTGACGCCGATCAGCGGCGCAACCAAAAGCCACTTATGCAGATTGCGCGCATACGTCGCGCTCAGGTCCTCATGAACCTTCGGAAAATGAAGGCGGAGCAAAGGGTGGTGCATGAGCCCGCGCGTCGGCTTCGTTTGCTTCACTGCGTTTCTCCATTTAGCTGACTGCTGCAAGGTTTTCTGTTCACGCTGCGAAGGTCTTGAGCGCTGCGACCAGTTGGGGTCCCAACTCGTTTAATTCGCGCGCGTGGTCCGCCGAAAGCTTGCGATGAAGGCGATTGCCCTCGGCCGTTAACTTCAGCACCACATGGCGGCGATTGTCTGGATCGCTCTTCCGCATGATCAAGCCGGCCTCCTCGCAGCGATTGCCCAACTCCACCGTGCTGTGATGACGGAGGGCCAACCTCTCCGCAAGATAGCCCACCGCCGTCACAGTTCCCTTGGGCGCGCCAGCTATCTGCAATAAGAGCTGATGCTGTTGCGGCGTCAGGCCCACACGGGTCGCAGCCTCCTCGCTGAAGTGCAAAAACTTCCGCAGCGTGAAGCGAAACTCCGCAAGGGAGCGAACGCACAACTCAGAGGCGTCAATTTCTAGATTTTTATCCTTCTTCATTTCTACTATCGTAACACGATGCGTGACGTGATAGTTTTGCAAGCTCGATACTCCCCGCGAGTGAAGAAGTTTTTTAGAAGCACATTGTTTCTCCGATTGCCACTTCACGCGTCTTACCCTATAACGCTTTCGAATAGCCATGACAATCTACGGTCGCCAGATTGTCGTGTCGCAGTCACGACGATTCGTCGAGGAGTATGCCCCGCCTGCGGATAACGCTACAACTCCGGCGAACCAGATTTGAAGAAGGAGATCGATCTTCAAGCCCCCACTCCCGATGAAGATATGTGCCCTTCGTTTAGTCAGACTATTTGTCGTCCGCCTTCTCGGCTGCTCAATGATGCAGGCGCAAACATTGTCCGGAAACAAGGCTGTTGATGGACAAGTGGGAGATACCGATCGACAGGCTGGATAGCTCCTGGGAGGAGTTCCTCCCTCGACCAACATTCTTGCCGTGATCTCGAACGTTCATCGTTATCTCGCGGACCACCGCAACCGCTTCACAGTCGAGCCGACTTCCGAGCTGGCAGCGTTACGACTGCGGAACGCCGCGGCGGCCTTTCTTGATCGGAGCAATGCTCGCGTGACGCTGGTTCTTCTGCACAGCGAACTTGGTGGTCGCAATGTGATCCCGGAGCAGCCGCTCCTTCTCTTGCTCCTGTGTGTGCATCAGTAGATTTGCTGCGTCCTTCAGGTGTGCGGTCATTAGTTTAGAGGCCAGCGCGGCGTTCCTTTGCTCGATTGCCGCGAGGATCGGTTTGTGGAAAGCGACCGTATGCTCCAGTTCCACAAGCTGCGATGTCACCATCATCATGTTCAGCATGGCTCGATGGATGGTATGGAAGAGGCGACCCATAAGCCGATTGCCAGAGGCCTGAAAGATCGCGCGATGAAAGAGCAGATCCGAAGCCACCAGCTTTACTCTGTCTTCCTCACTGCTCTCGAGATCCGTGATCGACTGCCGGAGCAGCGCAATATCGTCGGAGTTGGCTCGCTCCGCAGCCTTGGCGGCCAGGGCCGGCTCTATCAGAAACCGCAACTCCGTCAACTCATGGATCGACGTATCGTCGAGCAGAAACAGGAACTCCATCGGGACTGCCAGCACCGACGACGCATCCCTGTTCAGATAGCTCCCGTCGCCCACCTTCTGGGTGATCACTCCCATGATCTCCAGCACCTTCAGCGCCGGGCGCAGCGACGATCGCGCAACATTGAAGTGCGCCGCCAACTCCCGCTCCGGCGGCAGTTTCGTCCCGGGACGCAAAACCCCATCGCTCATCATCTGTTGAAACCGCAGGATGAGAAGGTGCGTCAGGTCCTCCTTGTTGTCGAGTATGTGCTCCGATGGGCTTAGGGTCCGGTTGGAACGCCGTTCAGTCATAACCTCATAGTGCGATGAAGGTTCTCTAAAGTCAAAGATAATTATCCCTTGTTTCGACGTAGAGGTACTACCTATAAGTTCCATATCCGTCGCTGGCTACTACGATCCACATGCCTTTTACGCTTGTTTGAATTTATTTATCGGTTTTGTTAATTTATCTGTTGACATATCAAAATGATTGGTACTACTTTTATCATCGATTTTGATTCTAAAGTTGGCGCATTGTGCGTCCAAAAAATGAGGGACTATGTATAGAAGTGTCATTAAAGCCCTGCGGCCTTGCCTCGTTCTGCTGCTTTCGGCGACGTTTGTCTCTGCAGCGCGAGCGCAGGTGGAGCAGGGTCGCTTCGTCGGTCAAATCACGGATCCGCAGGGTGCAGTCATTCCCGGGGCAAATGTGAAGTTGACCAACGAGGGAACGAACATCGTCCATAAAGCCGTCACCAACAGCACCGGCCAATATGTCATCACGCCGGTTCCTGCCGGACAGTACATCCTCAGCGTTACCGCTCCCGGCTTTGCGACGACAACGACCTCAAGCATCGAGGTACAGGTCGGGCAGATCGTTCGCGAGGATCTGAAGCTCAAGATTGGTGCGTCCTCTCAGTCGGTCGAGGTAACCGCCGCAGCGCCCCTGCTCACGACCGATTCTGCGACCGTTGGCACGGTCATCACCCACGAGCAGCTAACCGGCCTGCCGCTCAACGGACGTGGCTTCTACCAATTGGCAGAGTTGACTCCCGGCGCTTCGCTGCAGGCGGCCACCGGAAACTCGCTCGCCATCCGTCCGGAGATCGTCAATGGCAACGTCATCAGCGGCATTCGCGGTTCGGCCACCTCCTTTCTACTCGACGGCGTCGACGTCACCGAGCAGCATCAGGGTGGAACATTCATTCAGACCTCCATCGACGCGCTGCAGGAGTTCTCGGTGCAGCAGAGCCCGTATTCAGCCGAGTACAACCGCGGCGGCGCCTTCTTCAACGCCACCACCAAGAGCGGAACCAATCAGTTCCACGGAGGCATCTTCGAGTTCATTCGCAACGACAAGCTTGACGCTCGCAACTACTTCGCCCGAACCCGCCAGATCCTTAAGCGAAACCAGTTTGGTGGTGATCTCGGCGGGCCGGTAACCATTCCGCACATCTACAGCGGAAGGGACCGAACCTTCTTCTTTCTGGACTATGAGGGCCAGCGCCTCCGCCAGGGCGAGATATTCAACGACATTGTTCCGAGCGTCGATCAGCGCGGCGGAAACTTCGGCACCCTCACCATCAAGGATCCCCTGACCGGCTTGCCCTTCGCGAACAACACCATCCCCACCGACCGGCTCTCGCAACCGGCACTGGCGATTCAGCAGTACATCCCGCTGCCCAATACCGCGACCGGAACCGCCAGCTTCGCTCCCTCGCAAGCCATTGACTGGGATCAAGTCACCGTGCGCGTCGACGACCAGATCAACAAGTCCAACCGCCTCTTCGCCCGCTGGATCTACGTCACGAATCGCGAGGTCGACCCCAACGCTGCTCCTGCCCTCGGCACCGCGAACCTCACCTCGATCGGTCAGGACATTGCAGCCGGCCTGATCACCAATATCGGAACCAACATGGTGAATGAAGTGCGCGCCCACTATCTTCCCAGCCACGTTCGTTTGTCGGCATTCCTGCAGGGCCCGGACTGGAACGCGAAGTTTGGCGTAACCGGCCTCTCCGCGGAGCTGCGGCCGGGCGTTGGCGGAGCCTTCCCCGACTACTCCTTCAGCGGCTACAGCTCCGTCCAGGGTGCAGCCTTCGACCAGCGTCCCAAATCGCAGGACCGCAAGGCCGTCGAAGGAACTGAGAACTTCACCATGCTGGAAGGAAGGCACTCCATCAAGTTTGGGACGCTGATTCGCTACTACCAGTGGCTGGGTTATGACAGCCAGCAATTCTCCGGTGTCTTCAATTTCAATGGCAGCGAGACTGGCAACGGGTATGCGGACTTCCTGCTGGGATACCCCTACTCCATCCAGCGAGCGTATCCCGCGCAGAACTTCGGCGGCGAGGGAACGTACTACCAGTTCTTCGTGCAGGACGACATCCGCGCGAGTGCCAAGCTCACCATCAACGTCGGTCTGCGCTACGAATATTCTCCCTGGCTGAATGGATACAAGGGTCAGATCGGGACGTTCGATCCCTCCCTCGCGCAGCCCATCATCGTCGGAGGAACGGGCACCGTTCCGGACCTGAGCGCCCAGATCGCAGCCCCCGTCGCCTATCAGTACTTCGGACAGTACATCCAGACGGCAGCCACTGCCAAACTTCCGCAGAACCTCACATACACCGACAAGCACCAGTGGGCGCCGCGCGTCGGCTTTGCCTACTCCGCAACACCGAAGACTGTAGTCCGCGGAGGCTTCGGCATGTTCTACGAGCCAGAAGGAACCGCCGGCCGCGTTAACCTGAACACGCTGCCTTTCCGCTTGAACGAAACCGTCTTCCAGCCCCAAGGCACGCCTACGCGCACGCTCGCCAACTTCTTCCTCGGCACGCAGCTAGGCTCTGCGCAAGCCAACCCTTCGCTCGTCCCCACAAAGCTTCATTTGAACGTTGGATATAACGAGCACTATAGTCTTGGCGTGCAGCGGCAACTTACCCAACATGATTTAGTGGACATTGAATATGTTGGCAACCATGGTGTGGATTTGAATAGCAGCAATGACTTTAACGATCCGGGACCTGGACCTGGCGCCGTGCAGGCGCGCAGACCCTATCAGCCCTGGAGCACCATCACCTTCAACACCCAGGATCTTTCCACCAACTACAATTCGCTGCAGGTGAAACTGGAGCATCGCGAAAGTCACGGGCTGCAGGCGCTCGTGGCTTACACTTACTCGAAGTTCATGCAGTTCAACCAAGCGCCGGCGCTGGGCGGCAACACAGGCTATGAGTATGCGCTTTCTCCCTACGACGTGCCGCAGAACCTGGCCGTCAGCGGCAGCTTCAAGCTACCCATCGGAAAGGCCCACACCTCCGGGAAGGACATGAATCATCTGATCAACGGGATCTCGCAGGGCTGGCAGCTCCAGAGCATCATCGTGCTTCGCAGTGGCGTACCCTACACCCCCACCATCTCCGTCGACCGCGCCAACACCGGTGTGGGCGGCCAGCGTCCAAACCTCAACCCCAACGGATGCAATCCCAGCTTCAAGCGTTCGCTGGCGCATTGGTTTGACAGCTCCTGCTACGTCCTGCCCGCGCAATATACCTACGGCACGGTGGGGGCCAACACCTTACGCTCCGACATGCATCGCCAATATGATGCGTCCATCTTCAAAAACTTCACCATGCCGCGTAGCACGCTCCTCCAGTTCCGCGCAGAGTTCTTCAACATCTCCAACACCATCAGCTTCAGCGCACCGGGTGCCAGCATCACGAGTTCGGGGTCAAGCGCCCCAGTCAACACCTCAACCTACGGTCAAATCACCAGCACCTCGGTTCCTTCGCGTGACATCCAATTTGCACTCAAGTATGACTTCTAATCACAGGGGAGACACAATGTTTGAGCCTTCACACAGGCTGGGTCGAATGGCCGCAGCATGCGCCGTCACCTTCACGATGCTGAGTGGCGCCGCATTGCTCGCGCAGGGGACAGTTCCTCCTCCCCTGCCGTCCTCCACTGCGGCACCGGCCACCATCCAGGTCGACCTCAACCAATCCGTAGGCCCGTACAAACCGATCTATCGCTGGTTCGGCTACGACGAGGCCAACTACACCACGATGACGCACGGTCGCGAGCTGCTCAAGCAGTTGCACGACCTCAGTCCCGTACCGGTCTACATCCGCGTTCATCATCTCCTCACCTCGGGCAACGGCCACGCCGAGCTGAAGTTCAGCTCAACGAATGTCTACCGTGAGGATGCCAACGGAAAGCCCGTCTACGACTTCACCATCCTCGACGGAATCTTCGACGCCTACAAGGCAGCCGGTGGTCGCCCTCTGGTCGAGCTCGGATTCATGCCGAAGGATCTCGCCGCGGATCTGCCCAATCGTCAAGAGCCGTACGAGGTTCACTATCCGGAATCCACTATCTCCGGCAAATCCAATAATCCGCCCAAGGACTACAAAAAGTGGGAGGAGTTGGTCCGCGTCGTCACCGCGCATCTGGTGCAGCGCTACGGCAAAGAGGAGGTACTCAAGTGGTACTTCGAAGTCTGGAACGAGCCCGATATTGACTACTGGCACTCCACCCCCGAAGACTATTGGAAGCTCTACGACTACGCCGTCGCAGGCGTTAAGGCGGCGTTGCCTAACGCAAAAGTAGGAGGCCCCGCGAGCACCAGCCCCGGCCACGCCAAGGCGAATCTTTTCCTCAAAAACTTCCTCGAGCACGTCAGCTCCGGCAAGAGTGCGGCTACCGGGAGCGCCATCCCGCTGGACTTCATCTCCTTCCACGCCAAGGGCCAGCCCAGGATCAAAGACCGCAAGGTCACCATGGGAATCAATCGTGAGTTGAACGATGCGGACAAGGGCTTCGCGCTGGTTGCCAGCTTCCCGAAGTTCAAGCATCTTCCCATCATCATCAGCGAGGCCGATCCTGAAGGCTGCGCTGCCTGCTCCTCCAAAGTGAACCCGGCGAACAACTATCGCAACGGCACGCTCTACCCGGCCTATACCGCGACCGCCTTCAAGGCGCTCTTTCAGTTGCAGGATCGCCACGCGGTGGATCTGATCTCCATGCTGAGCTGGTCATTTGAGTTTGAAGATAAAGATTACTTCGAGGGCTTCCGCTCGCTTGCAACCAACGGCGTCGACAAGCCCATCCTGAATGTCTTCCGGATGTTTGGCATGATGTCCGGCGAGCGTGTGAAGACCAGCAGCAGTGCCGAAGTGCCGCTCGACACGCTGGTCAGCACCGGTGTGCGCGAGGCTCCCGACGTCGACGCCTTCGCGACGCACGCCGACAAGGAGGCGGCCGTCCTCGTCTGGAACTATCACGATGTCAACGAGGAGGCTCCAGCAACGCCGACGACGGTGACGATCCGCGGCATTGCCGCCGGTGTGCAGCGGGTTCTTCTGGAGCACTATCGCATCGACCAGACGCATAGCAACGCGTACACGGTCTGGCAGCACATGGGATCGCCGCAGAAGCCCACGTCGCAGCAGTATGCTGAACTCCAGGCAGCCGGTCAACTCCAGCTTCTCACCTCACCCGTGTGGCTAGACGTGATGCATGGCCAGGTCACCATCTCCACCGCGTTGCCTCGGGAGAGCATCTCGCTTCTGCATCTGACGTGGTAACGCAAGGGCCGAATGGATAGGTTTGGTCTCACATCCGGCAGTGTCTCCAGCGGCAGGTTCGACCGCCGCTGGTACGCTGTCGTGCTCGTTACAGCTGCGATTGCGATCAGCTACTTCGATCGCCAGACGCTGCCTGTCGCCATTGCGGCGATCCAACGCAACATCCCCATCTCGAACCAGCGGTTCTCCTATCTGCAAACCGCGTTCCTGTTGTCCTACGCTGCGCTCTACGTCATTGGAGGCCGTCTGCTGGATCGCCTCGGCACACGCCGCGGCTTCCTGATCATTATGCTCTGGTGGTCGATCGCCTGCGCTCTTCACGGGCTCGCCTCAGGCTTCGCGATGCTGCTCTTCGCGCGCTTTCTGCTGGGTATGGGAGAGGGAGGAGGCTTTCCCGCTGCCGTTCGCGTCGTCGCCGAGTGGGTGCCGCCCGAGCAGCGCTCCACCGCCATGGGCTTCATCAATGCCGGCACCGCCGTCGGCTCTGTCCTGGCACCGCCTCTCATCGGCTTCATCCTTCTGAGTAGCGGCTGGCGCGCCGTCTTCTTCGCCTCTGGTGCCGTCGGCCTCGCTTGGGTCGTGTGGTGGGCACTCGCCTATCGCGACAATATCTCCCCGCTCTCGGACAACACCCTGGACGCCCGTCTGCTCGCCCGGCAGCTCAGCATGGGCGAACTCCTCAGCATGCGCAACGTGCAGGTGATCGTCTTTGCGAAGTTCATGAGCGACTCCGCCTGGTATTTTCTACTCTTCTGGCTGCCCAAGTATCTCTATGACGCGCGCCACTTCGACATCAAGCAGGTCAGCTACTACGCGTGGATTCCGTACGCAGCATCGGGTGTCGGCAGCTTCCTCGGCGGCTACTTCTCAAGCTACCTGCTGCGCCGCGGCAACTCGCTGGACAAATCCCGCAAGGTCGCGCTCGGTCTCAGCGCCGCCTTCATGCCCGTCGTGATGCTGGTGCCACTGGTTCCGGTGCAACTCGCGATCCTGCTCTTCAGCATCGCCTTCTTCTGTCAGCAATCATGGTCAGGCCTCATCATGACGCTGCCGGCAGATATCTTTCCCCTTTCCGCGGTCGGTACCGTCTCCGGATACGTCGGCTTTGGAGGGGCCATCGGCGGCGCCATCTTCGGCATCATCGCTGGCTACCTCCTCGGCCACGGCTTCGGGTACGGAACATTGTTTGTACTCGTTGGAACATTTCACCTCATCGGCTTTCTTGCCATCCTCCTGCTGGGCGGCAAGATTCAACCTCTGCGTAGCAACGATCTCCCAAGAATAGAGAGAACCATATGAAGATCACAGAGATTCGCACACGCGCCGTTCAATGGGAGGGCCCGACGGTGCCGCTCCCACCGCATTTCTGCACCAACCCGATGGACATGGTCAGCTACCGTTCCGCGTCCATGGGAAATTTCGCCTTCCATGGCTGGGTGCTGGTCGAAATCTTTACCGACACCGGCCTCGTGGGACTGGGCGATGCCGCGCTCTCGCCCGTCGTCACCAAGTCGCTGATCGACACCTATCTCAAGCCCATCCTGCTCGGCGCCGACCCCTGGGATACGGAATTTCTGTGGCAGCAGATGTACCGCCGCACCATCGCCTTCGGACGCAAGGGCACAGCCATGGCGGCGATCTCTGCGGTCGACATTGCGTTGTGGGATCTGCTTGGCAAAGACGCCAAGCAGCCGGTGTATCGACTTCTCGGCGGCCGTACCAAGGAAAGGATTCCCGTCTACGCCAGCCGCCTCTATGCCATGCCTATTCCCGAGCTCCGCGCCGAAGCCCAGAAGTATAAGGATGAGGGCTACACGGCCATGAAGCTGCGCTTCGGCTGGGGGCCGCTCGATGGCCGCGAGGGCATGATGAAAAACATCGAGCTCGTCCGCAACGTGCGCGAGGTCATTGGCGAGGGGATTGATCTGATGACGGACGCCTACATGGGCTGGACCCTCGACTATGCCAAGCGCATGCTCCCGCTGCTCGAACCCTTCGGCCTTCGCTGGCTCGAAGAGCCCGTCATCCCCGACGACACCCGCGGCTACAAGGAACTCAAGAGCCACGGCCGCATCCCCATCGCAGGCGGCGAGCACGAGTTCACCATCTTCGGCTTCCGCGAGCTGCTCGAAAATAACGCGCTGGACTATATTCAGTTCGACACCAATCGCGTCGGCGGCATTAGCCAGGCACGCAAGATCTGCGCGCTCGCCGAGTCGTTCCAGGTGCCGGTAGTTCCTCACGCCGGCCAGATGCACAACTACCACGTCACCATGGCCAGCCTCAACGCGCCCATTGCGGAGTTCTTTCCCAAGGTCGACGTCGAGGTTGGCAACGAACTCTTCTGGTACATCTTCGACGGCGAGCCCGTCCCAAAGAACGGCTACATCGACCTCGACGAAAATACTCCTGGCCTCGGCCTCACCGTCAACGAAGAATCCCTCAAGCGCTTTACAGTGATCGGATAAGGAAACCTATGCCAGTACATCTCGTTCAACTCTCCGACGGAAAGAACCGTCGCGTCGCTCTGGTCGAAGAGCCGCATCTCCGTTGCATCGAAGGAGCCTCATCGGTCTACGAGCTGGCGCAGCAATGCCTGCAGCAATCTGCCTCTCTCGCGGAGCAAGCCGCCGCTCTCGCCACCGGTGAAACCCTCTCCTACGAAGAGGTGTATGCGGGCCGTTCGCCGTGGCATCTACTCGCACCCATCGACGTGCCCGATCAACCCTCACGCTTACTTGTCTCCGGCACCGGCCTCACGCACCTCGGCAGCGCGCGCGAGCGCCAGGCCATGCACCTCGCCGATAAGAAAAACAAGCAAGCCAAGGAACAGCAAGCCGAGCCCGCCAAAGAAGAAGTCCTCACCGACTCCATGCGCATGTTTCAGTGGGGCATTGAGCGCGGACGTCCGCCCGAGGGCCAGGTCGGCATCGCCCCCGAATGGTTCTACAAGGGTGATGGCTCCTGCCTCCGCGCCCCCTTCGAGTCGCTGGAGATTCCGTCGCACGCAGAAGACGGCGGCGAGGAAGCCGAGCTGGCCGGCATTTACATCGTCGCCGCCAATGGCACGCCCTTTCGCATCGGCATCGCCCAGGGCAACGAGTTCTCTGACCACCTCTTCGAAAAGCGCAACTACCTTAATCTCGCCGGCTCCAAGCTCCGCACCTGCAGCCTCGGCCCCGAGTTGGTCATCGGTGCGGAGTTCACCGAAGTCCCCGGCCACGTCCGCCTCGAGCGCGGCACAGCCACGCTATGGCAGAAGGCGATAGCCAGCGGTGAAGACAACATGGCGCACAGCCTCGCCAACCTCGAGCATCATCACTTCAAGTTCGCCGGCCACCGTCAGTCCGGGAGCATCCACGTCCACTTCTACGGAGCCGACGCGCTGTCCTTCGGCGAAGGCGTCGTCCTCGAAGACGGCGACATTGCCGAGGTCCGCTTCCAGGGCTTCGGCCGCGCTCTTCGCAATCCCATCCACCGCGAGACAAAATCAGATCAGCCCGTCCGCGTAAAGTCGCTCGCCTAAGGCGGCGAAGGAGCCCCAATGGAAACGCTATCGATCGCTCTGTTAGGCACAGGAACTATGGGAGCCGGCATGGCCGCCAACCTGCTCAAGGCCGGCTTCCCGCTCACCGTCTACAACCGCACCCGCTCCAAGGCTGAGCCCCTCGCCGCCCACGGCGCACTCATCGCCGACACGCCCGCCGCCGCCGTCAAGGGCGCGCACCTCGTCCTCTCCATGCTCTCCGACGACGATGCCTGTCGTGCTGCATGGACCGGAGCCGAAGGCGCGCTCGCCGCAGCCGAGCCCGGCACCATTCTCATCGAATGCAGCACAGCCAGCCCCGCATGGGTTGCCGAGCTTGCCGCACTCGCCAGCGCCCGCGACCTCGAGCTGCTTGACGCCCCCGTCACCGGCAGCCGCGTGCAGGCCGAAAGTGGTCAGCTAATCTTCCTCGTCGGCGGCTCAGAGACCGCGCTCGCCGCCGTCCGCGCACCACTCGAAGCCATGAGCAAGGAGATCATCCACCTGGGCCCCGTCACCAGCGGCGCCAAGATGAAGCTGCTGAATAACTTCCTCTGCGGCGTGCAAATCGCCTCACTCGCCGAGGGCATGGTGTGGCTCGAGCACAGCGGCCTCGACCGCGACAAAGCCCTCCAGGTGCTGAAGAGCGGAGCCCCCGGAAGCCCACTCATCGCAGGCATCTCTGCGCGCATGGTCAGCGAAGATTACACCGTCAACTTCCTCCTCCGCCTGCTCTCCAAAGACCTCGCCTACGCGCAAGCTGCCGCAGCACAAGCCGGCGTCGACCTCACCACCGCCGCCAACGCCCAGCAGCTCTTCGACCGCGCCGCCGCCGCCGGCTACGGCGAGAAAGATATGTCCGCTGTCGTCGAAGTCCTTCGCCATCCCGCCCAACCGAAACCGTAAGCCCACCCCGCGGAGCCACTATGCCATCACGCTCGCTCACAGCCCGTCTCGCCTGCATCGCACTAGCCGGCTGCTGCACCGCCGCCCTCGCGCAAACCGCACCTCGGCCTCTCTATCTCAGCCCTTCCAAGCCCCTCAACGAGCGAGTCACCAACCTCATCAATCGCCTCACACTTGAGGAAAAGGCCGAGCTGCTCAACCACACCAACACCGGCATCCCGCGACTCGACATTCCCATGTGGGGCGGCTGGAATCAGACCCTGCACGGCGTCTGGTCCAAGGAGCCGACCACCCTCTTCCCCGCGCCCATCGCCATGGGTGCCACCTGGGATCCCACGCTCGTTCACTCCATCGCGGGCGCCATGTCCGACGAGGCCCGCGCGCTCTACAACAGCGGCGCTGAAGGTCCGCGCACACGCCACGGCCTTGTTTACCGTTCGCCCGTCATCAACCTCGCCCGCGATCCCCGCTGGGGTCGCATCCAGGAGATCTTCAGCGAAGATCCTTATCTCACCGGCGAGATGGGCGTGGCCTACGTCAAGGGCCTGCAGGGCGACGACCCCAACCACCTCAAGCTCGCCGCGACCATCAAGCACTACGCCGTCTACAACGTGGAGAACGGCCGCCAGCACGGCAACGCCGTCGTAGACGACCGCAACCTCATGGAGTACTGGCTCGCCCAGTGGAAGATCGTCGTCACGCAGTCCCACCCGCAGTCGCTGATGTCCTCCTACAACGCGGTCAACGGAACTCCCGACGCCGTCAACCATTTCCTCCTCACCGACGTCCTCCGCGGCAAGTGGGGTTTTGACGGCTTCGTCACCGACGACCTCGGCGCCGTCGCCCTGCTCACTGGCGCACGCAAAGGTTCCCAGGAGGTCGGCCAGCGCTTCACGGAAGATCCCGTCCTCGCCACGGCTATGGCCATCAAGGCCGGCAACGACTCCGACGACTCCGAGTTCCAGACCAACATCCCCCTCGCCGTGCAGCGCGGCCTGCTCACTACCGCGGACGTCGATCGCGCGCTCGGCCGTGTCCTTCGCGTCGGCTTCCGCCTCGGCGTTTTCGACCCTCCCGCCGACCAACTCTATAGCCACATCTCCATGTCGGTCGTCCGCTCGCCTGAGCACATCGCTCTCTCGCTCAAGGCCGCGGAGGAGTCCATCACGCTGCTGAGCAATCGCCATAATTTTCTCCCGCTGAAGCAGGACGACATCCATTCCATCGCCGTCATCGGCCCAGCCGCTGGCGAAGGCTACGAGACCGGCAACTACTACGGCAAGCCCTTCCGCAAGATCAGCCCCTTCGAAGGTATCCGCCAATTCCTCGGCAAAAACGCGCGCGTGGAGTTCGAAGAGGGAACCGGCTTTACCGCCGCCGCCGACCCCTCAGCTATTAAGCGCGCGGCCGATCTCGCCCGCAAATCCGACGTCGTCATCCTCTGCCTCGGCACGAACCTCAAAGTCGAAGCCGAAGGCCATGACCGCCGCGACCTCGATCTTCCCGGCGCGCAGGAGCAGCTCCTCGAAGCCGTGTACGCTGCGAACCCCAAGACCGTGCTTGTCCTCATGAACGCCGGCCCGCTCGCCGTCACCTGGGCCAACGATCACCTGTCCGCCATCCTCGACGCCTGGTACCCCGGCGAGATGGGAGGCGTCGCCGTCGCGCGAGCTCTGTTCGGCGCGGACGATCCCGGCGGCCACCTTCCTTACACCGTCTACGCCAGCCTCGACGGCGTTCCCCCATCCCGCGAATACGACATCTCCAAGGGCTTCACCTATATGTACTTCAAAGACGTTCCGCTCTACGCCTTCGGCCTCGGCCTTAGCTACACCCGCTTCGAGTACAGCGGCCTCAAGCTGTCCTCTGCGTCGAGTTCGCCCACCCGCACGGTGCAGATATCCTTCGACATTAAAAATGTTGGAGACAGGGAAGGTGCAGACGTCGCGCAACTCTACACTCACCAGGAGCAAAGCTTCACCTACCAGCCCATTGAAAGCCTGCGAGCTTTCAAGCGCGTCGACCTGCAGCCCGGCGAGATGACGCACGTCCAGTTCTCGCTGCCCATCGCGCAGCTCAGCTTTTACGATGTCCGCACCAAGGGCTTCCACGTCGAGCCGGGAGCCTTCGACATCCTGATCGGCAGTGCCTCCGACGAAATCCGCCTGCGCTCTCACCTGCAGGTCCGCTAAGCCAGCCGCTTTGGCCGCAGCGCTCTACGCGCCATTACGGAGCCGCAAGATCTTCAGCAGCTTCATACCCTTCAGCGCATCCGAAAACGCCGTCTCCGGCAGCCCCTGATACGCGCTTCTCAGCCACTCAACGAATCCCGCAGCCTGTGCCGTCTGAGCAAGCTCCACGCCCGGCTTGGTACAGAACTGGCCACCGCCCAGCGTACACGATCCATGGAGACTTTCAGCCAACTGCAGTCCTCAGGATCAGCTCAACTATCTTCGAGCCAAACATTTCATTTCCGGCAGAATCGCTTTAATGGTATCGCTGCATGAAAGTCGCCGCTCGCTGCCCCTGACGCTATGAAGAACGAGACGACTGCTTCCCCAAGCCATCGAAGAAAGAGTCTCACAAGCAGTTGGAGTTGCTATAGGATGAAGCGCTACAGCATCAGTAAGAAGATTCTGCTGCCACCAAAGGCACTCCGCAAATTTGTGAGACACAGCATTGTGTGAAGGGACGCGACCGTCGAAAAACTGCATAGCTTAAGGCGTCGCCGAGAGTTTCGACGACCAGGTGGAACCGGGGCGACAGGCAAGTGCTGCATCGACCTGTTGAGACCGCCCCGTGAACTCGGCATTGCGTCGGCTGGGAATCAGCTGCCAGTACTCGACCCCTGGACTGGCGTGGCCATGTTTTTACTGAGGACGTCCACCAGACCTTGGTTTGGCACACACTGCTTTGCCGAAAAGGAAGATAGGACGTGATCCAGCTCATTCTCGGACAAGCCTTTGAAGAGGCTGGCGTAGAGCGGCTGCATCAGGGTTCCCGTGTAGAAGCACAATAAGGTCTGACTCATGCACCGTACATTGAGTTGCGCATCCAACTGCGGATCACCAACCACTTGGCGGATCTGGTCAGCAAGCTGAGCCGTTGCGTCCTTTACCGGCGTTGGCGGTAGCCACTTCATCCAATCATCGGTGCCAAGAGCAACCTTCTTACGAAGTAGATTGCTGATGTGCTCCATGTACGGAGATGCAGGGTTGAGTGTCAGCATACCCATCACGCCAACATCTTTGTAATTCCATGTCGTCCAGTGCGCACCGTTGCGCTCAAAAATGCCAATCTGATCGTCCAGCGCGCGAAGCCGATCTTCATTTTCATCGGCAGGCCCGTTGTAGACAGACCCAAACTCGCCAACCCACAGCGGAACATCATGCTGCTGGGTGAACTTCGTTCCCTCGGCATCGAGGAAGTTGCGCTCCTGTTTTGCCAGATCCCAGTCCTGAGCACTGCCCGCTGCAGCCGATCGCGGATGGATGGCGCCGGGGTATCGGCCAGGTCCAAACCCAGGCACAGTGTAGTTATGTGAACTGTAGGCGAGGTTATCGTCGAAGGGTTTCTCTAGCCCCGAGAAGTCCTTTGCGTAGTCATCACCTTCGAGGAAGATAATGTGCCTGGAATCGATCTTGCGAATCTCTGTAACCACGCGCCGGTAGACAGCATTCATGCGGTCAAAATTTGGCTTGTAATTGGAACCCACTTTCCATGGATAGTCGCCCAGGGCGTTGTTCGCACAAGGCTCGTTCAGCACATCGTAGCCGGCGATCACAGCCCTGTTCTTGTAGCGCCGCGCAAACTCCTGCCAAAGGGCAACGAAGCGATCCTGATAGAACGCAACCTGCCAGAAAAGGCTGATGCGCGATGCGTTGTCAGAATGCCAGTGGACATTCTGCCACCCCTGCGCCGAATGAAGGTCCAGAATGACGTAAAGTCCATGTTTTTCGCAGTGGCTCAACACTTTATCGAGACGGGCAAAACCCGCTTCTGTGTATTTGAAAGGAGCGGCATCATCCTCGAAGTGTCGATAATTGAGAGGTATCCTTATGACGCTGGCGCCGACATTCCTAAGAAAGATCACATCATCTTCGTTGAAGAAGTAGTCCAGCATGCGCTCAAAGAAGAACTGCGCTCTGGCCGGACCGAGCACCTCCGCCATCTGCGCTCGGAGAGTATGCTCCGCGCCTGGGTGCCCATTAATGAAATCCTCCATGTTCATCCAGCCGCCCGGACAGGTTCCTCTCAGGCGAACCTGTTTCCCTTTCGCATTGACTATGTGACGGCCGCTGACACGAAGGAACTCCATCTTGTCATCCCCCTCATGACTGTCCGCTGCTTGTGGACCGGCATTTTGTTCCCCTGCGGCTGCCACTCCCTTTCCCGTGAGCGCGGCCGCCCCGGTAAACGCGGCCAGCCGGAGAAATTCACGCCGCGGCTTCAGATTGCTTGCTTTCCTTGTCATAAAACCTCTGCAGAGAATTTGGTTTGGCGGTTAACGATCACGGTGGGGTTGGCTCCATTTCAATTCGCATTCTAAGCTGCATTTGCGCATTCAGCGTGTTCTTGAAGTTATCGCGCAGCCAAGTGATGGCCTTCGCTGTCCGATAGCTCCGCACGTCGCCGCACTTCAGACAGAGTATTCATTGACAGGCCTGGATATGGCTCCCATGATGAAGTGCTTACAGCATTGCTTTGTGTCGATTGAACCATCTCGCGACCAATACGCGACCATGACCGCAAGGCGCTATCTCGCTGAAAATAGGGCATTGATCTCGGATAACATGAAAGCCCCCCGACTGGGAGGCGTCATCTAAACTAGGCTAAGTTATTGATTATAAGTGGTGGCCAGAGACGGGATCGAACCGCCGACGCCGGCCTTTTCAGGGCCGCGCTCTACCACTGAGCTATCTGGCCTTGGCATTCTTCCGCGCGAGCGCGCCCCTCGGGCAGCCAAGATCGCCCGCCGGGCTCGTGCGTCTCAGCTTCGCCTGCCTGTGGGGGAGGGAATTGCGGCCCCATCGGACGACGGGGCCATCGAGAACGTCGAAACTCAGTATAACAATCACCGGCCCCATCGCCAAACCGCACCGCTCCCTGCGGTATTCTTTGGAGAACGCAAAGCACTGGAAAGGCTCCTGAGCATGGTTCGCGCTCGTATCGCTCTCCGTCTCTTCGTCAGCACCACCCTCGGTTGTGTCGCCTGTTGCGCGCTCTCACAAACGCGGCCTTCTACCGCCCTCACCTCCGGCGAAGCCCGCGCCACCCGTGCCCTCGACGCTGCCGGGAAGATGGGCCCCGGCGAACTCTACGCCTTCCTCAAGCCCTTCCCCAAGGGTGCCGATCTGCACATGCATCTCTCCGGCGCCGTTTACGCGGAGACCTTCATCGCCGAGGCCGCGCGCGAGGGCCTCTGCGTCGCCTCAGTCGAGCGCGGAACTCCGGCGACGCCCGAAGGCCAGGACGCCGTCCGCTTCGTCAAGCCGCTTCACGAACAGCCCAACAACTGCGCACCCGGCGAGGTCACGGCGGCCTCCGCCTTCTCCAACCAGCCGCTCTACGACGACCTCATCAACAGCTTCTCCATGCGCGCCTTCGTCCCCACCGAAGGCATCGACGGCCACGACCAGTTCTTCTCCACCTTCGCCCGGTTCACCGGCCTCCAGGACGATGCGGGCGAGTGGCTGGACGAAGTAGCCACCCGCGCCGCCGCGCAGAACGAGCAGTACCTCGAAGTCATGCAGACCCCGAGCTTCTCGCACGCCGCCGCCCTCGGCTACAAGATCGGTTGGCCCGCCGCCGCCGACAAGGAAATCTCACGCGACCAGCTAGCTCAACTTCGCGACCAGCTCCTCGCCGCCGGCCTGCGCGACGAAGTCTCCACCGACATGAAAGAGTTCGCCAACGCAGAGCGTCAGCGCGAAGAACTGGAGCTCTGCCGCTCTGATCCACCACCACCGCCCACTCCGCAAGGAGATCACGGCTACGGCGCGGCTTGCGCAGTTCGCATCCACTGGCTCTACCAAATCCTGCGCGGCTTCCCACCACAACAAGTCTTCGCCCAAACCCTCCTCGGCTTCGAAGTAGCCTCCGCCGACCACGACGTCGTCGGCATCAACTTCGTCATGCCCGAAGACGGCTACCTCTCCATGCGCGACTATCACCTCCAGATGCAGATGCTCGACTACCTGCACAGCGTCTACCCCAAAGTCCACATCTCGCTCCACGCCGGCGAACTCGCGCCCGGCATGGTCCCGCCCGCCGGCCTCAGCTTCCACATCCGCGAGGCCGTCGATCTCGGCCACGCGAACCGCATCGGTCACGGCGTCGACGTCCTCCACGAAGATCATCCCGAAGCTCTCCTTAAACAGATGGCCGACCAGCACGTCATGGTCGAAGTCAATCTCACCTCCAACGCCGTCATTCTCGGCATCAAGGGCAAGGACCACCCGCTCCACGCCTACATGGCCGTCCACGTTCCCTGGGCCCTCTCCACCGACGATGAAGGCGTCTCCCGCATCGACCTCACCCACGAGTACGTCCGCGCCGCCGACGAGCAGGGCCTCACCTACCTTGACCTCAAGCACTCCGCCCGCACCTCGCTCGAACACTCCTTTCTCCACGGCGAAAGCCTCTGGCAGCGCACCGACGACTTCACTGCAAAGAAGGCAGGCTGCCCCGCCTTCGTCTCCGAACGCACGCGACTCAGCGGCCAGTGCTCGGACTTCCTGAATACGAACGAAAAGGCCTCGCAGGAATTCGAACTGGAGCGCCGCTTCGCCGGCTTCGAAGCCTCCATTCACTAGCCGCCTCCCAAGCCCGATGCGCTAGACTGAATGCCGCCATCGATTCAACGAGTCGTCGTCACGAAAGAAGGA
>Ga0208357_1000661_pt1 | contig 27020 bp, 22 predicted proteins | sample NGESurdeep092012_6_FD_184487 | JGI IMG/M metagenome (GOLD analysis project Ga0208357, IMG submission 184487) | Arctic peat soil microbial communities from Barrow, Alaska - NGEE Surface sample F52-2 deep-092012 (SPAdes) | ecosystem: Environmental > Terrestrial > Soil > Wetlands > Peat ...
TCGACCGAGCGCCGTGCTGCGCTCGCAAGCGGTGTGGGGGCGGAAACTGTCGAAAACGGCTGTCGAAGAGGGTACTATTTTGCGACCCACCCCATTTTCTTCTTTCATCATCCATTGCAGACTCATTACTTGAAGCTCAAATTCACAAAAATGCATGGGGCCGGAAACGATTTCGTTGTCATCGACGCGACTGAAGAGGCCATTAGTCTCACCACAGCACAGCTCCAGGCCCTCGCCGATCGGCGCCTGGGTGTCGGTTGTGATCAAATCCTGATGGTCGGCCCCCCCCCGGTGCCAATTTCGGGGGTTGCCCCAGCCGACTTCAGTTACCGGATTTTCAACAGCGACGGCGGCGAAGTGGAGCAGTGCGGCAACGGTGCACGCGCCTTCGTGCGATTCGTCCATGCCCATGGCCTGTCACAAAAACGAGTACTGCGCGTTTCGACGTCCAGCGGCATCATCACCCCTCGCCTGGCGGACGACGGCACGATCAGCGTCGATATGGGAGCGCCGATCCTCGAACCTGCCCGCATCCCGTTTGACAGCGCAGGTCTGCGCGGACGGCCGTGCCAGGGCGACGTCATCTGGCCACTCGATCTGGATTCCGAGAATGTGGAAATTTCGGTCGTCTCCATGGGCAACCCGCATGCGGTCCAGGTCTGGCCCGACGTGGCGCTCGCGCCGGTTGAACGTCTAGGCCCGCAGATCGAGCGTCACTGGCGATTTACACGGCGCGTCAACGCGGGATTCATGCAATGGATCTCACGTCAGGAGATCCGCCTGCGGGTCTGGGAACGCGGTGCCGGCGAAACGCTCGCGTGCGGAACCGGCGCCTGCGCCGCAGTCGTAGCCGGCATTCTTCGAGGGCAACTCGATTCCCCGGTACGGGTTCAAACACGCGGCGGAGATCTGTGCATCGCCTGGGGCGGGCTGGGTCAACCCGTCTTCATGAGCGGCCCGGCCGTCCTTGTTTATGAGGGGGAAGTCGAACTCAACGTTCTCTCACAAGCCGCGCATGCTCTGCAGCGCACTCGATTTGAGCACTCACTAGAAAGCACCTCCGCATGAAAGCACGAGAAGTGGCCGATTATCTGGAAGCCCATCCAGAGTTTTTCGACGAATATGTCGATCTTCTGGGTTCCCTCAGTCTGCCCCATCCCCACGGTGGTCGCGCCATCTCGCTCACCGAGCGGCAAATGATGACGCTGCGCGAAAAGAACAAGACGCTCGAGTTGAAGTTGGCCGAACTGGTACGGCGCGGCCAGGAGCACGAGGCGATCCTGAATCGTCTGGAACGTTGGACCCGAGGCTTGTTGCTTTTGCGCAATGCGCGGCTGTTACCCGATGGACTCACCACTTCCCTGGCGGAAATCTTTTCGGTTCCCTACATTGCGTTACGCGTGTGGGAAGCGACCGATGACTTCGCCGATCTACCCTGCACCGCACCCGTCGCAGTCGAGCTGATCAGCTTTGCCAATCAGCTTGAACGACCCTATGTCGGCGCGCCGACCGAAGCCAGCATGCAAGCGATTGGACTTGCCGGTGCGGCTGATGTGCAATCGGCCGCACTCATCGCTCTGCGACGCGGGGCGGGCCCCGAGGCATTCGGTATGATCATCATGGCCTCGGAGGATCCGCGCCGCTTTCATGGTGGGCTTGGCACCACGGTGCTCGAAAGTATCGGCGATACCGCCAGTGCCGCGTTGACGCGGCTTCTGGTCTGACATGCCAGACGCGCTGCGATACGATCCGATCGAGCGCTATCTACAGGTGCTCGAAGTTGAACGTCATCTGTCGCCGCACACGATCTCGAATTACCGGCGCGACCTGGCTCAACTCTTGCGTTTGGCCGGTCACGATGGCGATCGTAATAAGATCGCGCAGATCTCTGCGCATCAGGTGCGCCGCTATCTTACGCAACTGCATGCCAAGGGTTTAGCACCCCGGTCCATTGCGCGTACGCTATCGGCGTGGCGTACGTTCTACGCATGGCTTGCGCAGAGCGGGGAAATCAAGGCGAATCCGGTCGGTGATGTGCGTGCGCCCAGAGGCGGAAAGCGCCTGCCTCAAGCACTCTCGGCCGAACTCGCGGTACAACTGGTCAGCCAATCCTTCGAGGAAGGCCCCCGCGGAATCCGTGATCGCGCCATGTTCGAGTTGTTTTATTCATCGGGACTGCGTCTGTCGGAACTGGCCGCACTCGATGTACGCTATCACGCCGAGGGGCGCTACCGCTCCTTGGGCTATCTCGACCTGGAGGCGCGCGAGGTTACCGTCACCGGCAAGGGCTCGAAGAAGCGCACAGTTCCCGTCGGCCGGCCGGCCTGCGACGCGCTTTTGAATTGGATTGCAGTGCGAGGAATCTGGATCAAAGCGGACGACAAACCCTTGTTCGTAACGCATCGTGGAGAGCGTTTGTCGGCGCGCGCCATACAGCAACGCCTCCACACCCATGCCCGGCGCCTCGGCATCCCGACCCATGTCCATCCCCACATGCTGCGCCACTCCTTTGCTTCGCACCTGTTGCAGTCCTGCGGTGATTTGCGCGCGGTGCAGGAATTGCTCGGTCATTCCAGCATTGCTTCAACTCAGATCTACACCAGCCTGGATTTTCAGCGTCTGGCCGCGGTGTACGACCTGGCACATCCACGTGCCAAAAAAATTGATCGGGAGCCCTAGGGTTTTTCGTCGCGGCGTAGGACAGTGCTCGAGTCGCCTATAATCGATTCTTTTTCGAAAATGGGTTTGCAGGGCCGGTGCGCCAGCGCACGGCTCGTGCTGCATCGCCGCCATGCTCGCTGAACAAGAACAACAGATCGTCACCTGGATTCGTGCCGCCGCCCTGCCGCTGGTCGCGGACACGAATTCGCCGCTTTCCGTCACCCTGGAACGCCCAAAACTTTCCGAACATGGCGACTTGGCCTGCAATGTCGCGCTCCAGCTTGCCAAATCGCTCGGACGTAACTCGCGCGAGCTGGCGCAAGCAATCGTCGCTTCCCTGGACGCGAATCCCAGCACGAGGACCATCATTGAGAGCGCGACACTGGCGGGACCCGGATTCATTAATCTGCGCATCACCGCGGCCGCCAAGCAAGCCGTCGTGCGCGTGATCGCCCGCGATAAGACACGTTTTGGACACAGCAATATCGGAGCTGGCAGAACAGCATTGGTCGAATTCGTTTCCGCCAATCCCACGGGTCCGCTACACGTCGGCCACGGCAGACAAGCCGCATTGGGCGATGCGCTCGCGGCGCTGCTTTCAAGTCAAGGGTTCGTGCCGACACGCGAGTTCTACTACAACGACGCGGGCGTGCAGATCGGCAATCTGGCGGCCTCGGTCTCGGCCCGACTTGCCGGACTGGCGCCGGGCCAGCCCGGCTGGCCGCAAGATGCCTATAACGGCGAATATATCTGCGACATTGCGGCAGGATTTCTGGCGCGAAGCACCGTCGTCGCCGACGACAGGCGCTATACCGCATCCGGTAACGTCGCGGATCTTGCTTCCGTTCGTGAATTCGCGGTGGCTTATCTGCGGCGTGAACAAGACCTCGATCTCAGAGCGTTTGGCGTCGCATTCGATCATTACTTTCTTGAATCGTCGCTCTATTCCGAGGGCAAAGTCGATGATGTCGTCAAGGCGCTTATCGCGACCGGGAGGACGTACGAGCTCGAGGGTGCGCTGTGGCTGCGGACCACGGACTTCGGCGACGACAAGGACCGGGTGATGCGTAAGTCGGACGGCACCTACACCTACTTCGTGCCGGACGTCGCGTATCACGTGAATAAATGGCAGCGCGGTTATCAAAAAGCCATTAACGTGCAGGGCAGTGACCATCACGGCACCATGGCCCGCGTGCGTGCCGGTCTGCAGGCGCTCGATATTGGAATCACGCCCGGTTACCCCGATTATCTGTTGCACAAAATGGTACGCGTCGTGCGGGGTGGCGAGGAAGTCAAGATCTCGAAACGGGCTGGAAGTTACGTGACGCTGCGCGAACTCATCGAATGGGTCGGGAAGGATGCGGTACGATTTTTTCTGGCCAGCCGCAAGCCCGACACCGAATTCACGTTCGATGTCGATTTGGCGCTCGCACAGTCGGAAGACAATCCGGTCTACTACGTGCAATATGCTCACGCCCGCATTTGCTCGGTGCTGGCACAGTGGCAAGAGCGCGACGAAGGCCAATTCGCAGAACTCGACGACGCAGACCTGTCGCTTCTGGTTTCACCGCGCGAGGGCAGGCTGCTGCAGCGTCTTGCCGAATTCCCCGAGGTCTTGGCGCTTGCGACTCTTGAAATGGCGCCGCATCAGGTTGCCTTCTATTTGAAGGAATGCGCGGCGGATCTGCACAGCTATTACAATGCTGAACGCGTCCTGGTCGAGGATGCTGCCACCAAAAAGGCGCGCTTGGCGCTTCTTGTCGCAACGGGCCAGGTACTACGGAACGGGTTGGCGTTGCTGGGCGTGTCCGCACCCGAGAAAATGTAGCAGGAGAGACGTTTCATGACGGTTTTTCGAACGCCCCAGAGGGGAACCACCCTGTTGGGATTTATCGTGGGGCTGGTGGTCGGTCTCGCGATCGCTGCGGGTGTTGCCTTGTTCATCACGAAGGCGCCCATACCTTTCATCAACAAGGTCGGGCACGCGCCGGAGCAGCCCGTGATGGAGTCGGGAAAACTGCCCGACCCCAACAAGTCGCTGTACTCGAAAGAGCCCACGCAAACGACCGATACGTCCGCACGAGCGGCCAATTCAAATTCGGCCAACCCCGTTGCCTCTGCGTCGGTTGGGCCGCAAACCGCCAAATCGCCCTCTGCAACGGTTCCCGTCATCGACAAGTCGCGCACCGACATTCCCGATGGGCGGACCAGTTTTGTTCAGGCAGGCGCCTATAAATCGGCTGACGACGCCGAGAACATGAAGGGCAAACTGGCGTTACTCGGATTTGAGGCCACGGTGTCCAGCGTGGAGCGTGACGGCAATACGGTCTATCGCGTGCGCCTGGGCCCGTACAACAGGGTCGATGATCTGAATCGAGTGCGACAACGCCTCACCGAAAATGGTATCGATGCGAGTGTCGTCTCGGCCGGCCGAACGATTCCCTAGACCTACCGCATCACCTTTATTTTCTGTACGCGGCCCACGCGATTTCCGGGCGCAGCATCGAGAAACCGAAATTAACCCTGCGAGATACGTCCCATGAAACCTCACTCATCAGCACTGGTTCCGCCAAGCCCCGTCGGGCGCACGCTTTTGCACGCACTTTGGGCGGCTTTGGCCGCGTTCCTTTGCGCCGCCACATTGCAAGCGCAAGCCCAATCCGCACCCCAGGCAGGCCGGGATTACGAGCGTTTGCCCATGGCCCAACCCACCGACAGCCCGGGAAAGATCGAGGTGATCGAATTCTTCGCCTACTGGTGCCCGCATTGCAATGATTTCGACCCGCCGCTCAACGAATGGATCAAGCGCCAGGGACCCGACGTGGTGGTGCGGCACGTCCCCATTGCGTTCAACGACGCCCAAGTACCCTTGCAGCGCATCTACTATGTGCTCGACGCGCTGGGGAAGGAGCCCGAGTTGCGTGCCAAAGTCTTCGCTGCGATTCACATTGACAACAATCCACTGAATACGCCCGATGAACAAGCCGCGTTTGCCGCCAAAAACGGTATCGACCGCAAAAAATACCTCGATCTCTACAACTCGTTCTCGATTCAGGCGCGTGTGACCCGGGCCAGCCAAATGGCGCAAGCCTATGGCGTCGACAGCGTCCCGACACTGGCGGTCGATGGCAAATATACCTTGGGGGGCCGGCCCAACACCCTCGGCGTCCTGGACCAACTGGTGGCAATGGAGCGCAAATCCATGGGCGGGAAATAGCGGCATTCGCAGTGCCAGCCGAGGCACCCTGACGTGAACGTCTTCATTACCGGCGCTTCGAGCGGCATCGGCCGGGCCCTGGCCCAAAGATATGCCGCTCGCGGCGCATGCCTCGGACTCGTCGGTCGTCGCACGGCTCTCTTGGACGAACTGGTCCAGAGCCTGCCCGCAAAAGGCGCGCCGCACCACGTATATGGCCTGGATATCACGATACCGGGCGCCTTGGCAAAGGCAGCCCACGCCTTCATGGCCGCACAGGGCACCCCGGAAGTCGTGATCGCCAACGCCGGAATATCCTTAGGCACGCGCTCCGAGATCGAGGACGATCTGGATCCTTTTTTTCGGACGATCGAGACCAACCTCTTGGCCACCGTCACCACCTTTCAGCCGTTTATTGGGCCCATGCGTCTTTTGCCAACAGCGCGTTTGGTCGGTATCGGCAGCGTCGCCGGCATCCGCGGGTTGCCTGGCGCTTCAGCCTATTGCGCGTCCAAGGCGGCCGTGATCAGCTACTGCGAGAGTTTGCGTGTCGAGCTGCGTGCGAGCCCGATCCGGGTGGTGACGCTCGCACCGGGATATATCGCCACACCCATGACGGTGAACAATCCCTATCCGATGCCGTTTCTGATGCCCGTGGACGCCTTCGCCCGACGCGCGCTGCAAGTCATCGATCGCGGTCAGAGTTATGCCGTTATCCCCTGGCAGATGGCAGGGATTGCCAAAGTTTTGCGGATCATGCCGAACTGGCTCTACGATCGCGCTTTTTCGCACGCACCGCAAAAACCGCGACGCAGCGTCTGACGGCCCGTCGATGCGGGGCCCTACCGATTCAAAGAATCTCGTGGACGCGACCGGCACGCGCCACGTGCCGGCGGCCGATGCGCGCATTGTGAGTTTGGTCCCGTCGATTACCGAGCTGCTGTGTGAACTCGGACTGGTTCACTTGCTCGTAGGTCGCACCGGCTTTTGCATTCACCCCGAAACGCAGGTGCACGCGATCGCAAAGGTCGGAGGTACAAAGAGCGTCAATCTGGCAAAAATCCGGGCATTGGCGCCGACTCATGTCATCGTCAATATCGATGAGAACGAAAAGTCCACGGTTGCGGCCATCGCCGAATTCGTGCCTCATATCGTTGTCACCCATCCCGTTCGGGCCGAAGATAATCTTGCGCTCTTTCGGTTGATGGGCGAACTGTTTGGCGCACAAGCGGCAGCCGAGAGCCTGTGCGAACGTTTCATCCGAGCGCTCGCCGGACTGACCGCTCAACAGTGGCCAACGTTGCGCGTGGCCTATCTGATCTGGAAAGAACCGTGGATGACGGTCACACCTCAAACTTACATTGGGCACATGCTGAGCCTTATCGGTTGGCACCAGATCGCAATTGCAGGGGCCAAGCGGTATCCCGTCGTTGATCTGGCAGCTGTCGCGCCAAACGTCGACGCCCTTCTGCTGTCGTCGGAGCCCTATCGTTTCGGCTCTCGGGATCAGGATGATCTAGCGCAGGTCTACCCCGGAAAACGGGTCCTGTTGCTGGACGGCGAAATGCTCTCCTGGTACGGTAGCCGCGCGATATTAGCGCTGGCGTACCTTCAGCAGATCGGGCATGCCGCGCAAAGTTAGAGGACGTAGCGCGTAAGGTCTTCCCGCTCGGAAAGTTCTCCCAATCGGTCGTCGACGTATGCCGCATCGATGGTCACGGTCTGGCCCTGCCACTGGGCCGCCGCAAACGAGAGATCCTCAAGGAGTCGCTCCATCACGGTATAGAGTCTTCGGGCGCCAATATTTTCTGTCCTTTCGTTGACGCCAAAGGCAATCTCGGCGAGACGCTTGATGCCCTCGGTCGTAAATTCGAGCGAAACGTTCTCGGTCGCCAAGAGCGCCAGATATTGCTTGGTCAACGCCGAATCCGTGTTGGTAAGGATCTGCTCGAAGTCCGATACCGAGAGCGAGTCGAGCTCGACACGGATCGGAAACCGCCCTTGCAATTCCGGAATCAGATCACTCGGTTTTGACAGGTGAAACGCGCCCGAGGCGATAAAAAGAATGTGGTCCGTACGGATCATGCCGTATTTGGTCGTCACGGTCGTTCCTTCGACCAAAGGTAACAGGTCACGCTGGACCCCCTGACGCGAGACATCGGCACCGCCGTACTCCTGCCGCGATGCGATCTTATCGATCTCATCCAGGAATACGATGCCGTTTTGTTCGACGCTTTGCACGGCGCGAAGCTTCAGATCTTCGTCGTTCACGAGCTTGGCCGCTTCCTCGTCCGTCAGGAGCTTCATTGCATCCTTGACTTTGAGCTTGCGCGCCTTCTTGCGCCCCGACGCGCCCACGTTCTGGAACATGCTGCGAATCTGCTCGGTCATCTCTTCCATGCCCGGAGGCGCCATGATTTCCATCTGCGGCGCAGCCAGAGAAACTTCGATCTCGATTTCCTTCTCGTCGAGCTCACCTTCGCGCAGACGCTTCCGGAATTTCTGACGTGTGCTGTTGCCGTCCTCCGGTTCGTCGTTCGAAGCGCTAAAGCCGACATCGCGCGGCGGCGGCAAAAGAGCGTCGAGTACGCGCTCTTCGGCAGAATCCTCGGCGCGCAAGCGCACCTTCTTTGTCTCCACCTCTCGCAATTCCTTCACTGCGGTCTCAAGCAGGTCGCGGATGATCGTGTCGACATCACGTCCGACGTACCCCACCTCCGTGAATTTGGTCGCCTCAACCTTGATGAAAGGGGCTTCCGCGAGACGGGCGAGACGCCGTGCGATTTCCGTCTTGCCTACACCCGTCGGACCAATCATGAGGATATTTTTTGGCGTGATCTCGCCCCGCAGCGGTTCAGGAACATTCTGGCGTCGCCAGCGATTGCGAAGCGCGACAGCGACCGCGCGTTTGGCCTTTTGTTGGCCCACGATATGTTTATCGAGCTCCGAGACGATTTCAGATGGGGTGAGGTTCATGGGATGCGCATTCTTCGAGGACAAACAACGAAAGGAGGAGAGCCGAGCGAATCAACCCTTCGAAACATCGGGTCGACACGCCGTCAGTCGAGCGTTTCGATGACGTGGGATTGGTTCGTGTAGATACACAGATCGCCCGCGATCTCGAGCGATTTCTTGACCACCTGTGCGGGCGGAAGATCCGTATTCTCCAGCAACGCTCGCGCAGCGGCCTGCGCGAATGTGCCGCCAGAGCCGATCGCACCGATTCCTTGCTCGGGTTCGAGGACATCACCGTTACCCGTGATGATGAGCGTGGCCTCACGGTCCGCGACCAATAACATTGCCTCGAGACGCCGCAATACGCGGTCGCTGCGCCAGTCCTTGGCCAATTCAACCGCGGAGCGAAGCAGGTTGCCCTGATGTTTTTCGAGCTTCGCCTCGAATCGGTCAAACAGGGTAAAGGCATCGGCGGTACCCCCTGCAAAGCCTGCCAGAATTTTTCCTTGATAGAGACGGCGTACTTTACGCGCGGTGCCTTTGGCGACGACATTGCCCAATGTTACTTGGCCGTCGCCGCCCACCGCCACCAGATTGCCGCGTCGTGCCGAAACGATGGTTGTACCGTGATATTGTTCCATGCCTTATTTACCGAGGTAGCGGGTGAGGGGGCTTCCGCACAACACGCCCATACTTCTGCTCCGCGTATCGCGGATCAAGCTGCGTCAAGCATCCGGCTCGAAGGGCCTCGCGCGTGACAAACTGGGCCGGAAGGAAATGTTGTTGTGTACTTGGGGCCGCGTGCGCCCGCTTCAAGGGTATAGCGACTGCCGCACGGCCTGGAAGCGCCGCGGATTCAGCTTGTGATTTGTTGCGCGACTGCCGATCATTTCTCACGCGGTCGCCCGGAGGGGACGGTTAGCGGGTGGTCGGGCTCAGAGCCAATGCGCATCCCGGACTCTCGTTTTCGGGCCGCCCGACTATAGCTTTCGGCGCTCGATTTGGGCCACTTCATGCAGGCCCATGACCACGAGAAGCGCGGCAATGAGATTGCTGACATCTCGCAGCTCGATCGTTTTGCTCGCTCCTTGCGCCCCCACCGCCCAGTTCAGCAAGACCCCGGCCGCCGTAAAGTCGACTCGACGCAGACCCTTACAATCGACGACGACCTTTCGATGCTCGGCCGCAAAATTAGTCAGGCGCGCCAATTCCGCTTCGGCCTTGCCCAGGAGATCGCCAGACAGTGACACCATGTCGACCGCAAGCTCAGGCATTATTGCGGCCGGCTCGATCTTGGCCTCAGCCGGTGCTGCACTCGCCGCGCTTCCCAATCGAAACTTGGGTGACGGCGTCTCCCAGGAGGGTGGGGAAACTTCGTAGGTGACGCAATAGTCGATACTGGTTTCTTCGAAAGCCGCCTGTCGCCCCAATACCCGATACATCTCCAAGAGAAGCATCCACGTGGCGTTAGAAGCGTCACGTCGACCCACCTCCACACTGGCCAAGAGGCGCTCGGCAAAGGCTTCAGCCCCTTCGATTACGACTTCGTGGTTCGATTTCTGGAAGGCCGCGAACACTCGCAAAATCAAGTCGGCGCCGGAGGCTTCGACTGCCGTAACAGGACCGAAGTCCAGGTAGAGCACCGGATTCTTTTGCGCGAGCCGCTTTAACTGATCGAGTTGAGTCACGATGCCCGACCCAAGATTGCCTCGGAAAGTGACCGCCGCGCGAGAAGATGCAACCGGACCCGTGGACGCTGCTGGGGAACGCACCGGCGCGAGGTCGGACCAGGTGGGCGCCGACGTCTCGAAGCAGACCGCATAATCAATGGCTAGGTTTTCGAACTCGGCACGCTTACCGAGAACCTGATAGAGCTCAAACAGCATCAGCCACGCCTGCGTGTTGGCATGGCCGGCCCTATCGCCCTTGATTGCATCGGAGAGAACGGACACCGCCGGCAGAGGCTGCCCATTCGCATACAGAATGGCCGCTTCTTCGATCGCCGGACTTGACGCCGAATCAGTCAACTCCATCGCGTTCGCGAGAATCGAGTCTCCCAGGAGAATGTCGGTCGTCTGACCCAGCGATGGCAACGTCGTTGATGTTCCGTCTGCGCGGCGACCCCGTTTACGCGCCGGGACCGTCGGCCCCGGTGTGGCCGGAGGAGGCGCCATCGGACGCGCTTGCTGCGCTGTCGCGGGGGGGCCGGATTGCGGCTTATTCGGGACACTCGATCGGTTGAAATCGAGGCTCATTTCCGATTCGATCTTGTCAATTTTCTCCGCCGTAGCTCGTGCTACCTCGCGTGCATTGGCGGGTGCAGGCGTACGCGGTCCGCTGGGGCCGACTAAAGGCGCCATGGTGGGGGCCCCGAGGCCGGAAGGATCTTTGGCCGACTCACCAGCCGTGCCGGAGGGGGCAGGAGATGCCGCGGGCCCCGGCTTGGACGGTCCCTCGGTCTGATCCCTATCTCGTTTTTTCCCAAATAGCGTTGAAAAGACCACGCCAGCCTCTTCCTTCGTTTTGCCAATGCCCCAAGCCCTTGCGCAAGTGCGGGGCGCAAGGCCGATGAGCCTAGTCTAGCACGCGTACATCGCGCGCCATATCGAGGATTCCCCCATCGCGCAAGTGAAATATCCTGCCACCCGGTTGCCGGTTCGTTTTCCAAAGGAACCCCACCACCGCCAAAGAGCCGGCCACAAGGAAATCTCCTCGCGGGCGGTGCCCTGCGGTCGACCGCACTGACGCATCCAACGCCGCAAAACAGGACACAAGAATGCCCCGACGAATTGATCGACGGATGCGAACCCATTGACTGAATTCACCATCGCCGGCCCTGTCAGTCTGTCCCGATTATTCGCCGTACATCTTCTGTTTCATCTCACGCCGCTCCTGGGCTTCGAGCGACAGAGTGGCTGTCGGACGTGCCAATAGACGAGGAATCCCGATGGGGTCACCGGTTTCTTCACAGTAGCCGTAATCCCCCGAATCGATGCGAGCGATCGATTGTTGAATCTTCTTTAACAACTTGCGTTCACGATCGCGCGTGCGCAACTCGAGGGCATGTTCTTCTTCGATGGTCGCGCGATCGGCCGGATCCGGGACGATTATGGTCTCGCGCAAATGCTCCGTGGTTTCACCTGCATTGCGCAGGATGTCTTGCTCCATCTCCTGAAGTCGGGCTCGGAAAAAGGCGCGCTGAGTTGCATTCATGTAGTCCTTCTCAGGCGCCCTTAGGATCTCTTCCTCACTGATGGTCTTTGTCGACCTCGCAGGTGACTTGGCCGCTGGCTTGGGCGACTCCTTCGAAACCTTAGATGACGGCGCTGCAGCGACGGCTCGTGCTGTGCGACTCGAAGCGCTCACCACCGCCGGGGCTTTGCCATCGACCTTGGCACCGCCCTTTTTAACTGCGCTGGCTGCTGTGGATTTTGCTCCCATTTTTCCCTCGTGACTTTCACTGGACCAAACAATTCTGCAGGCCCTTTTGAATCGTATCCTGTGGCAGGTTGCGACCGATAAACACCATTTTACTCGATCGGGCTTCCTCGGGCTCCCATTTGCGACCCAGGTCGCTTCCCATCGTCATGTGCACGCCCTGAAACACCACGCATCGATCCGATCCGTCAATCCAGAGCACTCCCTTGTAACGCAAAAGATCCTGGCCATAGACCTGCACCGCCGCAGACAGGAATTCCTCCAGCCGCAGGGCATCGAAGGGACGCTGTGCGCGAAAGACGAAAGCGGCAATGGCATCGTCGTGGCGGTGATGATGCTCTTTCGGATGGTCCACTGCATGATCGTGATCATGGGTGTCTGGAGGTGCCTGACCGTGCCGATGTTGCGCATCCGGATGAAGCGCCTCTAGAAAGTGCGGGTCGATCTCCAGGATGGAATTCAGGTTAAACCCTCGGACATCAAGGACTTCACCGATGTCAACCTGGCCAAAATGGACCGGCATGATGGGTGCGCGCGGGTTCATGCGCAACAATCGCTCATGCAATGCCGTCTGCTGCTCCTGCGTCACCAGGTCAACCTTCGAGAGCAAGATACGATCGGCAAAGCCAACCTGGTTTTGCGCCTCGGGCTGACGCGTCAGGGTCTCTTGCCCATGCTTGGCATCAACCACGGCCAGCACAGCATCCAAAAGATAATGACCGGCAACTCCGTCATCCATAAAGAATGTCTGAGTGACCGGCCCCGGATTGGCCATGCCGGTGGTTTCGATGATCACGCGCTCGAAATCGAGCTCACCCTGCGCCCGTCGCGTTGCCAACTCGTTCAGAATTCGCGCCAGATCACCGCGCACCGTGCAGCAGATGCAACCGTTATTCATCTCGACGATCTGCTCGCCCGCCTGCCGGATCAAAAGCTCATGGTCGATTCCCTCCGGCCCGAATTCGTTTTCGATCACGGCAATCTTGTGGCCATGCTGCTCGCCGAGGATGCGATTGAGCAACGTCGTCTTACCGGCGCCTAAAAAGCCGGTAAGAACGGTTACTGGAATCAGATTCGGGCTCATATACGTATTCGTGGGCGGATAACGTCCGCGGCGAGGGGTCAAAACGCCACAAATTGCGGCTGCCCTGACGAAGCGTTCCACGCTTTTCAGGGGCAGGCATTAAAGCACACTCGCCCCAACGCCGCAATGACAACCTTTGTCGGACTGCGCAGCAAGCCCGGTCAGTCCGGGCACTGACATGACGCGCGGCTAGCGTCTTCCGGGTATGGGAGCGCCGGTACCCCGCCGACGCGATAGGCGCCCGCCACCCTTTCCCGTCGGCAGCGCGCTAACCGGGAGCGGCCGCCTGGCCTGCCGTTCGGAGCGCCAAACCCTTTAGGTACTCGCCTTCCGGAAAGGCCAAGAGGACGGGGTGATCCGCACTTGCGGTGAGACGATGCAGAATGGTCGCCCCCACGCCAGCGTCGGCGGCCGCACCCGCGACAATCTTCTGAAACAGCTCCGGCCCGACTCCGCCCGAGCATGAAAAAGTCAGCAAGAGTCCTCCCGGGCGCAATAGCTTTAGGCCCAACAGATTGATGTCCTTGTAGGCGCGGGCCGCTTTTTCGACATGCGTTGCAGTGGGTGCGAATTTGGGAGGGTCCAGAACCACGACGTCGAACTGCCGTCGGGCATCGCGGAATCGTCGCAACGACTGAAATACATCGGCACAAAGCCAAGTGGCGCGCGCCGATTCCACGTTGTTGCGACGCGCATTGCCCTGCGCCATTTCCACGGCCTCAGCCGAAGAGTCGATCGAGGTCACCGTTCGGGCCCCCGCGACGAGCGCCGAAATCGAGAATCCTCCGGTGTAGCAAAAGCAGTTCAAGACGTCGCCCGACGCCCAGTGCCCCAACAGTGCGCGGTTGTCGCGCTGGTCGAGATAAAAGCCGGTCTTCTGACCGGTCGTCACGTCGACCCCATAGGCCATGCCATTCTCGTGAATCTCGATGGGCACGCGCGGCGCAGGTCCTGCCATCACACCCACATGCGGTTCGAGTCCCTCCAAAAGGCGGACCTCGGCGTCGGAACGTTCGTAGAGCGTGCTGGCGCCCGTTCGCAGCAGAAGTTCGGCTGCGAGGGTCCTTTTGTGACGCTCGACGCCGGCGGATAGAAACTGGGCGACCAACGTATCGTCATAGCGGTCTACGATGAGCCCCGGCAGTCCATCGGCTTCGGCATGGACCAATCGCATGGCGTTGGATTGAATACCGAGAATTTGCCGCGCGCTGACCGCGCTATCGACTCGTGTGGAAAAAAATGCATCATCGATGGTGTCGGATTCAGTAAAACTCCAGACGCGCACCCTGATCTGCGACGCGGGACTGTAGGCACCCCATCCCAGAAAACGACCATCGCTTGCGCGAACGGCCACGGTCTCGCCGGAATCGCAACCCAAGCCGCCATGCGCGATAGCCCCCGAAAATACCCAAGGGTGACCGCGCAGCAAGGATCTCTCCTTGCCCGGCTTCAAAACGAGAGTAGAGGTCGAGTTCATTGGGCTGTCAGACGCGCCGAAGGCCCGAGCCACCGGACAAAAGAATTCGAAAAGGCCAATTTCACGGAGATGCCCCTCCATTCCTCAGATCCAGAGCCGTTTTATCTCGAAGAAACGCTTTGCCTGCCCTTTCGCGCTGGAGGATTTCCGAAAGGCGCGTAGCAAATCCTGCAAATGAGCGTATGCAAACGAGCCGGATGCGGTCATGGACCGGTGCAGCAAATGTCCCTATTTTTGATTCTCGACGGGCGCGGCGATGATCATCGTGCATCTTCGCATGTTTGGATCGCCCGCGTTTCCCGATGTTTCCGACGTACACGGCGCACATCGTTGTATAGTGAATCACTACACACGCGCATTCGAGGCGACAGATAGCATCTCATTGTTTCTCGGGGCGTATGCGCGATACCGGCCCATGAGCAAACCCACCACCGTCTCTTGGCGTAGCGCGCCAATGATCGCGCCCTATGGCGCCTGGTCCTCACCGTTGGCCGCGTCTGTCGTCGCACGAAAGTCGCTGCGCCTCGGCCAAGTCCTGGTTAGCCAGTCCCACATCTATTGGGAGGAAGGTCGCCCCGACGAAGAGGGCCGGATCGCTTTGGTTTGCGCGGCACCGGACGCAACGCCTATGGATGTCACACAAAAGCCATTTAACGTGCGTACACGGGTGCACGAATACGGTGGGGGAGCATTTGCAGCCGACGGAAACACAGTCTATTTCTGCAACTTTTCCGATCAAAATGTCTACATCCAGTGCGGCGCTGACGCGCCCCGGAAACTGACCTCGAGGGAAGGCCTGCGCTATGCCGATCTGACGCTCGACCGGGCCCGTCATCGCCTTGTATGCGTCTGTGAGGATCACACGCGCCAAGGGCGCGAACCCCAGACATCGCTCGTCGATATTTCACTGGCTGCACCCCATATCCAGACGACATTGCATGCAGGTCATGACTTCTATGCCGGGCCGGTTTTCGATTCTACGGGACAGACATTGGCGTGGCTGACCTGGGATCATCCACGCATGCCCTGGGACGGCACCCAATTGTGGCAGGCCACGGTGAATGCCGACGGCACGTTCACGCCTCCGGTTCTGGTGGCGGGAGGTCCGGATGAGTCCATCACGCAGCCCCGATTCTCGGTCGACGGTTCACTTTGGTTCATTTCCGATCGAAATGGATGGTGGAATCTATACCGCCACCGGAGGGGAAAGCTTGAGGCGATGCACGCGATGTCTGCTGAATTCGCCCGTCCTCAGTGGATGTTCGGGATGTCTAGCTACGGCTTTGCGCCATCCGGCGAGGTTTTTTGCGCATTTGAACGCGCCGGCGTCTCTCATCTTGCGCGGCTCGACCCCAAAACGCGTGCCTTTCGGGAGATCCGCACACCCTACAACGACATCAGCCAGCTGCGCGTCGGAGACGGATTTCTGGCTTTTTGCGCCGGAGCGCCGAAACACCCCAGTGCCATCGTTCGCCTCAATCTTCGTACGTACGCTTGCAGCGTCATCCGACGTTCTTTGGATCTTGACTTACCGGTCGATCTGATTTCGGTTCCCCAAGCGATCGAGTTTGCGACCGAAGGTGGACTCACGGCGCATGCGTTTTATTATCCGCCTTCGAATCCAGCCTACGAGGCCCCGGCTCAGGCACTACCTCCTCTTTTGGTTTTCGGGCATGGCGGCCCGACCTCAGCGAGCGTCTCGACGTTTAACGCCACGATCCAGTTCTTTACGACGCGCGGCTTTGCCGTCGTCGATGTCAATTACGGCGGTAGCAGCGGTTACGGCAGGGCGTACCGGCGCCGGTTGCACAAGGCGTGGGGAATTGTCGATGTCGACGATGTCATCAATGCCGCCCGCCATCTCGTGAACATGGGTAAGGCGTCGGCCGACCTCTTGGCAATCCGTGGAGGCAGTGCAGGGGGTTACACGACGCTGTGCGCACTGACTTTCCGATCCGTATTTAAAGCGGGGGCGAGCTATTTCGGCGTCAGCGACCTGGCTAGCCTGGCGCGCGAGACCCACAAATTCGAATCGCAATATCTCACGGGACTGGTGGGCGCCTATCCCGAATGTGCCGCCTTGTATGCCCAGCGCTCGCCCATCCACCACATTGATCGACTCTCGGGCGCTTTGATCCTGCTTCAGGGTTTGGCGGATCCGATCGTTCCGGCGAATCAGTCGCAGCGAATATTTGGTGCGTTGAAGACCCGGGGCGTGCCTGTGGCGTACATGACCTTTCCGGGCGAGGCGCACGGCTTTCGCGACGAAACATCGATCCGACAGGCCCTGGAGGCCGAGCTCTATTTCTACGGCAGGATCTTCCGCTTCGTGCCAGCCGATACCCTCGAGCCGATAGCCATCGAGAACCTCCCATAGTGTCCCCCGGTTCCCGGCAATTCATGCCACGCCATACCCGAAGAGAGGGGATTACATTACACGGTCGGCGGCTTTGCTCGAGCGGACTTGAGTTTGGCTCGGACCTTTTTGTCCTCGAGACGCCTTTGCCGCGAACCCCATGTGGGCCGCGTGGCCTTGCGCGCCTTCGGCATCACCTCGACACTGCGTAGCAGCTGTTGCAATCGAGACAGGGCGGCATCCCGATTTTTTTCCTGGCTTCGGAATGCCTGCGCCTTGATCACGATCACGCCGTCCTTGGTTATGCGTTGATCATTGAGTTGCAGCAGTCGTTCCTTGTATTCCTCGGGCAGCGACGACGCTACAACATCAAATCGCAGGTGAATCGCGGTTGAAACCTTGTTGATGTTCTGACCGCCGGCGCCCTGCGCTCGAATCGCGCTGCATTCGATCTCGCTATCCGGAATCCCTAGGGTGTCGGAAATGGCAAGCATGGCCCGTTGCAATCGCTTCGGTGTTGTCCTTTCAAGGGCGCTGAAAAGCCCCAGGCGCGAAAGGAGGTTACATCTGCCCGGAAAAGACTGCGCTCACCCGAATGCCTGGGCAAGCGGGCGTTCGTCTTCGATGTCTGAATCCGCCTGAATCAGGGAAGCCATGGCGGCAGCCACGCCGCCTCTTCGAAACGGCACGCCAGCAAGCTCGAGACCCATTTCGATGCCGGCGAGCGTGCCCATCAGCGACAGATCGTTGAAATCACCGAGGTGTCCGATGCGAAAAACTTGTCCGGAAACTTTCGAAAGCCCCTGACCTAAGGACATATTGAATCGCTCGAGGATCTGCGCACGCAGCTGATCCGCGTTCAGCGATTCCCCTCTCTCGTTCTTAGGCATGAGCACAGCCGTCACCGCACCGCTGTATTGCGACGGATTCTGGCACAGCATTTCGAGGCCCCAGGCCGATACGGCGGCACGCGTCGCCTTCGCGAGTCGCTGGTGCCGCGCAAAGACCTTGCTCAATCCTTCCTCAAAGAGCATGTCGCAGGCCTCGGAGAATCCATATAGAAGGTTGGTCGCAGGCGTATAGGGCCAGAAACCGTTGACATTGGCTTCGAGAATCTCTTGCCAATGCCAATACGAGCGCGGCAATTTCGCGCTGCGTGAAGCGCTCAGCGCCTTGGCCGAGAGGGCATTGAAGGCCAGACCCGGCGGCATCATCAACCCCTTTTGCGAACCCGCCACGGCAACATCCACGCCCCATTCGTCGTGGCGATAATCGAGTGCCCCGATCGAGGAAACCGCATCCACAAAAAGAAGCGCCGGATGCTTCGCCGCGTCGATCGCCCGCCGCACAGCGGCGACATCCGAGGTCACGCCCGTCGATGTTTCGTTATGCACCACACAAACGCCTTTGATGGCATGCCCGACGTCGTCCCTCAAGTATCGCTCGATTTCGACGGGGTCCGCGCCATGGCGCCAGTTAGATTCGATCAGTCGGGTAGTCAGTCCGAGTCGGTCCGCGAGCTTTTTCCAAAGGATTGCGAAATGCCCGGTCTCATACATCAAGACGTGGTCACCCGGCGACAGTGTGTTAACCAGCGCCGCCTCCCATCCGCCGGTACCCGAGCTCGGATAGATCACGACCGGTGACTTTGTTTGGAACAGTTTTTGTGCGTCCGCGAGAACCTTTTTGCCGAGCCGTTGAAACTCCGGCCCGCGGTGATCGATCGTCGGGAAATCCATCGCACGCAATACCCGGTCGGGCACGTTCGTGGGACCCGGAATCTGCAAAAAATGGCGGCCAAAAATGTGGGAGGACGTTTTCAAGAGCGCTCGCTAATGGCGGACTGCATACAATATAGAAAGAGACGTGACTGTCAAGCCAAGCGACAGGCGGCGACGAACGGATATGCCCGGTGTCGCCTACGTCGGCCATCCGCTATTTTCGCATGTTCGATGTTCGACCGCTGAAACGACCAATTCACGGGCTCTGCGAGGGAGCCGAACCCCCTCGGCGTACAATTCCAGGCGGCATCGAACTCTCGATAAATGTTCCCCGGCGAATGGGTCAATTTGAGGATGAAAGGCTCGTCCCTATGAGTAGCGGATGGTTCAAACAGGGTCTCGCGCGACTCAAGCCCTCGCAGCCTTCCGAGGCGACTGCGCGATTGTCGGCCGAGACTTTGGCCAACGAAATGAAGTTGACAAAAACAGCGATGCGCCAAGGATCTTTCGAGGACGCACGTCTTCGCTTGGAAGGGCTAGCGCGCTCGGATCCCCAAAACGCAGAAATCCTGGCGCATCTTGGCGCGTGTTGGTTCCTTCTCGGCCAAGCGGGGGAGGCGAGGCCGCTCCTCGAGTCGGCGATTCATACCGATCCGGAGAATCCTCTCGCCCATAAATTCCTCGTGGCCGCGTTAGTGGCCCTGGGAGACGATCCAGACGTCCCTCGGATCGCCCAAAAAGCAATTCTACTGAATCCGGCAGACGTCGAATTGCTGTCTATCGCCGGATCGTTGCATGTCCGGCGCGGCGAATTCAGCGAAGCGGCCGCCTATTTTAATCGGGCGATAGCGAAAAAGCCCGATGCGGTCGCCCCTTTTGAGCAGCTTGAGATCCTGTCCCGGCACTCCACGTGGCGGCGCAGTCTGTATGAGGCGAACCCCGGAGTCGAAGAATCCCGCCGACGAGTCGTCAATCGCTTACTGGCCACTCATAGGAGGAAGGGGCTCGATGTAGATAATTTGGCCGCGTTACTGATCCTTCTCGAGGGTTCATCCGATTCCTTTTCAAGGGCCCTCAAAATTGCGACGGCGTCCACCACATTTGAAAACATGACGCCGGTGCTGGCGGATCGATTGGCGTCGATTTTCTTCATAGCGGGAGACAGGCCGCAGATGAGTCGGTTCAGAGAATTAGCCTTTGAACTCGATCCGGCCGACGCCTCCCACAAACTGGGCATGAGCCACGCGTGGGTGGGCGAAGGAGATCGGCATTGGGTTCCCGGCTGGAAAATGATGACCGATTGTCTCCATGAGACACGACCGCAGGTCCACGTGCATGAGGTCCCTCTTTGGCTCGGACAAAAAATTGGCAAGCGCAAGATCCTGGTCTACCAAAATCAGGGGATCGGCGATTCGATCATGGGGCTTCGGTTCGTACCGATGCTGGCCGCAAGAAACATTCGCTTCGATCTTTGGGTGTTGCCAACGCTCGCTGACTTGGCGGCGACAGTGGAAGGCTATGAGACCCTTATCCGAACACCGGAACGGCCGGACCCGCGGGCGCACGATTGTGCGTACGCGGTTCCGCTGTTCGGACTGATCCCGGCACTAAATCTCGAGGCCGCCGAAATCAGGGACCCTCCCATACTTCACCCCAACCGTGAAAACGCAGCCGACCTGCGGGCCCGCATCGTGGCCCTCCCCAAAGTCCGCATCGGCCTGACGTACGGTGGAAATCCGGTGAGGCGCGACGACTGGCTGCGCAGTATTCCGGCTGCATTAGTGAACGCTCTTGCGCGCATCAAGGGCGTCAGCTGGGTCAATTTGATGATCGACGATAGACCGGATAAAGAGGGTACATTAAATACGCTACAGATGACCGATCCGATGCCCGAAGTACGCAGCTTCTCCGACACGGCCGCAATCATCTCAGAGCTTGACGCGGTCGTGGCAGTCGACTCTTCCGTGGCGCACACCGCTGCGAGCCTGGGCAAACCAGTCTGGGTCTTGGCCCCAACAATGCTTGACTGGCACTGGCAGGTGGGTTCAGATACGAACCCTTGGTGGCCTACGGTCCGATTGCTTCGCAGCGAAGCTCCCGGCGTCTGGACTCGAACAATCGAACAATTGGCGACTCAAATTGAGCACTTTGTAGCGGAACCCTCGTCGCATCCAGCCCAAGCGGTCTGAACACTGCGGCGCAGATACGGCAACTCGGAGAATTGTCGACGCACTTCATGAAGACGCCGCGAGCTTTACGGCGAGCTGCTTTCCCACGTCCCGGGCAAAATCTGAGCTGTAGCCGTCCTCTATCAGTGCCCACTGAAATCCATTGACGAGGCGCGACGTTCCGACGACGCCAAGCTTGAGCTTTCTCTGATAACCCCGTGCATGCACGAGAAGAATATCAAGTTCCGCAGCCACCCGTTTGAGATCGTTTACACGTTCCTTGGGAAGACGTTTTTTGAACAAACCGGCCAAGTCTCGGGCTTGAACGTCAATCGCCTTGCGTGATAACAAATCGGAAATGAACCCCACGCCTGTCTCCGGAAGCGGATTGGATCCCTTATCATACTGTGGTCGAGCGGCCCGAAGTCGAGTTTGTCGCCTTTCTCACTGCAAACACCGGACGGCTAAATACGATTCGTGCGCCGGGTTGCGATTCCAAGACGATGGATGTTCGATTGCGGCCTTCTTCGAAGTACACAATCCGCGCTGTGCATGCGGACTGCGGACCTGCAGCGGCGATCAGATCCCTCCGTGCAAAGATGAGCGCTACGATGAAACTGAATATGGGTTGCAGTTACAACAAGCTCCCTGGCTACATCAATGTCGACAATTTCGTCGGATGCAACCCCGATCAGGTCTGTGATCTTGAAAAGTTTCCTTGGCCTTGGGAAAGCAACGGCGTCGAAGCGGTGCTGTTCAATCATTGTCTAGAACATTTGGGTCACGAACCCCACGTTTTCCTAGGGATCTTCCGCGAGCTCTACCGGGTTTGCCGGAACGACGCGATCGTCGAGATCAACGTCCCACATCCGCGGCATGATAGTTATCTGGGCGATCCCACTCACGTCCGCGCGGTGACGGTCCCTATGCTCCAGCTTTTCGATCGGCGTCTCAATCGGAAATGGATAGAAGCAAATAGCGCTAATACGCCTTTGGCGATCCAAATCGAGGTGGATTTTGCGATTGAAGGCATCACATATACGTTGGACGAGCCCTATTCGTCGAATTTCAGGAATGGCCAGTTGACCCAACCCGAATTGGAGACGGCGCTTCGCGAAAAGAACAATATTGCGAGCGAAATACGCGTCAAGCTGAGAGTGCGCAAACCCGCAGACTGACCTTCAATGCCGGGGAAGCGTTCGCGGATTCGCCCGAAAAATAGCGAGATGTTCTTGCCCGACAAGTTCTTGTCGAGGCATCGACCACGCCTCATTTCAGTGGCAACACCCATTTACCGGCCACGGCCAGCAAGATCAAGCGCCTTCTTTGTGTCGGTTTCTTTGACATTTTTCCAGATATCTTGCTGCAGCAGAAATTTAAGTAGTTGAATCACATAGGGAAAATATTTCGGCCCAAATTATGCTTTTTCTTGAACGGTCTCAAATCCACCCCAGGAGCGAGCAATGAAAACACAATTTTGGTTAGCTGCCGCGTGCAGCGCGGCAGGTGTCTTGTTTGCCACCCAGGGCCTCGCGCAAACTCCGCCCCCGGGTTTTCTCTACGACGTCGGTGCAGCAAATCCAGGCGCCACCCCGACGCAGTACACGCTCTATAGCACCACATTTACCGCCGACCAGTCGACGACGTTGGTTTCCTTCGCGTTTCGGGAAGCCCCCGCGTATTGGGCATTTGACGACATTTCCGTGGTCGCCAACGGAACCTCGACAAATCTGCTTTCAAATCCGAGCTTCGAATCCTCGGGAGGTGCCGTAAATACCAATTTCCCCGGGGGAGGATGGGGGCGATGGATACAGGCAATCGACACCTCGGCAATTGGGCAAGTCGCTTCGAATACCTCTACGTATGGGTGTAATGTCGGTGCGCGTACCGGAACGATTTTTTGGTGCGACGGGTCGGTTCAAGGATACGATGCGTTATATCAATCAGTCCCAACCGTCGCCCACCAGACTTACACGACGAGCTTCTACCTGGAAGATAATTCCGGTTCAAGCTTTTTTGACACAGCGAACGATCCGACGGACCCCTCGATCGACGTACTCGTCTACGCGGGTGACACGCTACCGGTCGGTAGCATTCCCATTGGCGGCGTGCCCGAGCCCGCGACCTGGTCGCTTTTGGGTTTCGGTGCTTTGGCGGCTTGGCTGATGCGTCGTCGCCAGCGCGGATAGCTCCGCATAGGCACGCCCGATCACGACGCCCCTTCGGGGGCGTCGCCGTTTTTAAACGTCGTTTGGGTTGCCCCCTGACGGACGCCATACAAAGGCGCAACAGACGGTGCCGTGTCGATGGTTGAGAGGGGCGGGGCTCTATAAGGGTACCCATGGACCCGTCGAAGACGGGGTCAGGCTGGTGCCTTTCCTGCGAATTTCTTCTTGGAGTTTTTCGCGGCCTCTTGCTCCTGCAGAAAACGCCACATGATCTTGCCGGTGCCCGACTTCGGAATGGCGTCGACGAACTCGACAATTCTCGGGGCCTTATATGCCGCCATGGTCTCGTGCGCCCAAGCGATGATATCGGCGCCGTTCGTGCTGTCCTTGAATTCCGACCGCAAAACAATCACCGCCTTGACCGTCTCGCCGCGGTAGTCATCTTGCGCCGCGATCACGCAGGCTTCCTGAATGGCCGGATGACGATAAAGCATGGTTTCCACTTCGGCCGGCCAGACTTTGAATCCGGACGCGTTGATCATCCGCTTCAGCCGGTCTACCATGAAGTAATAACCATCCTCGTCCATGCGTGCGAGGTCGCCCGTGCGAAAAAATCGCCGCCCTTCGAATTCAACGAACGCTGCCGCAGTCTTCTCCGGATCATTCCAATAACCCTGAAATACCTGCGGGCCATGAGTGATGATCTCTCCGGTTTCGCCTTGAGCCACTTCCAGGAGCGTCTCCGGATCGACGATATGACTTTCGGTGTCGAAAATCGGCACACCCAGGCATTGTTTCTTCGGGTGCTCGGGCGGATTGCTGTGGGACGGTGCGATCGTCTCCGATAAGCCATAACCCTCGATATAATCCATGCCCCATAGATCGCGCATCTTCTGAGCGACGGCTTCGGGCATCGCAGCACCCCCGCCGGAAACTCGGCGCATGGAGGACAGATCGTACCGATCAAGATCGGGCAGCGCGAGCAGATCGACCACCATGGTCGGGACGCTGGTCCATGACGTCACGCGATAGCGCTCGATCATTGCCGCTGCGACCGCACGGTCCCAACGCGGCAGCAAGACCACCGTCGCGCCGGCATAGATCACCAGATTCATGCAGGTTTGCATGCCGGTGACGTGAAACAGAGGTACGACGCCCAACATGACGTCGCCAACCGTGGCGTGACCCCACAACGCGCTGGCAAGTGCGGTATGCATCACGGAACGGTGGGTGTGGACGCACCCTTTGGGCTGACCGGTCGTGCCCGACGTATATGGCATGACGCACCAGTCATCGGGTCCGACCAGAAGCGGGCCCGGTACGTGGGCCGGCTGCAGCGCATCCTTCCACAAGGTGACATAAGGGGAAGGCTTTGCCACAAGTGGTGCGCGTACAAAATCCGGCACGCTAAGGTCGGTCGCTGACGGTAAATATTCCGAGTACGCGGTAACCAGGGCATGCTTTAACGCGGGAGCCCCTCCGTTGGCCGCCATGAGCGGCTCGATTTGCGCAAGGATCTCCTGGGTACAGATCACCGCTTTGGCGCCGCTGTCCCTCGCGTAGTGACGCAACTCCTCGGTTTTGAGCATGGCGTTGACGGGTACCACGAAGCCGTTGGCCCGCAAGATCGCGTAGTAGCCAATGACGAATTGGGGACAATTCTGCATGTAGAGCATGACCCGATCACCGCGCTCCACGCTACAGTGCATCTGGAGCCATCCTGCCAGTGCGTCGACCTGGGCCCGCAGCGTCCGATAATCGAGCAGCGCATCGTAGAAAACAGTGGCGGTCTTATTCGGGTAGCGTGTCGCAGAAACCTCGAGATTGTAGTAGAGGTTCGTTTGCGGCAATTCGAGATGAAACGGCAGGCCCTTAGGCCAAAAAGACTGATGCGGGGCGTGCAACGTAGTCTCCTCTTTTGACGAATTATCGGCCAGCCACGCTTACTTTACAGGGTATTTTTCCGGACAAGTGAAGGTCCTCATCCGTCGGCGCGTCCTACGCAACAGAAGGTATGCCACAGCTATTCAGGTTGTCCGCGCGGGCCTGTCTTTTCCAATGAGCGAACAAAGCGGGTGAGCGGATTGTCCGCGGAGGCTTCGTTGGAACCGGGGACGTGAACCGCATCGCCGTCTAAGGCCACGTCTGAACAAGGATGGGATGCGCCGGAGGTTGCCGTTCCGAACTGCCGCGCATTACGGCAACAGCTGCCCGATCGGAAATGGATTGCGATAAGATTACGCATTGGTTCAATGAGCGCCCCTGGGCACCGGCCTATGGGCAACAGGGCACGACCCTGCTGCTCGCCGTCTTGCGCCTCACTGCGTACGCGCGGTGAAATCTTGGAGTTATTTGTATGGATTTCGCGCAACAACAAAGGCATCCGGCCAAGCACGTGCTGAGTATGACCTTTGTGATACTACTGCACGTCATCGTCATTTATGCGCTCATCAACGGGCTCGCCCGAAAAGTGGTGGACGTTGTCCGTAAACCCCTCGAAGTCAAAATCATCGAGGAGCAAAAGCCCTCACCCCCGCCCGAGATCCAGTTGCCCCCGCCACCGAAACTCGCCGCACCGCCGCCCCCGTTCATTCCGCCGCCCGAAGTCCACATTGAGGCCCCGCCCACCGTCAACGCTACCATCACGGCAGTGACCTCGGCACCACCGCCTCCCACGGCGGTCTTGACACATGCGCCGCCGGCCCCGGCACCCGCGCCTGCGGCACCCGCTGCAGCCCCGGCGAAAAATGTGATCGTGGTCTGTCCCAACACCAAGCAGGTTGCCTCTGAAATCGAGTTCCCCGGGAGGGCGGCGCGCGAGCGCATCTCTTCCGGCGATGTGACTGTTCAGTTTACGGTGGGCGCGAACGGCTCGGCGTCTAACTTCGCGATTGCGGGCTCCACCAATAGGATATTTAATGACACCGCACTTGAGGCCGCGCAAAAACTCAAATGTATCGGCCAGGGGCAAGATGTCCGAGTCGAGTTGCCGGTTCATTTCAGGCTTCAGGATTGACCGCTCCGGATGCTGCATAAGGACGTCCGAGATTTGAACCCCGACGCTGCCCGTCGACACCCTTCCCTATTCGCACCGGAGGAAATATGATCGTAAGCCGTCAGCTACTCGCCTTAACGGCCGCGCTCTTCTTGGTCATCAGTCCGGTAGCTCTTGGCGTTTATCCTGAGGTCGCACGCGCTCAGGCGCCGGCGGACACCTCCACAGCACCGATGACGGTGGCGCCCATTTCTGCCGATTCGGATAAGGAAACTGTCGCAAATCCGTATGGCTTGGATGCCCTTTGGAAGGCGGGTGACTTCGTCGCACGCGTCACACTGTTGATCTTGGTCATCATGTCCATAGGCAGCTGGTACATCATGGTCACCAAATTCTTCGAACAGTTCCGATTGAAGCAGCAAGCACACGCGGCCAACAGAACGTTTTGGAATGCGCCGACGGTACAGGATGGCGCCGAAACGCTCAATGTGGGGAGTCCATTTCGCTTCATTGCGGGCAGTGCATTGCAGGCGACTGAAAAGCATGATGGCCTGAGGGGTCAGGTGGACTTAAACAACTGGGTCACGATGTCGATCCAGCGGGCACAGGAAAACGTCCAGAACCGCCTGCAAGACGGCTTGGCTTTTCTGGCGACGGTCGGTTCGACTGCCCCGTTCGTGGGGCTGTTCGGTACTGTCTGGGGTATCTATCACGCCCTGACCGCCATCGGCATCGCCGGGCAGGCTTCCATCGACAAGGTCGCGGGGCCGGTCGGCGAGGCGCTGATCATGACGGCGATGG
>Ga0208357_1000662_pt1 | contig 26989 bp, 25 predicted proteins | sample NGESurdeep092012_6_FD_184487 | JGI IMG/M metagenome (GOLD analysis project Ga0208357, IMG submission 184487) | Arctic peat soil microbial communities from Barrow, Alaska - NGEE Surface sample F52-2 deep-092012 (SPAdes) | ecosystem: Environmental > Terrestrial > Soil > Wetlands > Peat ...
GAGAAGAACGTGATGGCCCGTGCCGGCCAGCGCGAGCCGGTCCGGGTAACGATCGCCAGGGGCCGGAGTCATCGGCGTCCGCGTGTCCGCAGCGTACTCGCCGACGAGAGAACTGCCCGCGTAGGAAACGTCCAGCATCGAGCGCGACCGCACCATGGCCGCCACCTCTGCTGTCGTCGGCGGAGCGGGAACGACACCGGTCCGCGCCGACTCGACAGCACGGTATGCCTGCTGATGCAGCAGGTCGGAAACCGCGAGGACGTGCCGGTCGGCGGCGAGGCGCTCGGCCGCGAAGCTTTCCAGCAATCGGGGCCGGCCACGACCACGTAGGTCTAGCGCGAGCTTCCAGCCCAGGTTGTAACCGTCGTGAATACCTGAGTTCAGGCCCTCACCGCCGAATGGGCTGGACAGGTGCCCGGCGTCGCCCAGCAAAAAGCAGCGTCTATCGGCAAGCTGGGGGACCAGCCGACGGTGCATCCGAAACGGGGCCGCCCAGGCGACCTTCTCCACCCGGATTCCCTGTGCGACCCGTCGCTCAATCATTGCGGCTACCACGCCGGTCGTCGGGGCACTCGTCAGTCGCCGGGCATCGCCATCGTCGAGATCCCCCACGAAGGTGAGCCAGTGTCCGCCGGGAAGGGGGACGACCAGGACCCAGCCCTCCGGGCTCCCGATCAATGCCAAACCATCTCGCGGCAGGCCGCATGCCATGATCCCGCTGGCAACCAACGAGGTTCCCGGGTAAGTCGTACCAGCCAGGCTCTCGGCCATCGATTCCCGGGTCACGCTATGCGCGCCGCCGGCGCCGATAACCCAGCTTGCCTCGACGGTCTCAGCGATCCCATCTATCGGCTTTAGCCCGACTAGTACGTCATTATCCCGCTGTCTGACAGAGACCGCCTCGACACCGCGCTCCACGGTGCCCCGAGTTCCACGACCCGGTCGGCGAGGATTTGCTCGGTCCGCCACTGCGGCAGGCTGCACTGGAATTCCCACCGGCAGCCGGCGCCGGCGAAGGACGTCTCGCCTACCTGCCCGAGATGCGCGTCAAAGAGCCTCGCGAACCCCAGGTGCACCGATTCCGCGAGCACGCGGTCCGCCACGCCCGCCCTGGCGAAAATCTCTAGCGTTCCGGGCTGTATCGCGGTAGCGCGGGCCTGGGTGTGCGGGCCGGGCTCACGCTCGACGACGCGGACCTGAACCCACCGGCGCAGAAGCTCGATGGCCGCGAACAGCCCCGACGGCCCCGCGCCTATTATCAGCACTTCGATTGAAGCAGGCATGCTCACCACCGCCTGTCAAAGTCCCCAATGATGATCGCCAGCCTACGGGGTGTGTCCGAACTATCACTACGCGTGTGTGATAGGGCTCTGTTCCGCTGACCCTCCCTAGGATCAGGCCATGATCGATTGGAAAGCTGGGATCGATGCTGGCCTCAGGCTGCCCGACGGGCTGGGCCAGCAGGCGGCGGTGGACTGCCGCAGTTCGTGAACATGATCCGGGTGCACCAGGCGCTGTTCGACGATGTCTTGCGCGGCCTGAACACTCAGACCTGGTAATGGGCGCGAAGGTCGCGAGTTTGGAGACTCTCCGATCATGTCGGATAGCGTTGACAAGCCGGTGCTGTAGGCGTTGGTTCTAAGCATGGATAGAAATAGTGCTCCCGGGCGCACCGGCGCCACCCGCCGTACGTTTTTGTCCGCCTCGGCCGTCACCGCGGTCGCGGTGCCGCTGCTGAGCGCCGCTGCCCCGGCCGGCGCGGCCACGCTTCCCAAGGCCCAGCCCGACGCCAGCCTGCGCCGGCTGCTCGACGAGATCGATCCCGCCAGGATCGAAGCCACCATCACCCGGCTGGTCCAGTTCGGCACCCGGCACACCTCGTCAAGCCAGACCGACCCGGTACGCGGCATCGGCGCCGCTACCGCGTGGGTCTATCAGCAGATGCAGGCCATCGCGGCCACCTCGTCTGGCCGGATGACCGTCCAGCAGCAGTCGTTCGTTCAGCCGGTCTCCCCCAACATCCCCGTGCCGACCACGATCACCAACGTCATCGCCACACTGCAGGGCACCGCCAGTCCTGAGCGCTATTACGTCATCACCGGGCATCTGGACTCGCGGGTTACCGACGTCACCGACTTCACCAGCGACGCACCGGGCGCAGACGACGACGCGTCGGGGGCGGCGGTCGTGCTTGAACTGGCGCGGCTGTTCGCGACCCGCCAGTTCCCCGGCACCTTGGTGTTCGCCACCGTGGACGGCGAGGAGCAGGGCCTATACGGCTCGTCCTTCATGGCGGCCCAGATGAAGGCGGCCGGCGCAGACGTGCAGGGCATGTTCAGCAACGACATCGTCGGCGCGTCGCACGCCTTCGACGGGACCAAGCCCGATCCATTCAGCGTGCGGCTGTTCGTCGAGGGCGTCCCGGCCGCGGATAGCGCGGCGCAGATCTCCCTTATCGAGGCGGTCGGCGGCGAGAACGACGGCGGCACCCATCAGCTTGCCCGGTTCGTCACCTCGGTCGCCCCGGCCGCGCTGACCGGGATGAACATCCGGGTGATCTGGCGGCGGGACCGTTACCTGCGCGGAAGCGATCACGTTTCCTTCCAGGCGCAGGGCTACCCGGCGGCCCGGATCACCGAGCCCAGGGAGAACTTCAATCACGAGCACCGCGACGTCGACGTCATCGACGGGGTGGAGTTCGGCGACCGACTGGAGTTCGTGGACTTCCGCTACACGGCCCGGGTGGCCAAGGTCAACGCCGCCGCCTTGTGGGCGCTGGCGACCAACCCGGCGACCCCGAAGAACGTGCAGATCCACGTAGCGCCCCCGGCCGGCTTCGCGGGGATCAACGACACCGTCCTCACCTGGGACGCCAGCCCGGAGACCGACCTGTCCGGGTACGAAGTGGTGACACGGGAAACCAGCGCCGCAGACTGGACGGAAGCAATCCACGTCGGCAACGTCACCTCGGTCACCCTGGACATCGCGAAGGACAACCTGCAGTTCGGCGTCCGCGCGGTTGACACAGCCGGTCACCGGAGCCCTGTCGGCTTCCCGGTCACCGTCACAACCTGACTGACTCGACCGGGAGGAGAAGGCCGGTCCTCTTCGACCCTGGGCATGAACGGATGACAAGTATTCCTACTCAATTAATTGTATTACTGGTTGGGTATTGTTGCGCTGCGGTCGGTTACCACCGGCACGATCGCCCTGTCCCCCCAGGGAGTGCGCATGACGTGGATCGGCACCTGGAGCTGCGCCCTTGTCGGTCGCGGCGGACACCGGCTAGTCGCAGACAGGATTCCGCGACCACACCCTTCGCAGCACCGTCCGGATCAGTGCTGGCGGTAGCGCAATCCGGATCCGGCTGTCCAATGAGTTCGGCGACCGGCCCCTCACAGTGGGCGCCGCGCACGTCGCGGCCCAGCGGGCCGGGGCGGCGACCGTGCCCGGCACAGCGTGCGCCGTCACCTTCGCCGGGCGGAGCACGGTCGTGATCCCGGCCGGGCAGTGCATGTTCAGCGACTCGGTGCCGCTACGCACCGAAGACGGCGCCGACCTGGCGGTGTCCCTCGGCCTACCCGACGCCACCGGGCCCGCCAGCTGGCACCCGGCCACGCTGACCACCGGTTACCGGACCGAGGGCGCCGGGCACGGCGCCGACGCCGACGGCAAGGCCTTCGCCCGCGCCGACCAGTCATGGTACTTCCTGGACGGCGTGGACGTGATCAACCCGGCGGTGCGCGGCGCGGTCGTGGCCTTCGGCCCGTCGACCAACGACTGCATCGGCTCCGCCCCGGACGCCAACGAGCGCTACCCCGACAAGCTCGCCCGGCGACTGCTCACGCTGCCCGACGGGGAGCGAATGACCGTGCTCAACGCGGGCATCGCCGGGAACCGGCTGCTGTCGGACAACGGGACCTGCGGGCCGAGCGCGCTCAACCGCTTCGTCCGCGACGCCGTCCAGCAGTCCGGGGTGCGAGCGGTGATCCTCTGCGAGGGCACCAACGACGTCGCCACCCGGCCCGGCCTCGACCTCGGCACCGTCGCCGACGCCTACACCCGAATGATCGAGGCCGCCCACGCCAGCGGCCTGACCATTATCGGGGCGACCCTGCAGCCGCACGAGGGGGCCGGGTTCTACAGCCCCGCCGGGAACCGACTGCGGGAGGCGGTCAACGAGTGGATCCGCTGGAGCGGCTCGTTCGACGACGTCGCCGACTTCGACCGGATCCTGCTCGACCCGCGGTACCCGCGGCGGCTGCTGCCCGCCTACGACAGCGGCGACCACCTGCACCCGGGCAACGCCGGCTACGACGCCATCGACCTGGCCGCGCTGGCCGCGCTGGCCGCGCTGGCCGACAACGACAGGCTGCGGGAACAGGTGGCGTGACCTCCTGCCGCATGACGGCCTCGCGGCATTTCTTCGCCCGGCGCGGTTGGCCAGCTAGCGCTCCTTGACGGCGTGCAGCAGCGTGACGCCGAGCCACGGGCCGCCGTACCAGTACCCCGGCCCGAGTGGGAGCAGTGTGCCCTGGCCGAGGTGCCCGGCATACTTCCTGGCCATGGGCGAGGGATCGGCGATGAGCAGCTGCCCGCCTGGGCGCAGCACCCGCATGGCCTCGTCCACCGCGCGGTAGCGCTCCTCGGGCGACCTGATGTTATGGATCGCCATCGCGCTCGTCACGACGTCGAAAGAGCCGTCCGGAAAGGGCAGCGCGGCCATGTCGGCCGTGTGCACTTCCACCCGGTCGGCGACCCCGGCCGCGGCGGCGTTGGCGAGCGTGACTTCGGGACTGTTGCCGCTCTGGTCCCTTGTCCACAGGTCCGCACCGACGGCGCGTCCCGTCGGCAGCCGCCGGGCCGCTTCGATCAGCACCGCGCCGCGGCCACAGCCCAGGTCCAGCAGCTGCTCATTGCCCAGCAGGCCAGCGCGATCCAGCTCCCGCTCCCAGATGCGCAGCTTGCCCCGCAGCTTGCCCCGCAGCGTGGTGTGCAGGTACACGCCGGCGTTAGCCAGCAGCACCGTCCCGACGGCCGCCAGCGCGACTCTGCCTGGCCGGTGCCGGGCGGCCGCCAGGCAGCATGCCACCCCGGCGGCGCCGAGAACCGCCGGGAACGCTGGCGCGTCAACGCCGTACCGCGGCCACTGAAGTGCTGGCAGCGGGGACTCATTCGGCTCCTTGGACATCAGGGAATCCTTCCGTAAGCCGAGCTAGACGTGGGCGGACCGGGGCCTGCGAGCGGACTGCTCTTGCGCGGTGGGCTCGATGGCCAGGTGCGGCAGGCGGCGGTCCAGCCAGTTGGGCAGCCACCAGTTGGCCCGGCCGCACAAGTGCATCACGGCCGGCACCAGCACCGTCCGCAGAACGAAGGCGTCCAGCGCCACGGCGGCGGCGAGCCCGATGCCGAACTCGGCGATGTCGACCGCGCGGATGAACACGAACGAGATGAAGACGGCGATCATGATCGCCGCGGCGGCGGTGATCACGCGTGCGGTGTCGGTCTGGCCGGCGAGCACCGCCTGGGTGTTGTCACGGGTACGGGACCATTCCTCGGCCATCCTGCTGACCAGGAACACCTGGTAGTCCATGGACAGGCCGAACAAGACCGCCAGCACGAGCCCGGGCAGGTAGCCCTCGACCGGGGCGGGCGCGCCCAGACCCAAAGCCCTGGTGCCCCAGCCCCACTGGAAGAAGGCGGTGAGCACGCCGAACGAGGCGGCCGCCGACAGCAGGTTCAACACCGCGGTGATCGCCGGGATAAGCAGACTACGGAAGGCGAGCACGAGCAGCAGGAAACTGAAGCCAGCGATCGCGGCGAGCAGCCAGGGCAGCTTGGCGCTTGTCACCGCTGCGAAGTCATCGAACGTCGCGGTCAGGCCCCCTACGTAGACGCGCAGTGTGGTGCCATGCGTGTAGCGCGGTATGACGGTGTTCCGCAGTCGCGTGATCAGCGTGGCGGTGGCCTGGGCTTCGGGCGCTGTGGTGGGGATGACCTGGGTCACCTCGACAGCCGGCCCGGCAGTGGGCCTGGCTTGGGCGGACCCGGCTTGCACGGCGGCAACGCCCGGGACGACGGTGAGCGCGCGGTCGAGCCGGTCAAGCGCGGCCCTGTCGGCCGCGGACTGAGTCTGGGCGACCAGCAGCAGCGAGCCGTTGAAGCCCGGGCCGAACCCGTCGGCGAGCATCTCGTATGCCTTGTAGCTGGTGGTGGACGTGGGGTCGTTGGACGCGTCGGCGAAGCCCAGCCGCAGGTGCAGCGCGGGAAGGGACACGACGACCACGACCGCGACGGCAGCGGCGGCGAGCAGGACGGGGAACCGGGGCACGGTGAGAGCCAAGCGCGCCCATCTGCCGCTTCCGCTCCGCGCTTGGTCCGGCCCGGCGGAGCGCAGCCTGCGGCGCTGCCGACGGCTCAGGACGCGCAGGCCGAGCACGCCGAACAGCGCGGGGAGGAGCGTGATGGCCGCGAGCACGGTGCACGCTACGGTGATCACCGCCGCGAAAGCCAGCCCGTCGAGGAAGCCCTGGCCGAGCGTGAGCAGGCCGAGGAGGGCGATGCACACTGTGCCGCCCGCGAACAGGACCGCGCGGCCCGATGTGTTGAGCGCGGCCACGGCCGACCGCTGTGGGTCCAGCCCCGACAGCAGGCCGCGGCGGTGCCTGGTCACGATGAACAGGGCGTAGTCGACCCCGACGCCAAGCCCGATGAGCGCGCCGAGGATCGGCGCGATGCCGGTCACGGATGTCAGGTGGCTGAGCGGTGCCATAAGCATCAGGCCGCTGCCCACGCCCGCCACCGCGGTCGCGATCGGCAGCGCCATCGCGAGCAGCGAACCGAACGCGAGGAGCAAGATGACCGCGGCAGCGCCAATGCCGACCGCAGATACGGCCGACAGCGACGCCTGCTCGGAGTGCGAGATGGCCAGCCCGTCAAGCTCGACCGCGAGGCCGGGTTCCCGGGCGGCCGTGGCCACCGCGATCACCCGGCTGATGTCGGCAGGGTCGAGATTGTCGGCCGACTTGCTGAAGTTCACCATGGCGTACGCGGTGCGTCCGTCCGGGCTTATCTGGAAGGCCCCGCCCGGGACCTTGCCGCCCGGCAGGTAGGGACTGGCGACCGAGGCCACCCCGGGCAGGTGTGACACCCGCGCGAGCGTCGACGACATCCGCTGCTGGACGCCGGGATCGGTGACGCTGCCATGGCTGACCCTCCAGACGATCTGGTCGGAGTCGCCCACCTGGGCCGGCGCGGACCGCTGCAGCAGTTGCTGTGCGCTGCCCGAACCGGTGCCGGCCAGCGTAAACGAGTTGTCATACGACGCCTTCACCGCCTGCGACATCACCGTCAGGCCGATGAGCAGGCCTATCCAGGCAGTGATCACGACAAGGCGGTGCAGGTAGCACCAGCGTGCGAGAGCTGACATGATCCTCCGTTCTTTTCGGTTCGGCCTCATCCTCCGGGTCTTGGCATCCTGGGTCGCCGACCTGCCGCAGCGATTGCCCTGATCGCGACCACGCCATCGGGCTCGGCTTCCGGCTCGGCCTACTGCGTTGGCAGTAGTTCGGTTGTGCACGGCCACGGCGGTTGCTTACAGTCCAGCTATGTGGGTGAATGCCTGGAACAGGCTGATGGCCCGGCAGGAGTTGCTGCTGCTTTCGGCCTTCACCGCGATGGGGCTGTTCGCGGTGGTGACGATCCCCGCCGACATCCGGCACGCGCTGAGCTCCCATCAGCCGCTGAGCTGGCTGGTGTCGGCCGTGGTCTACGCGGCCCTGGTGGCATATCGGCGGTTCCCGCTCGGCACCCTGGCGATCGCCGTCTTCGGGTCGGTGGTGCTGATGGCCGACGGGATGGCCTACCCGCAGACCTTGCCCGCGGTTTTCTACGCGCTCTATTTGTTCGCGCTGGGTCCCGGTCCGGGCCGGACCCTCGCGGTCGGCGTCACGGTCAAGGCGGCGCTGCTCAGCGCCGCGCTCATCACCCATCCCGGCATCACGGGCTTCGTCATCCTGCTGTGGGCGGCCCTGGCAGTGACCACCGGCAGCGCCGCGCGCAGCCACCGTGGCTACGTCGCCGAGGTCGAGAAGCGCGCCAGGCAAGCCGAGCAAGCCAGGGAAGACGAGGCGAACCGTCGGGTCGCCGAGGAACGGCTGCGGATCGCACGGGAACTGCACGACGCCGTCGGGCACCATGTCGCCCTGATCAACGTGCAGGCCGGCGCGCTGGCCTGCTTGCTCGACGACGAGGACCTCGTCCAGGCCAGGGAATCGGTCGCGCACATCCAGCGGGCCAGCGAGGAGGCCCTCGAGGAGCTGCGGCTGACCGTCGGGCTGCTCCGCGAGCCCAGCGCTGCCGAGCCGGCCCAGCCTGCGGAGCCGGTGCCGGGACTTGACCAGCTCGAGGAACTGATCTGCTCGTTCGCAGGCGCGGGCCTCCAGGTCACCCGCACGGTGACCGGCCAGGCCAGGCCGTTGCCCGAGGCGGTGGAACTGACCGCCTACCGGGTCATCCAGGAGTCGCTGACCAACACCCGCAAGCACGCCGGCTGCGACTCCGCCGTGGTACGGCTCGGATACACGCCCGGGGCACTCAGCCTGGCGGTTGAAGACGAGGGAAAGCCGGTCACCTGGAGCAGTCGGCACACGCCTGGGGGACACGGCATCGTGGGGATGAGAGAGCGGGTGGCGGCCCTGGGCGGGCGGCTCTCGGCCGGGCCACGGCCTGAGGGAGGCTACCGGGTCTCCGCCGAGCTTCCGCTGCGAGCGGCCCGGATGGGCGGCTCGTGACCGGGACCGCGCCCGCCTCGCCGGGGTCAGCCACCACTGCGTCCGCCACCACGCGGCCGACCCGCGTGGTCATCGCCGACGACCAGGACCTTATCCGCGCGGGCCTGCGGCTGGTGATCGACCGTGCGCCGGGGCTGATGGTAGTGGGCGAGGCGGCCACCGGCCACGACGCCGTCCGGGTCGCCCGCGAGGCACGCGCCGACGTCGTCTTGATGGACATCCGGATGCCGGGCCTTGACGGGCTGGCCGCGACCCGGCGAATCGCCGCTGACGACAGCCTGGCCGGGGTGCGGGTGCTGATCCTGACGACGTTCGAGGTCGACGAGTATGTCTTCGAGGCGCTGCGGTCAGGGGCCAGCGGGTTCCTCGGCAAGGGCGCGCGCCCGGACGTCCTGATCGACGCGATCCGGACGGTCGCCCGCGGCGACGCGCTGCTTTCGCCGTCCGCCACCCGGGGTCTCATCGCCAGGTTCCTCAGGCTGCACGACAGCGAGCCGGTCCGCGCGTCACCACTGCTTGCCACCCTCACCGACCGCGAGCGCGAGGTGACCACCCTGGTCGCCGACGGGATGTCCAACACGGAGATCGCCCGCCAGCTCACTCTCAGCCCGCTCACCGTGAAGACGCACGTCAACCACGCCATGACCAAGCTCGGCGCCCGCGACCGCGCGCAACTCGTAGTGCTCGCCTACCAGACGGGCCTGACCCGCGCGCCACGCCCCCGGCCGTAAGCTACCTCGTCGCCGCGAGGACGATCCCAACCGGAATTGAGACCCTACACGCAAGGACAACAGAAGAGGAAGGATGTAGGTTCTCAACCTAGTTGGCCAACAACAGGGCTCTGACCTGCATTTTCTCGGATCTTCTCACCGATCTGGCCACCGATCCTTCTCACCGATCTGGCCAATTCCTCAGTTCAAGGCTCAAGACCAGCTCATGCTCGGAACGCGTCACCTTTCCGGGACCGCTGGACCGTGGTGGCCACGATGTGTTCCCGCACACGCTGCGGCTCCTTCCACTTCATCACGAGCCGACGGGGATCCATCCCGAATTGAGATACGATGTCTCGAAGGTGCTCTATGTCGAGCTCCGTCAGTTGCGACACGAGCATCTCCTCGCCGTTGTCGGCAAGGATCTTGAAGGGTCGAGCCTCGCCGGGGCCACGGTGCCCTGTCCACTTCAGGCCTGCCTGGCGGCACCTGGACGAGGTCCGACAGTGCCGGGTACTGTAGGGTCTCACGACACGTGACATGTTGATCTTCGCTGACCTGGGGTTTCTCTGCTGTCTCACCGCGTTGGCGGCCATGATCAGTCTCAGCCCCGTGGCATTTCTTCGCCCGCCGCGCGAAACTGGCCGCTTACGCCGCCTGGGGTAGAGACGGCGAGGGCAGGACGAATCTCGCCTTCTCTGCTCTGAGCATGGCGAAGGGCGTGACGTACCGGACATTCATCCCCAGGCAGGCGTTTGGGATCTTGATCCGCCTGGTTCCGTTGGAGACAACCTCGTGCGTGACGACCGTGCACTGAAGCTCCAGAGCCTGCGCGACTAGGTAGTAATCGGCAACCTGCAGGAACGTTGACACGGCCGCAGGCTCGTATCCCGAGTTGCTCGCCCAGACGCTCGTCACTTGCAGGCTGGGCACTGTCGCCGCGCTTGGCGAGACGAAGAAGGTACCCGGGCGCTGCTGGGCCCACGCCGATAGGTCGTCGTTTCCCGCGATGAGCTCGGTGCGCACGCTGTCGATGCTGCAGACCGCTCCAGCCGCGTGCGCTTCATCCAGCCACTGCCAGAACGCCGGGCAGAAGTCCAGCCCATAGTGCAGGTTCTTGGCCTGGATGAAGATGTTGGAGTCCAGTAGATAGGTGGTCATCCAATACCTAGATGGGTGGCGAGTTCGTTGAGGGTGGATACCTTCTTGAAGGAGAGCAGCTGCAGCGCGTCACGGTAGAGCGTGTGGCCCTCCAAGGTGCTGGTGATGACCGCGCGGGTGAATCTCCGGCCGAACCGGGTCGGCTGTGTGTTGTAGAAGTTCCCGCCACCGCTGACACGGCGTTCCTGGAGTAGCCCGGTGAGCCTCAGGAGCTCCGCGCCGTATGCGGAGCGGTAGCCGTCCCAGCTCAGGGCGCCCGCGTCGTATAGCCGCCTGAGGACGGCGAGGGTGCTGGCCTTGAACTTCCTGCTGAGCCGCTCCGTCGTGTCGGGGAGTGCCTCGCCGGGGATCAACGTGCCGGGAATGGCGGCGAGGGGCATGAGGACCTCGGCGGCCACTTGGTTGCACCATCGCTCGGTGTCCTGCCAGCCGCGCTCTGCAAGGTCCACGTCGTCGAGGGCTGTTCCGCCGAGCCACAGGTGGGCCAGTTCATGCAGGAGCGTGAAGATCTGCGCCGCCTTCGTGTCGGCGCCGTTGACGAAGACCAGCGGTGCCATCGGGTCGGCGAGGGCGAAGCCGCGGAATTCTCGCGGGTCCAGTTTCCGGTGCGTGTTGCTTCCGACGACTCCGTTGACCATGACGAGGAAGCCGAGTGCTTCGGCGCGCCCGATCAGGATGCGGAGTGCCTCGGTCCGGGAGGAGCCCCGGTTCTCGACGTCGAACCCGAGCGCGATCCGGATCGAGTCGGCTGCTGCTGCCACGGGTGCTGCGGCGCTGAGCGAGCCGACGTACTCGACGGAGCGCTCGCGGTTCAGGATCGCGAAGTCCCGGTACCAGTCCTGGCGCTGCTGGCACTGGTAGATGGTGTCAAGGAGGTTTGCGCTCGGCTGCCGGACCCCGGCATCCCCGATCGTCCGGTAGTCGGGAATCGGCACCATCTCGACCGGAGGCTCGGGCAGGAACATGAACCCGACCGGCGTGTGCGTCGCCTGAGCAAAGCTCTCCAGTTGCTTCAGGGTCGGCTGCTGCTCGCCGCGCTCCCAGGCGGCAAGCATCGGGAACCGGTGCGCGATGTCATCGAACGCCAAGCCGGAGCGCTGGCGAGCCCAGGCCAGCAACTCGGGATTGACTTCGATCCGCGTGGACATGCCGCCCGCCCTCCCGGTAGCCGCGTGTACCTACGACGTTACCGCCAAACCCTGGGAACTGCCGCTTTGCGGGCCGAGCGTCGCGGCGCAGTTCGTGCTCGACGGTGAGCCGGGTCTACGACGACAGCGGGAGGTCACCCGCGTCCGCCGCAACGCCTGTCGCAGGATAGTACTTCTGCGCTATTTTTTACCCGATTAGGCGCATACGGCCAATAATGAGGCGCGTCTAGGGCGTCTTCGGATGGGGGACGGATGGGCGCCGGCGGAACATACTGGCGGGCTGCGGCGGAACCGGAGCAGGACGGCGATAGCTGGTCGGCGGTATTGCGCATGGACGGGCGCGAGCCGCATGCGACCGGGCCGCAGATCGTCGTCACCGCCAGGGCATGGCAGAAATCCGTATGGGCCGATCACCTAGGTCGCGGTCCGGCGCCAGTGTTCGAGGTCGGCGGTGTGACGACGGTCATCGACTACGAGGTGCTGGGGCTGGGCAGGCGGGTGGTCAGAAGGCAACGGGAGGTAGATCAAGACGTCTACGTCCCAGAGGACGGCATGGCCACCATCGATGGCGCCCGCAAGCACGCGGAGGAAGCGGTGCGAACCCTAGAACCTTTCGAGTTGGAGTGGGACGGCTCGCTCGACTCCCTGGCGAAGATGAGCCCCGACCAGGATCACGTGCCGGACGGCCATTTGCCGAGGGCGTCCCCCAACTGGCTCAACACACCGGAAGGCACCCTGCTGTCGGTAAGGCGACAGGCCCGCACGGGCGACCGGAAGCAGTGGACCATGATCGAGATCGACGGGGCGATCATCGTCCAGCAGGCGCGTTCCGGGGAGGGCTCCTGGCGGAAAGCCGGGTCGTTCGCCACCATCGGGGACGCGATGGCGGGCACTCCGGAGCTGCGCGAGCTACACACGAACACGGTCACGTTCTTCGACCTCGACGACGAGGCGGACCTCGGCGAGCATGACCTCGCCACCTTCCTCGACCTGTGCCCCGACGACGACCTAGCCGACTGGACCGACGACGAACTGGCGGCATGCTCTTGGAACTCCTTCGGGATCTGGCCCTGGGCTGCCGAGCTTCCCCTCATCCGCCGACTGGCCACCATCAACGGTGTCCAGGTCTGCGGGATCGTCCACGCCGGGAACTGCGTCCCGGTGCTGGCCAACGAGGACGGGCCCGTTCCGCGCTACGTCCCGGTGACTGCTGGCACGCGCCCCCGATCCGGCGTGTCACTGCCAGGCTGGGACAGCGGCAGCATCATGGCAATACTGGCCCCAGAGCTTGCCTGCAGCGCACCCTGGGGAGAAGGGGATGGCAGGGTCTTTCTTGTCGACTACCCGGAACAGGGACCGCCCGATGAGATCGCCGCCGCGATCGCCGGATGGCTGAAGAGCATCATGCATGACTTCTGGGCAGCGCTCGCCCTAGAGCCGCTCGACCCGGACGGAACACTGAATGATGAGGGCCGCGCGGCCTGGGAGGACGGCGAGCACGCCCTCGTAGAACCCATCCTTCGCGTTCCGGATGATGTCAGGCCGCTGCTGCGCACCGCTCTCACCGAGATCAGCGAATGCTACGCCCGCTGCGCGGAAGCGCGCGCCAACCCAACGGGCTACGTCGCGCAGGCCCTGCTCGCGTCCAGCCTGCCCGACCTTCATTCCGGATACTGGGTCCAGGATCTAGACGGATGGCGAGCAGAGGCCGAGGACCACAACCAGCTCGCGGAATTGCAATCCCGTACCTTCGCTAGGGCGAGTGCCGTGACCGCCGCCGCCAACCCGAAGGGTGCCCAGCTTACCGGTGCCCAGCTCGCTGTCTTCCTTGACGACCGCGCCATTGCGGCCGTCGGCTCCACGCAATCGGATGGCAGGCCGCACACGGTGGTCACCTCCTACATCAGGCGCGGGACAACATTCTGGCTGCCGATGGTCGCCGGTGCCGCCCCCGAGCGCAACCTCCAGGCGAACCCGTGGCTCACCCTGACCGTCATCGACGCCGATCGCGACGGGTACATCGGCATCCAGGTCGAGGGACCCGCCGAGACCATCCCGACCGAAGACGTTCCCCCCGATCTACGCGCCGCAGTCGGAACCTGGCTGCGGGCATGGCTGCGGCTCACCGCGACCCGCCTGCTATCTCACGCCTCAGGCGACGCACGGCGGCAGGCGCAACACGCCATCCATGCGTCGTCCTCCTCGACCGGCAGGTAGGGAGGACAAGCAGCACGGCACGTTCGTTCTAGTGCAACAGGGGACGGCTCGGCTAGAAGCTCAGGCCGTTCTGGTTGATGATTGTCTGCACCTCGTTGGCTGGGCCGTCGATGATGAGCAGATCACCGTTGGTAGTGAGGGTGACGTCGTTCAGGCCGTTAAGCATGAGGGCGTTGTGGTACTGTGCGAACTCCTCCTGGGCTTGCAGAGCGGATGGCCACGTCTCCACGAGTTCCTCGTTGCCCGAGTCATCCTGGCCGAGCGCGATCCAGTACCCGTTGAGCGTGGTCTGGCCGATCAGCGGGTAGCCGTCCTGCTCCACCTGGGACGCCGCTGATGACAGTGGCGTCGAAGGCGAAGCAGCGGGCGGCGATGAATCTTCGGCACTGCTCCCCCCTGACGCCGCGTCGCTGCCTGAGGACAACCCGAACGCTTGGGTGTAGCCGTCCTCGCAGCCGTTATCGAACTTCGTAACCCCTGACCCGACTCCGACGCTTGGAGTTGCGCCAGGAGCGCACCGAGGTTCGCGGGGAGCGTGCCGGTCACCGGGTACGACAGGTCGGCGCACCAGGAAAAGGCCGGCCTCGAGGCATCCCAGTGATTGGCAGGGTCGCCTTCTAGTGACGTGGGGGTGATGCCGTCCTTCACCGCGGTAGCCGTGAACTCCTGCCCGAGTCCGTACCAATCGGTGCTTACGGACTTAGCTGAGGTGCTAGCCGGTGAGGCGGAGGCACTTGGAACCTGCGCGAAGACTGCGGTGGCCTTCGGTTCGAGCTGGTCGGCCTTCGGCCTTTGCAATGGCGAGCATCCGCTGAGTGCCAATACCATCACGGCAATCATCGAGACCGCCGCAACCACCAACTTTGTCGCCATTGCCTGGTTCTCCGGCCTCGCGTAGAAGGCGTATTCCTCATCTGGTGTCATCGGCGCGCTCATCTGTGGTCCTTCCTGTGCTGGAGGCAGGTGTCAGGCAGGGACGAACGTGCCGCCTGTCGCTTCGGCGAACTGGCGCGTCACGGAGTCGGCGGCGAGGTAGGGCTCAAGGTCCGACAGGGAAGTCCAGTTGGCGCCGCCGGAGAGGTCATAGCTTCCGGCACCCCGGGGATCAGTGCAGATCGCCATGTACTCGCCGCCGCCGCCGGGCTGGTACGTGGCCTCGACCTCCCGCTCGGGTTCGACGGCAGGCCCGGCTGCACTGCCGACGAGGACCTCGGCGCTGTGGACGATACTGCCGGCCTTCCCGCTGAAGATGGCAGCCGTGGCACCTAGGACCACGACCACGATCAGAACGGACATGGCCGTCCTGGCCGTCTTCCTGACCGCCAGGACCCGGCGGGCGCGACGGGCGCGACGGGCGCGAGCCTCCCAGTAGTCATTCTGAACGTCCCGGTACAGGCGGTTCTGCTGCCTCAATGGATTGCTTCCTTCCGCCGCCGAGTTACAGGTACATGCCGGTTTGCGGCGCGTAGTCGCCAGCCGCGTCGATGACGCGGCCGCCGTACTTCTTCGCCAGGGTCGGGCCGACCTTGCCGGCCACCTGGGCGACCGCCTCGCACGCGGTGCGGAAGCCAAGCGGGTCGACCGACTCGCCCACGAGGTTGGTCTCCACCAGCACCTCCTGCTGGACATGGAAGATCCGCGCGAACCTGATCCTGCCGTTGATGTCGTTCAACTCCGCCAGCAGCTCGGCCGACGGCGGCACCTCCTGCAGAGCCACCGAGAACACCTGCACGTCCGGATCCGTTTCCCCGGTCAGCCGCACGTAGGACAGCGCGCCCCCGAGCCGGACCGGGTAGTCGCCGTCCCCGTCGGGCACGACCCGGTCCGACCCAGTCTGGGCACCCAGCAGCTTCTCGACATAAGCCGTGATGACGTCACGACGCAACAGCAACCTCCACAATGCGAACTATTTTCCATTAATATCCATTACTTACCATTGATGAGGACGTGCGATGCCACGATCGGCGCCGACAGCGCACGGTCCTCGGAAAGTACTGGCGGTCAGCGCCAGACATCCGTGAGGTCGTGCACAGGCAGGAGAGACGTCACTGCTGACGGCTGAAACGCGCGCAGCGTCGGTACCTCGATGTGCACGGCAGTCCATCCCGCGTCCGTTGCCTGGGTGACCAGTGAACTGATGCTGGCCCGTTCGGACTCCACGGCCACGATAACGGTGGACGCCCAGATAAGGTCCAGGTCACGGTCACCGCGCGCCCGGGCAGGGTGAAGCACGGCTAGCTCGCTCCAGGAAGACGCTGCTTGCCGTGGCGCTACGCTGCCAGGCGCGCAGGCCGGGTGGCCCTCGATCCGCCACCCGACTCCGCGAGCGCCGCGGTGCGCGATGTTGTCAGCCTCGGAAATGCAGCCATGATGCAGGACGACTTGCCTCCCGTAGTTGAACCAGATGTCGAACAGTGTGTTGTTTAGCTTCTCTTCCTGTGCAGGCTGGAGTTCGGACCCGTGGTCGCTGATGATGCTCACGTGGATTGGCAGCGTGACGTTCATTGGACCTCCTGGTTTTCGGGCAACAAAAAAGGCGCCCGGCTCGCCCTATTGCTAGGGGTCATCGCCCGATCGCTGTCGCCTGGTCTCCCTGCCGACAGATGAAACCATATCATGTCGGTGATCTTGGAGTAAATCATTGACATGGCACAACAGAGTGGTGTATGGCACCAGGTACCTTGCCTTCAAGGACTTCCGCAGCGGAGAGCACCACCCGAGCCGACTCTCGAAGCCCCTCGTCGGCTATCGGAGCATTCATGCCAAGCGGGCAACCTGACGGGCCAGCCATGCCCGTCAGATCAAGACAAATTTACGTCTGTCGGCGCGCGCCCCTGGCTCGCGGAGAGCGCTGGTCCCTGTGGCCAGCCGATCCGGGGCGCGCTCCGAGGGGCCGGCAACGTCCACTTCCCCAAGGTCGAGTCCTCCATCTACCTGCCGCGCGATGAGGGCAGGGTCAGCGACGAGCTGCACGAACTCGTGCGCCGTCCGGATGTGTCAACAGTGCTGCACCTGCTGCACTCCCTGCTCGGGAACGCCGTTACGGTGGGGCAGTTGCGCGAGCGCGTGGAGCCGGAGCTCTTCCAGCGGCTCTCCGACGCCGAGCTAATGGCCGCGTTCCGGGACACGTGCGGGATCGGCGAGCAGGCGGCCGCCGGCGCCGACGACGACGCCACCGCGGAGACGCTGACTGGCAACGCCGAATGGCGATACCCCGAGTACCTGCGGATCCGGGAGACACCGGGCAACCCCGACCTGACCGCGACAGACCCGGCGTCCACCACGACCTGCGGGGCTACCTCGGCAGGATCCGGCGAGTAGAGGCACTACGCGAGACCCGAGCGCTGCGCGGGTTCACCCGTGCCCGGGACAGCGCACTCCCGCTGAGCGAGGGGAAGAGGCTGCTCCGCCGTAAGCAGCTGGCACCGGCGCAGGACTGGCTGCCCGCCTACGTGGTAAAGGGCGAGGGCATCTACCTCGAGCTCGAACCTGGGCGCCTCGCCTCGTGGGAGCAGCGACCCGAGGTCCAGACCAGCGCAGGCAAGATCACCGCACGCTACGGGACCGCGGCCAGGCAGCGCGGCCTGGAAGACCGCGCCCTGAGCCCTCGCTTCGTCCTGCTGCACACCCTGGGCCACCTGCTGATCAATGAGCTGATATTCGCCTGCGGGTACAGCTCGGCGTCGCTGCGCGAGCGGCTGTACGTGTCCGACACCCCCAGGCCAGGAGATGGCGGGCCTGCTCATCTACACCGCGGCGGGCGACTCCGAGGGGACCATGGGCGGCCTGGTACGGATGGCCCGCCCCGGCAACCTCCGCCCCGTGCTCGCCACGGCGGTTAGCAACGCCCGCTGGTGCTCAACAGACCCGGTCTGCATGGATGCAGGCGAGCACGGCCAGGGTTCCGACTCGTGCAACCTCGCGGCCTGCCACGGGTGCGCTCTCCTGCCCGAGACAAGCTGCGAGGAGTTCAACAGGTTTCTCGACCGGGGCCTGGTCATCGGCACGTTCACCGACCCGCACCTGGGATTCTTCTCTGACCTTGACATGTAACCGGCGATGCGCGGCGAGGATGGCCGCAGTGGCCGGAATCAGCGTCCGTGGATCTCCGAGTCCAGTGCCTTCCACGCGTCCGCGAGGCCTTCGACATGACGCACCGCGTAGGCATCAAGGTCCGTTTCGCTGGCCTCAAGTGGAAGGTAGTTCCACCAGACCCAGCCGCTGGCGCTGGACTTGGTCCACAGATGCCTGGCCGCGGCCTCCCGCAGGAGACTCTTGGCCGTGTCGTAGGCGGCGTCTCCCTTGCCTGCGCCGGGGGCTTTGATGCCCGTATACGGCCATGACTCGCCCGATGGCCTCAGCAGCCCCCCATGCGTCCAGCCCAGCGCGACCCACACCGCGCCGGATGCAATCCCTGGAACCTGGAGGCTGACGCGATAGAGGGGGTAGTGAGGATCTGCGTGGTCCTTGACGATCTCCGGGGTGTCCGCACGCTGGCCGACGATGCCGGCCGCGCGGCTGAAGGCCTCTTCCAGCGCAGCCGCAGCCTGCCCCCGAAGCGCGGCCCATTCCTCGATCAGCGCACGATGCCGCAGGTAGAACGCAACCTTCTCATCACTGGCCATCGTCAACTCACTTTCCGAAGATCTCGATAGTCGCCAGCAAGTCCAGTACTCCCGGCGCGCAGTCCGACGCGCGGGCCGCGTCCGCGATGACCGCCGCCACCTGGGGCCAGGCCAGCTGATGCCACAGCCCGGCGCTCGTGACGGCGGTATAGGGCAACCGCCCGTCGAGGGTCAGGAACACCAGTGTCGGCTCCTCGTCCGCCCACGCGTCAGCGAGGCGATCGCACTGGCCGGGCTGCTCGTGGGCGTAGACTTTCGCCTCGATCAGCAGCGTCACGCCGGGCATGCGCACCATCAGATCAGCCCTGGTCTCTCCCCCCGACCGCGTCTCCTCGACAGCCACGCTCACCGGATAGCTGACCGCCGGCGGCAGCCCGAGCTGCCCAAGCAGGCCGCTTAGCACCCTGCTGCCGAGACCATGCCAGCCGTCCGGGTCCAGCAGCCAGGCCAGGCCCGCCGTCAGGAACACCTCCCGGCGCTGAATGCCCAGCGCGTGCATCAGCGTACGGTGGCCGCCCCGCCACCGGCCCCGGTCGCGCAGGGAATCGGCCTCACGCCGCATCGAGTCGATGGACTGCTCCCAGCTCCCAATAACCTCCCGGTCGCCGGAAGAACTGGCGAGGATCACGGTCCACTCTTCCGACATCTGGGCAAGCCGAGTCTCGGCATCGTCCATGATCACCACTCTCGCCATCTACATATAGAAGGCATACCGGGCTTCTGGCGCGTAGTCGTCGGGGAGGTCCCGCAGGATGGTTCCGACCTCGTTGGCGAAGCGGAGGGTCACGGGGAGCTTCTCTGCGAAGCGTGCCGAGTTCCAGTTCATCTTGGTCATCAGGAGCACCTCGGCGAGAAGTGCCTTGGCGGATGAGTCCCCGACGTGGCCTGTGATCTGCACGGGAGTCGGGACGTGCCCATGCGGGTAGCGGCCGAGCGAGGGCACATAGCCCGTCGTGTAGAGGTAGCGCCGGTCCCCCACGCTGATGCACGCACCCCGGGGCGGCGGGTAGTCCCCGTGCCGCATAAGCCGAACGCCGGTCGACGGGGCCAGCGCGACCAGGTCGTACTCGTAGCCGGCGAGCGCGTCCTGAAAGCCAGCTAGCTCTTCGGGGAAGAACCGGGACTGCTTGTGCACGACGAGGCGCCGAGGTGGGCGCCTCATGGCCTGCGTATACCTGCTGATGACGTCCGCGACCAGCCGACTTGCCTCCTCGGCAGGCAGGTGGGGCCACTTGCCTTCCCACTCGAAGGGGTTACCGCGCAGCACGAACGCGTCGCCGTTCTCCGCGAAGGCCTGGGCGACGCTGGTCCGCATCGCTGATCTCTCGCCGTGGGGCCGGAAGAACGTCACGCCGAGGTGGCAGGTGCCCTCGGGGATGCCCACAGGCGCCCAGGGGAATCCGCCGGCCTTGAAGTACATCGCGGTGAACAGGTTCCACGCCAGGTCCGCCGGGTGGTCCAGGTCGGAAGTATGCGACTCAAGATCGGATTCGATGGTCTCCTGCCTGAGCAGCTGAGTCCGCAGGCCACGTTGCATGGCGCGGGCCTTGATGCCTGCGCGTAGGTTCCACACGGTCTCGACGCCGCGCTTCGTCTGGTGAACGGTCCCGTAGCGCTTGACGAGATCTTCGGGAAGCGTGATGAACGCGATCGTGGGCGGGGCATCCAGGCTCGCCAGCTGCGCGAGCCGGTCGTCGATCAGGCCGAGGAGGAGGTTGAAGCCGTCGAGCTTCTTCAGTCGGTCGGCGGTCAGGTCGCGGATCTCGCTGGCGGTGATGTTCGCCGCTGGCCCGTTCCCGCGCAACTGTGAGGCGAACGGCCCGCTGGCCTGGAAACCGCAGAACGGGTGATGGTCATCGTCACCATCAACGCCTTCGGCCGCGCGGGAAAGCCAGGTACGGGCCTTGTCCATGCACTCAGCGGTGCCGATGAACCCTGCTGTCACCGACGCCGGGTGGTTCGCCTCGTTGAGGGACCACGGGCCGGATGCGGGGATGCCGACCTTCGGGTCAATGTGGGTAAGGCCGTGGGCGAAGGCCAGCTCAGGCTCGCCAAGCCACTCAATCGACGGGTGGGGGGACTTCAGGGAAAGGCTCATCGGTCATCCTCGCTGTGCTCCGCGCCCCAGTCCCACTCATCCTCGCCTTTAAGGGACAGGGTGTCGGCCAGGGCGTCGAGCACATCGTCCTCGTTGCCGCTGTCGAGCATGGAGACCGGGTCAAAGCGCCTGTCCTCGATCTTGGGCCACCGTGCCTCCATGCCCGGAAAGTCACCGTCGACGACAATGGCCTGCTCGCCGACCTTCAGCGTGAGGCGTGGCTTGCCGTCGAGCAGGAAGTACCGGAAGAAGTGGACCGCGTCGAAGTAGTCCTCGTTGTACATCCGGGACTTCCGCTTAGTCACCTTACGCCCGACACGCCACGGCTCAAGCGGTTCCCGCCCGTCCTTCGTGAGGTGGAACTCGGGTCGGATCGTCAGGCCCCAGGAGCTAGGCGCGAACTGCTCGAAGCGAAGTTGCGCCGCAAGGTGCCACCAGATGTCCCGTGCATGGTCGGTGCCCGCACCTTCCTGCCGAACCACCTTCTTCGCCGACTGCGCACGCCACGTCTTGGTCCGGGCCTCCACCCGCCGGGTGATCGTCTCATGATCCGGGAGGAAGTAGTAGCGGTCGTGGGCGCGGTCAAGGCGGACGCCACGGCGGATAAGCGACTCCCTCAGCGCGCCGTTGAGCAGCCACACGTAGACGTTCCTGTCGTCCGACTTCAGCATCTTGACGGCATCGACCTGCTGAGCGGTCTTCGGGTCAACCGCTTGCTTGAGCGGCCCTCTGGGATCGGCGACGTCATGAAACGCCCACACCTCGCCCTTCAGCAGCACGAACGGGAGGACCTGCTCGCCCTTCGACCGTGGCAGCTGCTCAGCGACCTCCGCGCCCGTCCGGAACGGCGACGTGGCCCTCCACACGACTGCGGGCAGTTCGGCGACTGGCAGGAGCGAAAGGTCGACTGTGTCGGTCTCCAAGGTCGGCGGCTCCGGCCGGAGATCCTTGGGCGCCATCTTGGCCTCGTGATCGGCCTTGTACTTCGCCAGAACTTCGACTGAGAAGATGCGGGGGTTGTTATCAACGATCCGATGGTGATCGCCGCAGAGCAGGAGCAGGTTTTCCACCGCATCGATGTCGTCCGACAGCGGCGTAGCCTTGGATCTCGGTCCCTGGTGACCAACGCCCACTATGTGGGCTCGCTGAGCGAGCGTGACAGGTCGCTCCCCGGGAGCGACTTGATCGGTGACCGTGTTCAAGCAACCAGGGAAGGCACACTCGTTGCCGGAGAGTGCGAACAGCCGGTTTGTGACGGGGTCTGGAATGTTCTTGCGAACGCTAGGCGTCACGGGACCCGCCTAACCGCGCACTCAGTCCCGGCAGCGGTAGGTCTGGTCATCTTTTACCTCCAGCTCATCGCCTGACGATGCTGCCGCCTGATCGCGAGCGGCAACGAGCGATCGTCTGGTGCTCTCTTGGCAGAGCACACGTCGCAGTGGTTCGTGCGCAGCGGGACGGGTGCCCCCTCGCCCCTTCAGCGGACCCGCAAGACATGCACACGTCCACCCCGACCCCTAATCACGTGGTGTGACGCCCAGCGATAGATGTCATCGGGGATGCGCCTTGTCCTGGACTTCTGTTGCGGATTCCTAGCGATAGGTGTCACTGATTCCCAGAGATTGTTGTCACCTGGATGGGTTCCCGGTGTTGTTGTCACCGGTCGGGTGCCGGGAGGGACACGCCGCAGGAGCAGTCTTGATGACCAAATACACATGATCGGGCACGAAGCGTTGTATTTGTAGTGGCGTGATGCCATCGGGTGGGTTCACCGGTTCCGGGACGATTCACTCTTGCTCGTGTGGCCTGGCGGATCTCGTCACGGTCACCCGGGCGGTCGCGGACGGGGTCCTGGACCTGAGCGATGGCTGGGCGGGGCGGTGGTCCGCGGCCTGGAGGGTCTCGGGCTCGGAGGTGGTCTGCCCGGTCCGTGACCTGGGGTCGTTTCCGGTGCCCGGGTGCGGGCCGGTGCGCAGGTTTTCCTGGAGCCGGGGCCAGCGGCATCGCCCTGGCCTGCAGTTCATGGTGAGTACCGGGCTGCATTGCGGGTTCGAGAGCCTGGAGGAAGCCAGGCTGCTGCTGGCGCTGGATTTCGCTGGCGCGGTAACGGAGGTGATCTGCCAGCCGTTCCGGCTGCGGTTCGCGACTGCGGATGGCCCGGTCGAGCACATCCCGGACGTCCTGGCAGTGGCTGCCGACGGCACGTGGCTGATCGATGTCCGCCCTTCGGACCGGATCGGCGAGGCCGACCGGGTGAAATTCGCGGCCTCGGCGGAGGCGGCGCTTGCCTGCGGGTGGCGTTACCTGGTGGTGTCGGGCTGGATGCCTTACGTGACGGCGACGCTGGATACCCTGTCCTCGCAGCGACGGCCGCTGGCTGACCCGCTCGGCCTGCGGGGCGCTCTCCTGGACAGGGCGTCGTCGGGGCCGCGGAGCTTCGCGGACCTGGTGGCCGGCACCATCGCGCCGCCGGTCGCGCGGGCGCAGCTCCTGCACCTTCTGTGGCACCGCAGGCTGAGCATCGACCTTGCCCTGCCGCTCGCCGACGCCACCGTGGTGCGGCTGGCGGACGGGAGGAAGGGATGACGGCGCCCGTGCTGGACCTGGCGGTGGGCTCTGGTCTTATCCTGGACGGGGCGGAGTGGACCGTCGAGCAGCTGGAGCCCCACTACGGCATCGTCGCGCTCGCCCGCGCGGACGGCGAGCGGATGCGGGTGAGCGTCCGTTTCCTGGTCAGCCATCCGCAGTGCCGGCCGTCGTCGCGGTCCGCCGCCGCGGCGGCGGACCGGGGACGCCAGCCCGGGACACTGAGGGATCTGTCACCGCACCAGCGTGAGCTGGCTTACCTGCGGCTGGCGCACGTGCTGGAAGCCGGCACCGGCTTCCGCAGCGGTGATCCGTCGCGCCCGGGCCCGGGAGAGCCGAAACCGGAGTACGACCCGGCCACGACGACGCTGACCCGGCGCCGGCACGCCAAGGTCGCGGAGCTCCGGGCGCTGGATGCCGGCCAGGCCAGGCTCCTGGGCCTGGACCGGGTCAGCTACCGGACCCTGATCAGGTGGGATGCCGGGCGTCGGCGGTCGGGGGTGATGGGGTGCGCGGATGACCGGTGGCTGCGCCCCGCCGGCGGTCACCCGAGCGTTTCCGAGGAGGTCCGGGAGGCGATCTTCGCTGTCCGGCAGGACACCCTTCAGCGGTCCCGGATGAGCATGCGCGCCCGTGAGGTCCTGATCCGCCAGTTCGTGCGCGAGCAGTACGGTGCCGGCGTGGCCGTCCCGAGCTCGGAGACGCTGCGGCTGGTCTGGCGGGAATGGTTCGGCCCGGGAGGCGCCCGCCAGCGCTACCAGCGCTCAGCAGCCCTGCCGGCCGGCGGGCAGCACGTCGTCGTGCACCGGCCGGGCCAGGTCGTCGCGCTGGACACCACGATCTTGCCGGTCAAGGTCCGCGAGAGCGTGTTCGGCGAGCCGGTCTCGGTGCACCTGACGCTGGCCCTGGACGCTTACACGCACTCGCTGGTCGCGTTCCGGCTGACTATGGTGTCGGACTCATCGGTGGACGTGGCGATGCTGCTGCGGGACATGATGATGCCGCTGCCGCTGCGCGAGGACTGGGGCGAGGAGATGGAGTGGCCCTATCCGGGGATCCCGGCCGCGGTGGTCGCGCAGTTCGCCGGCCTCAGGGTCGCGGGGCTGCCGTTCTTCGCGCCTGAGACGGTTACCACCGACCACGGGTCGGTCTATAAGAATCATCATCTGGTCGAGGTCCAGCGGGTGATCGGCGCGAACGTCCTGCCGGCCCGGGTGCTGCGGCCTACCGATAAGCAGGCTTGCGAGCGGGCATTCGGGGGAATCCGGTCGCTGCTGTTCGAGTACCTGCCCGGCTATACCGGGGTGGATGTCGCCGACCGCGGCGCTGACCCGGAATCCGATGCGGTGCTGACCATCGATGAGATGGAGCACCTGATCGCGACGTGGATCGTGTCGGTCTGGCAGAACCGGCGCCTGGGCGAGCACGCGCCGTGCTGGGACCCGGCCGGCGACCATAGCCCGAACACCTTGTTCGCTGCGGCGATGGGCCAGGGCGGCTTCGCGATGCAGGTCCCGCGGCCCGAGCTGTTTTACCAGCTGCTGCCCGCCCAGTTCGTGAAGATCCACGGCCAGCGCGGGGTGAAGGTCCGCGGCCTGTGGTATGACGGCCCCGCCCTGGATCCCTACCGTGACCAGCGATCGAGCCGAGGCGGCCAGCACCGCGGCCAGTGGGTGATCCACCGTGATCCCCGCGACGCCCGCACCGTCTTCTTCCAGGACCCCGCCGCCCAGGACTGGCACCCGCTGCGCTGGACAGGCCTGCCCCCGGAGGGAGAGGTGCCATCCTTCAGCGACACCCGTGTCCGCGACCTGCTCCGCGCCGCCAGGCAGGCCGGCCTGAAGCCCCGGTCCGATGTCGAGCTGCTGCCCGTGCTGCTGCGATTGCTCGGGGCGAGCGTTCCCGTCGACAGCTGGCCGGCCCGCATGAGCAAGGCCCAGCGCACCGGGCACGCCCGCGAGAGCACCCAGGCGAGCGCGGCGTCCGCGGACCGTCCCGCCTTGCCTGACGGCGCCGTGCTCCCCGCGTCCCCGCCGCAAGCTGATGTCGTGCCGTTGCGCTGGCCCGGCAGGGCCGGCGTCACCGAGCGGGCCGTGGATGCCGAGCGCCGCCGCCGGCGCGAGGCCGCCGTCCCGGCCAGGCCGGAGCCGGCCCCGCTGATGAGAGATGAGCTGCGCCGCCGCGGCATGCTGCGCATCCCGGACGAAGAGCAGGACGCACAGCCAGGCGCCGACCGGGATCAGGCATGACGCCCGGGGGCGATGACGGCGGGCCTGCCCCGTTCGTGCTGACCGGGCCGCCGCCGGCGCGTGAGACGCTGACGGGCTGGCAGCAGTGGCGCACTGCGAGGGGCGCCTTTCAGCCTGCCCCGCGCCTGGACCGCCCCGCCTGGCGAGCGCTGCCGCCGCGCCGCCGGATGCTCTATGACCTCCACCGGGCCGCCACCCATGCCAACCTCCCGCTGCAGCAGACCCCGATGAGCCAGGTGGTGACCAGGGTGCTGCGCGGAAGGATCGAGTCCAACGCGCTCAAGCACAAGCCGTCCACCCGCGCCGGGGTGATGATCACCGGCGGCGGCTACCAGGGCAAGACCGAGACGGCCTGCGAGGTCGCCGCGGACTTCGAGGACGCGTGGCTGGAACTGCACCGCCACCTCAACCCGTCCGCCATGGCCGGGACCCGGGACCTGCACGCCCCGGTCGCCTACGTGCAGACCCCGGTAACCGCCAAGCCCAAGAGCACCTGCAAGGCGATCCTGGGGTTCTACGGCGCCGACACCAGGAACATGGACCTGCCCGACCTGGTCCGCCAGGTCGCCGCCTCCATCCGCGACCACGGCACCAAGGCGCTGCTGCTGGACGACATCACCCGGCTGCGCATGCACCGCGCCGATGACCAGGACGTGCTGGACCTGATCCGCGCGTTCATGAGCATGCACGTCACCCTGGTGCTCATCGGGGTGGACATCCCCGGCTCCGGGCTACTGCGCGAGGGCCGCCACGACCCGCGCACCGGCCAGTGGGCCTTCCCGCCGTCCCGGCACGCCGGCGTTCACCAGCTGGAGGCCACCCAAACCGAGCGGCGGTTCGACCTGGTCGAGCTGGACCGGTTCCGCTACGACACCCCGGCGCAGATCACCGCCTGGACGAGGCACCTGGCCGGCGTCGAGCAGCAGCTGCGCCTGATGGACGCCGGTCCTGGCATGCTCACCGGCGGGACCATGCCGGAATACCTCTACCGCCGCACCAACGGGGTCGTCGGCCTGCTGGAGCGGCTGATCGAAGACGGCTGCCGCGAGGCCGTCGACACCGGGACCGAGCGACTGGACCAGGCCCTGCTGGACAGCGTCGCGCTCAGCCTTCCCGACATCCACGACCGCGACGCCGGTGCCGGCGAGATTCCCCCCATCCCGCCCGCGCCACCGCGCGCAGGCGGCAGCGGCGCCGGGAAGCGCAGGCGCGGGCGGAACTCCGTCTTCGATGACCGCGGTCCGGCGGCCGGCACTGGATCATGACCCGGGGAGACAGCCCGCAGCTTCCGCTGGCGCCGTTGCCCCGCAGCCTGGACCCGCTGCCGGATGAGTCCCTGCCCGGCTACCTGCTGCGGCTCGCTCACCGGCTCGGACTGGCCCCGGCCCGGGTCATGCAGCTCA
>Ga0208357_1000663_pt1 | contig 26985 bp, 32 predicted proteins | sample NGESurdeep092012_6_FD_184487 | JGI IMG/M metagenome (GOLD analysis project Ga0208357, IMG submission 184487) | Arctic peat soil microbial communities from Barrow, Alaska - NGEE Surface sample F52-2 deep-092012 (SPAdes) | ecosystem: Environmental > Terrestrial > Soil > Wetlands > Peat ...
AGTGAACAAGCGCAGAGAAACGCCACGAATGCCCCACGGCTCTGCGTCGCGACGAGTCCCCCTGCACAAAGGCACACGGCGACACGCGACAACCAAGGTCGGGCGCCACCCGCCAGCGCGATCAGCAAGCACATCGCCAAGAGCAAACCCGCGGCGTCGGAGTAGGTAAGGGTTGTTGAGAGCCGCCACAGATGCTGGGCCGGCATCGCCATTGGGTACCAACGCCAGATCAGTCCCGCAAAGCCAACGAGAGCGGCGCCGGCACCGAGGCTCGCGACGCCGAGACCCACCGCCTGCTTCTGACGAGATTCCAGGGACTGCACCACGATGAAGGCCGCAAGGAATCCGAGAATACTTGCCCCCAAGGGGAAAAAACTGGCGACGGCACCTGAAGTGAACGCCCTCACGAACCACCACAGAGCAAGAAGAAAGAGGGACCCTACAACGGCCCAACTGCGTCGACTCTGGGGCTCCACAATCACTTGAATAACAAGTATGAGAAACGACGCCACGGCGACAACCAACGCGTCAGCTCTCCAGAACCCGCCCTCGCGAAGTGTCTCGACGAGCACCAACCCGGCCAAGATCGAAACTGATAACCAGGCTTTCGGGCTTTCGCTCTGCGCGGACAACGGCTGAACGAGAGGAGACGCTGGTTCCCTACGAAAGAACTGCATCCCGCCTCCCAGAATCTGCCGACAGCGGCACGTAGAGACTTTTAACACAGAATCGCCGAACGCTGACCCACGTGCGACGACTTCTACGACGCTCCTTTAAGTCCAACCTCACGACTACCTGCTTGTTCTAGCGACCCACGAGATGTCGAGGTTGCGTACGCGAAGTGTTTTAGAGCCGTAGTTGTAAGAACTCAGAAGTCGTGGCTCCTGTCGATTTCTGATGGACGAACGTGTTGCACAAGATTCACTGGTCGTTGACTCAGTATTGAATATCGAGTGCGTAGCGAAGTGCACCGTCCAACGCGACGCGTTTTGCGAGGCCGAGAGAACCGACTCGGCTGCCCGCCAGCATGGCTACGGGCAGTGTCACGATGTTGTCGCACGTGATGACGCTCATCTCGGGAAGTCCTTCTCGAGGACCAACCTCCACCTCAGATCGGATGCCGCGAACCGTTCGCGTAATCGGAGCGCAGGTGATGGCCGAGAGAACCTGAATGGCGGCGTTTCGAGTCAACACGCACACGAGACGTCGCCCGACGGGGAGTCCCAAATCGACCCAAATAATGTCGCCTCTCGCTACCAATTTGTAATTGTCTCAGCAGCAAGTCGAGCGGCGACTTCGACTATGACGGGGTCTTGTGGGGTCAACTGGTATGCCGCCTGCAGTTCGACGTCAGCGCGGTGAAGTTCCTCGGCATCAAGTACCGCAATCGCGCCCCTGCGCAGAAGGTTCGACCGACTAGTTCCACGTTCTGCGGCTAGACGGTCAAGTCGGGTAACAAGATCGTCGTCCAGTTGCACCAGTACCTCACGACGTCCCATAGACCATGTGCTAACCCATATGTGTAAAAGTTATGCCCTCGCACATGCATCCTGAGGGCATTGGCAGTATCTGTCTCTGATTGCCGTGCAATGTTCACTATGCCTATTGTAATGCATTGTGCTATGCTAATTGCATGACACAACTAGTCACAAGGGTCGATGATGGACTCGTAAAAGATGTTGATGAACTCGTTAGCCAAGGTGTGGTGGCGAGTCGTTCCGATGCCGTGCGAATTGGTCTCGAGCAGTTGATTGATCGACACCGACGACAACGAATTGGACTCGAAATATCTGATGCATATCGTCGACTTCCACAGACCAATGGAGAGATGACTGGTCTACATGACGCGACACGAGCTTTAATCGAAGAGGAGCCTTGGTGAGCCTGCCCCGACAAGGAGAAATTTGGTGGGCCGAAGTCGAAACTGCACGACGACCCGTGGTGGTGGTAACACGCGCCGACGCGATCAGTGTTCTTTCAGCGATCGTTGTTGCCCCTGTCACTCGAACGATTCGCGAGATACCGACTGAGATTCGCTTAGGGGTGGACGAAGGGCTGGGTGAAGAGTGCGTTGCGTCTTTCGATAATCTTCAGCGAATACATCGAGGAGCACTGACGACAAAAATTGGTGATTTAGGAATTCGGCGTCATGAGATTTGCAATGCGATTCGAGCGATGACCGACTGTTAATCAATAAGTTGATCTCTGAGCTCAAGTCTCGTCAGCGATTGAGCGAGTGTGCGCAGGCTGGAGTACTCCCGGGGTTCGAACGTGCCTCGACTTCGACACTTCGCTCGGGCAGATCTCGCTCGTTGCTTTTGAAATGGAAAACCTAACCAACACGGCGGCACTTAAGAAAGCCGATTGACTCGCGGCCACTGAACGGAGTTAAGGCCATTCATTACAACTTTTGATCAACGTTGGCGTCGATATCACGGCCAAGCGAATCTGGATCCATGGGAGGCAACTTCAACCAACGCCGTTGAATGGCTTGTATGGAAAGTGGTTGGCGTTCGAGAGGCAGAAGTTGCGCCACTGGTCTGCCGTCGCGTATGACCGTCATGCGTTCGCCGTGCGCGACCCGATCTATCATTTCATTTCCGTGACTGCGAAGCTCGCGAATAGTTATTTCAGTCACGCACCGATTGTATGACGCGTGAAACCAACTTCGGTTCTCGAATCGTTTCGACGGCGCCAACTGAGAGCGGTTGTCCTCCGATGCCGCCACGTCCTGCAATTGCTCGTCGTAAAGCCGGATTGACTTCTGGTCGCCCGCTACCGATCTGCTTTGTCGAGAGTGATACGAACACCGAACTATCCATGGACTTGAAATGGGGCGGTTGACGTAATGCCAAAACATTGCGCCATTCATACTGGTACCGATACAAATTGAGAATGGATACCGCAGCGCTGATTCTTCGAACACGGACGAACGGTGATTTAACTCAGCACGAATTGGCACGACGCGCTGGAACTCCCCAGTCCGCGGTGGCCCGATACGAAACGGGCATTTCATCTCCTTCGGTGAATACGCTCGAGCGTCTGGCGCGTGAGCGCGGAGCGGAACTCACGATATCTACAAAGCGCGCACCAGCGTCCGGCCTTTCTGGCGAACTGCCTACCCTGTTGCGTCACCATCGTTTCGAGATTCTGCAGTTGGCTCACCGTACCGGTGTCATCAATGTCAGAATCTTTGGTTCAGTAACTCGTGGCGAGAATGACGCCAATGGCGACGTCAACCTTCTCGTAGACTTCGACACTTCGTTCGGACTTCTTCCGATTGCCACGTTAAGTCAGCAGATCTCATATCTCGTCAAGACCGCAGTCGACGTAACTCCCGTGCAGCTTCTGAAAAAGGAAATCGCCCGTGACGCTCTTCGCGACGCCGTGCCGTGGTGAAACGAAGTCGACGCCAACGTCTCGTCAACGGCTACTTAGAGACAGCGGCCGTCAATCGGTTTCAATCGACCAAGTTGATCGGTGACGAATTTCACAATTTCTGGTTGCACTTCCTCAGTTTGGTTTCGGGCCAAAGCCATTGCTGCCGGAACTCGTCCCAATAGATCGTCAACAACGTTCCGCGCACGATTGATATTCATTCCCCACGAAACCGCCTCATTTAGTATCCGGTCAATTGTCACCTCTTCGACACGACGTACGTCGTCGATGTACATCGCCAGCGTGTTGTCACCGTAAATAAATGTGTTCAATAGGTCGTACAGCGGAGCCAACGTGAGTCGACCATTCCCTTCATGAAGAAGTGAGAAGTTCTTGGCATGTGCGTCTCCATTACCAAGTAATACGTTGACGACGATTGCTCGCAACAACCGGTCAAGAGAGTCCACGTCGGCAGTCGCCGCAAGCGCCGCAGCGATTCGCTTTAATGAGGGACCACCGCTGTTCTGATACTTCTTCGCTGGTAGCAGCCCCAGTGCTTGGCAGAAATCCTCCTGATGGATGCGATGAATCTCCCCGGAAGTGTTGACGTATCGATCAAATCGCTCGACGACCAATATTTGTGCGCTGCCAACTTTGATTGTCTCTACTGACGCAACGTCAAGGCCGAGATGGCCAACGAAACGAAGACCGAATGCCTCATTGGCAACGGTGCCCGGAAATCGAGCCACTTCCGGCTTGAGAATATGTGTCGAGGGCGTTCCGTCGACGGGCCGCCCCCACGTCCCGTCTTGTCGACGAGTGAGCACAAGTTTCTCTTGATATCCGGCAAGCGAAACTTTCACTCGCCCCTCCACACCCAGTGGCGCAACGTGAAGATTTCGAATCAGTCCCTCAAGTTCCTCGGATGAAATGGGTTGCGAAGCGCTAACACTGGGTGTTACTGGTGGAGGATCTTCAACAGGTTGAATGACCATCGCTCCGGCACAGTCTTTGCCGAGGGCTCGAATCAAGCCGTACGTGTCGGCCTCATCGATGCCAAGGTCGTAGGCGATGACGCGTCGCGCCTCGCCCTCGGGAAGGAGGCCTTCAATGAAGGGTCTGACAACTCCGTCGGTGTAACTTTCAATCCTCAGCGTCATGGAGAGCGAGAGCAGCGGTGTTCCCAGAGCAAAGCGCTCGAGCGCCTCTGACGTGTAGGTGAGGCGTAAGCGACCTTGGTTCGACTGGAGCAGTGCGACCACGTCGCCATAGAGCCAGATTGCTAACTGGTCAACCACTACCACTCCGCCTTGTCGAGAGTTATCCGCACTCCCAACTGTCGAAGCACCTGAAATAGTCTTCTAACTTGCTCAGTTTCTTTGCCAACCTCTAGTTCGGAGAGATAGCTCCTCTGAAGACCTACGCGATCCGCGAGTTCCTGCTGGGTGAGCCCAGCCTCCTTACGAAAATGGCGTAGAGCGGCGCCGAGCGCCGCCGCGTTGTAAACCCGATACGGGTTACTCGTCGTTGAAGATTCTTGTTCCGTCGGCATAACCAGACCGTAGCATGATGTCGGAATATTAGGACACTATGTTATGTCGTAATATTTCGACATTCTTGGTCGACTGCTACGGCTCGTTATAAAGCCGAATTGATTACCGACCGTTTCTTCCCAATCTGCCCTATCGAATTCATACGAACATCCGACTGCCGAGCGATTTGAAAGAGGGCGGTTGATCGAATGCCAAAACACCACACCTTTTATACTGGTACCGATATAATCCCTACATGGACACCGCAGCACTAATTCTTCAAATACGGACGGACGGTGACTTAACTCAGCACCAATTGGCAAAACGCGCTGGCACTTCTCAGTCTGCGGTGGCCCGATATGAAACGGGCGTTTCATCTCCTTCCGTGAATACGCTCGAGCGTTTAGTGCGCGCAAGCGGAGCTGAACTTACGATCTCTACCAGGCCTGCACCAGCATCCGACCTTTCTGGCGAACTGCCTACCTTGTTGCGCCACCATCGTTTCGAGATTCTGCAGTTGGCTCACCGCGCCGGTGTCACCAATGTCAGAATCTTTGGTTCAGTGGCTCGTGGCGAGAACGACGCCAATAGCGATGTCGACCTTCTCGTGGACTTCGACACTTCGTTCGGACTTCTTCCAATTGTCACGCTAAGTCAGCAGATCTCATATCTCGTCAAGACCGCCGTCGACGTGACTCCCGTGCAGCTTCTGAAAAGAGAAATCGCTCGTAACGCCCTTCGCGACGCCGTACCGCTGTGAAACGAAGTCCACGTCTGCGACTCGCCGACGTCATTGAAAGAGTCGAAGGGGCGAAGAATGCCGAGGCGCTGCTGGATGAGTACGAACACGCGGGAAGAGACATTGCCGTCCCGCTAGACGCCACTCTCTATAACTTGCTCGTCATTGGAGAAGCAATTAATGCAGTGCCGGACGAGATCAAAGATCGAAGACCTGATATTCCTTGGTCGTCCATCACGGGTTTACGTAATATTCTGGCGCACGAATATTTTGACGTGAACGTTGAAGTCATTCATTTGGCCCTCGATGCACCTCTTGCCCAACTTCAGTCTGCTTGCGTGTAACGACTGGCCCATCTCAGCGATTGAAAAATCGCACCAAATCTAATCCAACTATTTAATGACGCGGTGTACGTGAACTAGACCAACACGTTCATCAGTGAGGAAGAAACTGCCACTAATCAATGGAAGCGAACGAAGGTGAAACGACTAAATGAGACCAAGCGCACGAACTTCGTCGCGCTCACCTATCAACTCATCAGTCGTTATCTTGATCCGCTCATTGGCGAAGTCGTCGAGTTCGAAACCCTCTTTGACCTTCCACGAACCGGCGCCACCCGACACAATCGGAAAGCCGAACGTCAGACCTTCGGGAACGCCATACTCGCCGCTGCTAGTGACAGCGATTGAGGCGCAGTCATTGAGCGCCGTCGTGCCCACGAGGCTCGCTACCGTGTCGATCGCCGCACTGGCGGCTGAGGCCGCTGAACTGAGTCCACGAGCTTCCAGCACGGCCGCACCACGCTTTTGCACGGTCGTGATGAACTCACCCTGTAGCCAGGCGTGATCAGTGATCACGTCAGTGGTCTTTTTGCCACCGATGGTCGAGTTCGCGTAGTCCGGAAACTGCGTCGCTGAGTGGTTCCCCCAAATGGCGACGTTCTTGACGTCATTCACCGACACGCCGGCCTCCATCGCCAACTGCGCCACGGCACGGTTCTGATCGAGACGGGTCATGGCGAACCAGCGATCGGCGGGAACTTCGGGTGCGTTTGAGCGCGCGATCAAGCAATTGGTGTTGCAGGGATTACCCACGACCAGCACGCGCACGTCACTCGCCGCGTTCTTCGCAATAGCTTGACCTTGTGGTTTGAAGATTCCACCGTTGACGTTCAAGAGATCACCGCGCTCCATGCCGGCTTTGCGAGGCACGGAACCAACGAGCAGCGCCCAGTTGGTCCCGTCAAAGGCGTGATTGAGATTGCTCGTGGCTTCGAGGCTGGCGAGCAAGGGAAACGCGCAGTCGTCGAGCTCCATCGCAACGCCGTGCAGCGCGCCCATCGCGGGCTCGATTTCGAGCAGGCGAAGCGCGACGGGCGTGTCGGGACCAAAGAGTGCTCCCGAAGCGATACGAAACAACAGTGAGTAACCAATCTGACCGGCGGCGCCGGTGACGGTCACGTTGACGGGGGTGGTCATGGTGATCCTTCTTTTTCTTAGAGGCGCTCGACGATGGCGGCGCCGAACTCAGAACACTTCACTTCGGTCGCGCCGTCCATAAGACGAGCAAAGTCGTAGGTGACGATCTTGTCGGCAATGGTTGCTTCAAGAGCCCTCACAATGTCATCCGCGGCGTCTTGCCAACCGAGGTGCTCGAACATCAAGACACCCGAGAGCAACACTGAACCGGGATTGACCTTGTCTTGGCCGGCGTACTTCGGAGCCGTACCGTGGGTCGCTTCAAAGATGCCGTGACCCGTGACGTAGTTGATGTTCGCGCCTGGCGCGATACCGATGCCGCCAACTTGTGCGGCCAGCGCGTCGGACATGTAGTCGCCGTTCAAATTCGTCGTCGCGATGACGTCGTACTCCTTTGGACGGGTCAGGACCTGCTGCAGCGCAATGTCGGCGATGACGTCCTTCACGAGAATCTTGGAGCCGGGCTTGCCGTTGCAGTCGTCCCAACCAACAGCGACGTCGTCAAACTCTTCTTTCACCAATTCGTAGCCCCACTTCATGAACGCGCCCTCGGTGTACTTTTGAATGTTGCCCTTGTGCACCAAGGTGACGAACTCACGGTCGTGACTCACTGCGTATTTGAGCGCCGCGCGAATAAGGCGCTTGGAGGCGAACTCCGAGATTGGCTTAAGGCCGAGACTGCTGTTCTCGCGAACGTCCCAGCCGAAGGCGTCCTTTACGAAGGCGCGCAATTTCTCGGCTTCCGCACTGCCCGCTTCGAGTTCGAGACCGATGTACACGTCTTCGGTGTTCTCACGAAAGATCACCATGTCAACGTCTTCGGGGCGCTTCACCGGCGAGGGAACGCCTTGAAACCAGCGCACGGGGCGCAGGCACACGTAGAGATCGAGGATCTGGCGCAGCGCGACGTTCAGTGATCGAAAACCGCCGCCGATGGGCGTCGTAAGGGGACCCTTGATGCCGATGAGGTACTCGCGAAAGTCAAGAATGGTCTGCTCGGGCAGCCAGTCACCGGTCTCGTCAAAAGCCTTTTGGCCCGCGAGCACTTCTTTCCACTCAATGGTCTTGCCGTGCTTCTTCGCCGCCGCGTCGAGCACGCTCTTTGCCGCGGGCCAAATGTCCACGCCGGTGCCGTCGCCTTCGATGAAGGGAATAATGGGATTGTCGGGGACGTGTAAGACGCCCTCCGCGTTAACAGTTATTTTCTCAGCCATAATTCCCACTATACGAGGAATCTCCAGGCCACTTTTCGGGCGCAAGCCCTCGCGAGCAGGGATTACGTGAACAGCGCGTGATAAATCTCACGCGTCGCCGTTGAGCGATTCAAGGTGTAAAAGTGCAGTCCCGGAACGCCCGCGTCGAGGAGCTCGCGACAGAGTTCGGTGGCCGCGACGATACCTGCAGCGCGAACAGCCTCGGGGCCGCCTCGCGCCTGTGCGGCTTCGAGACGAGCTACGAGCGTCGCTGGCACGCTGGCTCCCATCTGGGCCATACGTTCGACGCCGTGAAGCGTCGTGACCGGCATAATGCCCGGTAGCACCGGCTTCTCTACCCCAAGTTCGAAGAGTTCGCCCACGAGTCGAACCCACTCGTGCGCGTCAAAGAAGAACTGGGTCACGGCGAAGTCGGCGGCTTCGAGTTTCTTGGCCAAGTGCAGGCGATCGCTCGCCACGTCTTTCGACCTCGGATGACCCTGGGGGTGAGCGCCGACGCCCACACAGAACGGGCCGACTTCACGGGCTAACTCGACGAGTTCAAGGGCGTACGTGAACTCAGAAGCCACGAGGAACGGATCATCGGGGAGGTCGCCGCCGAGCGCCATGACGTTCACCACGCCCGCGTCAGCGTAGTTCTTTAGAAGATCACGCATCTCGTCACGACGATGTCCAACACAGATCAAGTGCGCCATAGCGGTCAGATGACCTTCGTGTTGAATCCTCGTCACCAGATCAAAGGTGCGCTGGCGAGACTCTCGCCCACCGCGGTAGGTCACCGAAACAAACGAGGTCTCGAGAGGCTCGAGTTCGCCCAATGTTCGCTCCAACACCGCGCTCTCTTCGTCGGATTTGGGAGGAAAAAACTCAAAGGAGCGCGTGAGGCCCTGAGCAAGGAGGTCGTCGACGCGCACGGAACTAGTTAGCTCGACCGAAGTCGTCTTCGACTCGCTCGATGTCGTCTTCGCCAAAGTACGTACCGTGTTGTATCTCAATGAACACCACCGGCGTGGTGCCCCGATTCTCACATCGGTGTAACTGGCCCAGGGCGACGTCGATGCTCTCGCCCGTCTTGACCTCGTACTCCACGCCGTCGAGCGTGACCGTCGCGGTGCCGTTGACGAAGAACCAATGCTCGGCGCGGCGCGCGTGCCTCTGGTAGCTGAGGCGCTTGCCCGGCGCGACAACAATGCGCTTGACCTTGTGGTCAAAGAGTGTGTCGTCCAGCACCGTGAACGAGCCCCAAGGGCGCTCGTCATACTCGCGTCCGTACTCATCAGTTGTTGTCATCGAACCTTCTCAGCCGCTAGTACCGCGTTTCGTAACAGCATTGCACGGGTCATTGGACCCACGCCACCGAGTCGCGGCGTGATCCAACTCGCTACTTCGTTGACGTCTTCAGCAACGTCGCTCAGTAGCTTTCGACCCACGAACGACGTGCCCGCGCCAACAACCGCCGCACCGGGCCTGACCATGTCGCGCGTGACGAGTCCCGCTTTGCCGGCCGCGGCGACAACCACGTCGCCGCTACGGACAATGTCGGCCATGTTCTCGACGCCAGTGTGTACAACACTCACCGCCGCGTTACAGTTCGGGCGCCGCATCGCCATCAACAGCGCGAGCGGTCGTCCAATAGTGAGACCTCGACCAATGATCACGACGTGTTTGCCCTCGACCGGGACCTGATACGCGGCGAGAAGTTCGACAATGCCGTTGGGCGTGCAGGGCAGTGGCCCCGGTGCACCCATGACCAGGCGCCCGAGGTTGGTGGGATGCAGTCCGTCGACGTCCTTTTCCGCCTTCACGCGAAGGAGGACTTCTTCTTCGTTCACGCCTTCGGGGAGTGGAAGCTGCACGAGAATCGAGTGAACGTCCGAATTGTCATTGAACCTATCGACGATGGCTTCGATGTCACGCTGGGTCGCGCTAGAGGGAAGATGCTCATCAAAAGAGCGAATGCCAATCTCGGCGCACTCTTCTATCTTCATCTCCACGTAGCGAGCGCTCGACACGTCGTCGCCCACGAGGATCGTTCCGAGACCGGGCGTGCGGCCCAGAGCAATGAGGCGCGCCACTCGCTCGGCCAACTCCATTTTGATTCGCGCGGCGACAACTTCACCGTCAAGTAGCTGTGCGGTCATGGTTCTCCTAGTGTCGAAAATGACGCTCACCGGTGAGCATCATGACGATTCCGGCTTTGTTCGCCGCTTCAATAACCTCTTTGTCGCGCACCGATCCACCAGGCTGCACGACGGACATGACGCCAGCGTCGGTGAGTGACTCTAAACCATCAGCAAAGGGGAAGAAGGCGTCGGACGACGCCGCGCCACCTTTGGCGAACTCGCCCGCTTTGTCAACGGCAATGTTGGCTGACACCACGCGCGACTGCTGGCCCGCGCCAATGCCCACCGCGACGCCGTCACGCGCGATGACGATCGCGTTGGACGTCGTGCGTGCACAGACTCGCCACGCCACCACGAGGTCTTGGAGTTGTTGAGCCGTGGGTTGCTTTTTCGTCACGCACTGCCACTCTTTAACGGGAACCACGAGCTCATCGGCGTTCTGCACCAACGCGCTGTTGCCAAAGGTGCGCACCGAAAGACCGAGCGGCTCGGGCGCAGGTGCGCTGAGTAGTCGAGTGGCCTTTCGTCGAGCAACGAGGAGCGCAATCGCTTCGTCGCTGAAACCAGAGGCGATGATGACGTCGGCCTGTGGACCGGCGGCAATAAGTGTCGCGAGTTCGGCGTCGACCTCGCCGCCAACGGCGACGATGCCACCAAAGGCACTCTGGGGGTCGGCGGCGAGCGATTTAGCGAAGGCTTCACTTAACGACGTGCCGAGCGCGGCACCCGACGCGTTGGCGTGCTTGATAATCGCTACGGCGAGCAAACCGGGCGCGTCGTCGCTGAGTTCGTGCACCAACCTCCAGGCCGCGTCAGTGTCAAAGAGATTCAGATACGACAGTGCGCTACCCGCGTGCTTGGTGACGCCGTCCCACCACGGTGTCGTGTCGGCGAAGCGGTAGCGCGCGCCAATCTGGTGAGGGTTCTCGCCGTAGCGCGTAACGTCCGCGCGCTCGAGAGAAAGGTGCAACGTCGCGGGCACGACAGCGTCAACGTCACTCGGGACTTCGCCGATGGCACCACCGCCGTCGAACCAACGAACGACCTGCGCGTCGTAGGCCGCCGTGTGCGCAAAGGCCGCTCGCGCGAGTGCGTGACGCGTCGCGTCAGAGAGTGAGCCCGTCGCGGTGATCTCTTCTACGACCGACGAGTACTGCGAAGGACTCGTCACGACGCCCACGTGACGATGATTCTTTGCCGCGGCGCGAACCATCGCGGGTCCACCGATGTCGATCAGTTCAATCGAGGGATCGCTCGAGAACGGATAGAGATTCGACACCACGAGGTTTATCGCGGTGATGTCGTGCTCGGCCAACGCAGCGAGGTGCTCAGGCTTGTCGAGGTCGGCGAGGAGAGCGCCATGAATTCGCGGATGCAGTGTCTTTACGCGACCATCGAGCATCTCGGGAAACCCGGTCACGTCGGCGACGTCCAGGTGGGCAATACCGGCCTCACGTAGAGCGTTGGCCGTACCGCCCGACGCGACGAGCTCGACGCCCTGATCGCTGAGTCCCTGGGCGAGTTCTAGGAGACCGGTCTTGTCCCACACGCTCAGTAACGCTCGCATCTAACTCTCCTCCATCGTGCCGGCGACACTCGCAGGCTCGTTGCCCGCGGCCATTGACGCCATCACCCTAGCGACGACCTCGGGATAGAGGGAACGCTCAACTGTCTTTATTCGCTCGTGCAACGATGACTCGTCGTCGTCGGCGAGCACCGCGACGCGACGCTGCGCGAGAATCGGTCCGTCGTCGAGTTCTTCGGTGGCGACGTGCACCGTACAACCCGACTCAGTCGCCCCCGCGGCGAGTGTGGTCGCGACAGCGTGCCAGCCCTTAAAGGCCGGCAGCAGGCTCGGGTGGGTGTTCAGCACGCGTCCCGGAAACGCTAGGTGAAACGTACCCGTGACGATGGTGCCAAAGCCCGCCATCGCGACGAGGTCGATGCGGTCCTCGACAAGCAGTCGCGTGAGCTCGCCCGTGTAGGCCTCGCGTTCAAAGGACTTGGCGAAACCACCGAACTTCTCGCGGTCAACGAGCAGTGCCGTAATGCCGGCCTCTCGAGCGAGGTCGAGCCCTCGACACGGACGATCCGAGACAACCAGTGTCACGTCTAGACCTGAGTCAATCATGGCTTGCAAAATGGTGCCCGAACCCGACACCAAAACGCAGAGACGAACCGGGGCCAAGCGCTACATCGCCTTGACGATGTCGACCATCTTCGCGCCAGCCTCGGTGGGGTTCAAACAGACGTACACACCAGCCCCAGCCAGAGCGTCCATCTTGGCTTGGGCCGTGCCCTTTGAGCCCGAGATGATCGCGCCGGCGTGGCCCATCTTTCGTCCCGGAGGGGCGGTCACGCCCGCGACGTACGCCACGACGGGCTTGGTCATGTTGAACTTTATCCACTCGGCGGCACGCTCTTCTTCAGATCCGCCGATCTCCCCGATCATCATGACGGCCTTGGTCTCTGGATCAGCCTGAAAGGCCGCGAGGCAGTCAATAAAGTTGGTACCCGGCACGGGGTCGCCCCCAATGCCCACGCACGTGGTCTGACCAATACCTTGCGCACTCAGTTCGTGCAGCGCCTGGTAGGTCAACGTGCCCGAGCGCGAGACAATGCCCACCGGTCCACCCGCGAGGGCGATATCGCCCGAGGTGATGCCGATATTGCACTTTCCGGGACTAATGATGCCTGGGCAGTTCGGCCCGAGCAGACGAACGCCGGGGAACTCTTCAACGAGTCGGTTGTAGGTCACGGCTTCGTCGCGTGCGGGAATGCCCTCGGTAATACAGACAATGAACGTGATGCCGCCTTCGGCCGCTTCAATGATCGCGTCCGAGGCGAATTTAGGTGGCACGGAGACGAAGGACGCCGTCGCGCCCGTTGCACCCACGGCCTCTTTCACGCTGTTAAAGACGGGAATCCCGTCGACGTCAGTGCCACCCTTACCCGGTGTCACGCCGCCGACGATCTTGGTGCCGTAGTCACGATTACGCAGTCCGTGAAAACGTCCCTGGCCTCCGGTGATGCCTTGAACAATGACCTTGGTGTTTTCGTCTACAAATATGCTCATCGTTCGTCCTTTAGTTCGCAAGTCCCACCGCGCGTCGCGCAGCGTCCAGCATGGTGGGTTCAGTAATCAATGAATCGTTCAAGTGCGGCGCCAAAATAGCTCGACCTTCGAGCGCGTTCGTGCCGTCGAGTCGCAGCACGATGGGCGCCTTTATCGTCACGCGCTTCAGGGCTTCGAGGACGCCATTGGCGACCTCGTCCACGCGCGTGATGCCACCAAAGATATTGACAAAAATCGACTTCACTTTGGGGTCAGCGTTAATGACTTCGAGCGCGGCCGCCATGACGTCGGCGTTCGCGCCACCACCAATATCCAAGAAGTTGGCCGCGGTGCCGCCGACTTGATTCACGACGTCAAGCGTCGACATTGCGAGTCCCGCGCCGTTGGCGATGATGCCTACGGTGCCGTCAAGGCCGATGTAGTTAAGGCCTCGTTCTTTGGCCATCTTCTCGCGAGGGTCTTCGAACTCGCCTTCGCGAAAGGCTTCCCACTCGGGGTGACGGAATGACGCGTTCTCATCCAACGTCACCTTCGCGTCGAGGGCGTGCACTTTGTTGTCGGGCGTGAGAATCAGCGGGTTGATCTCCGCCAAGTCGCAGTCACCCTGGGTGTAACAGTCGTACAGTTTGACGAGCAATTCCGCGGCCTGTTCGCGCGCGGCTTCGTCGAGCTCGGCTTCGTCGACCCAACGCCGAGCGGTCGCCAGATCAAGTCCTCGAACCGGGTCAATCGAGAGGAACGAAATGGCGTCGGGATTCTCTTCGGCGACGACTTCGATTTCCACGCCGCCTTGCGCACTCAACATGCCGAGGTGGGTCTTGTTCGGTCGGTCCAACGTAAAGGAGGCGTAGTACTCCTTGGCGATATCACTCGATCGCTCAACCCACACCCGCTTGACGACGTGGCCCTTGATGTCGAGACCAAGAATGTTGCCCGCGTGCTCGCGTACTTCGTCAACGTTGTTGACGAGTTTGACGCCGCCAGCCTTGCCGCGACCGCCAACTTTTACCTGCGCCTTGATAACGACGGGGTAGCCCACGCTCTCGGCGACGGCAACGGCTTCGTCAACGGTGTCGGCGATGTCACCGGGTGACACCGCAATGCCGTAGCGCGCGAAGTACTGCTTGCCTTGATACTCAAAGAGGTCCATGCACATCTGCTTTCACGTCACTAGGGGGGCCGGCGAACAACTCACTATCAACAGATTTCTTCACGCGAATCCTATAGGCGGGGGTTGAACGCCCCGAAACGTCAGAGCGCCGTCACGTGAATGGGGCTGTCCTCCGCCCGCGAGGGCCTCGTAGCCATCAATCACTCTTCAAATCAGCCTCCCACCTCTCACCGTCAACGAAGCCGCGTCGACGGCGACGGGTCCGCCGTCTAGTCGAGCGAACTCGAATTTGTCACTGACAACTAGAGCAACGCGGCGAAACTGACGACAATTTCGAGGCACGCATCGAACGAAGGCTTATTGGCAAAGGGCCAAACGAGCTGTTCAATAACCTGTCGCTCGTAGGAAGCTCGAGCGACGTCGAGCAAACTCCCGCTCACAAATGCTGGGCTACGAGCAAAGCCATTCCTCGGTCGACTGCGAACGGGCCGATCCGCAAGAATTGAATAAGAGAAAACGTCGGCCGCTATGACAGTCACATTCTCAGAATCAAGGAGTTGGGTAATGTCATTGCGGGACAGAAGTTGATGCACGTCGTAGTAGTGGCGAGCGTTCCGCGACGCTTCGCGCGCGTCGTCACCCGAATGCGTTGTGTGCAAAAGAACTAGTTTCTCGACCAAAGTCCGCAACGGATCCATAACAGCGACATCAACCGGAACGGCTTCTGGCAACCCTGCAATGCGATTGGCGGCGTACTCGCCAATTAGCGAGAGAATAGGCCGTCGTTACGTCGGCATCACTCCACCTCGTGAACCCAGTTCCAGGAACACTCCCTCGCTCAAGGCGCTACTAATCTCGCCGCCTTCGCGGTAGGGGAATCGTGCACCCCGCTTGGATCCCGGGGTAGTTGCATTCGGCACCGATATCGCTGTGCACAGCGATGACTGCTCCGCTCCTTCGACCAACGACTTCAGAGTCCGGTCTCGGGCGCCCTTTGTGTCGTCAACCGGCAGCAGAACCAGCACGTCGACGTCTTCAGAAAAGCGTTGAATGATCGAAAAGCCTTTTGAGAGACTCGTGCCTCCCTTGAAAATGACGGGTACGTGGGGAGCATTCGCGGCGTCAACAACTCCTCGAAGTACTTCGGTTACCCAAAAGTCCTTTTCCACGTGTTCAACAGGAACGTCAATCTGAGTGGCCACTTGAGCGGCGAGAGCAGCGACGCCGTCAGGATCTTCGACGAGACGCTCCATCACGCCGGTACCATCCCCCAACGTTCACGGGCACCACGGTGGCGTTCTTCGCTAATTACTTCATCAATGACTTCTCGACGAACAACATGCTCAGCTGCAAGGCTGGCGATTCGGCGACTGGTGTCACCCCAACTCTCTTCGCTGGAATCTGGAGAGCGGAGCAGTTCGATGACCGCTACCTCCATCGGTGTCAGTCGGTGTTCGCGACGAGTAAACGAACGAGAACGAAAGCGCACCCCACTGATGGGGTCGGGCGCTTTACCGGGTACGGCAACCTCGACAACGCTGGGCAACTGGGTAGTTAGTCCCAGCGCACGAGCCGCGCTCACGCCACTCGGTCCAGCTCCGCGGCCCGCAATCGCGAGTGCGGCGTCAAGCGTCAAGGGACGGGTCATGCCGAAGCGAGTTCGCGTACCAATCCAGTACAAACCGGGACGAACGCGCACCAGATCGCCCCTGGCGCACAATCGGCTAAGAGCGGTTTCGACCGCTCGGTCGGATCCCTCAAAGTCCTTTCGACGAAGAAACGTACCGGCGGGTGCCGAAAATACTCGCTCCTTGGTAGCGAAGGCTACTGATGGCACGGGTTTCGCAACTGCCTTCATGAAAGAAAAGACTATCGGATACCTCGCATAATTGCAAATGAACTGAAGCACTTTCGTGCCCCTCACCAGCATCTTCATTCTCTTGGTTACATTTGCTGTCGACGTACCTGAAACGGTGACCACCACCGGTACTCAATGGTTGCACCTACCACAGAAAATCGTGCAGGTGCGAGGTATATTCCCTAGTGCGCCTGGATTACTTCGTTCTCTGTAGTTGTCCGGATCTCTCTCGTTGTGCCCCGAGGCCCGCGACCCAGCCACCGAGAAGACCAATAAAGGGCAAATGCCACTCGACGTCAAAGGCGCCGGCGACGCCGAGGCACACCACCGCCGCGAGCGCGCACGACGTGAGCGTGTCGACGCAATGGAGAACCCTTATCAGAGAGGCCACAAAAAAGGCGAGAAGGGCGACGCCCACGAGGCCACGCTCGGCAGCGATCTGCAGGCTCGGTTTTATCGAACCCAGCACACGTGTCAAGGCAAGGCAAATGTTCAGCCCGACGTGAGCTTGAGCGCCACTGCACTCAGATCAGGATTGCCGAACTCGAACGAACGCCGCGTTCTTTGACGCAAGAGCCGGAATCGTCTTCACGCTGAACTTCGATTTGGTTGTTGATTTGAGGTAGCCCTCCACTGTCGTTGCCCGCCTATTCGAGAGGCTGAGACTCTTTTTGGAATAGCCCGTGATAGTTACCGTGGCACCAGTCAGGATTTTCTTTGCAAACACCGAGAGTTGACTCTTCGCCGCGGCGCTCAACGTGGAACTGGTCGTAGCGAACGTCACTTGCACCGTCAACGTGTGAACGACCGGTTTGGCCGTCGTGGTCGTCACGGGTTTCTTCGTTCCCGGCGCTGTGGTCGTCGTCACCGGCGCCTTTTTAACAGGACTCTTACTGCCGACGGTGCTTTTCTTGCCGACTGGTGTCTTATGGCCTGAGGCTCCGGTAATCGTTGCGTCACTCAGAAGTGGCAGTGCCACACCAAACGCGAATACCGCCGCGGCGACAACGGCGGCGGACTTCGTGCGAACGCTGAACTTCATCGAACTCCCCTTTTTTCGCCACCGCAGCCCACCGAGACTCAAAATGAATTTGGTCAAGGCCTTTGATGGGAAAGGGCAGTTCTATCATCAATCCACCAATTTTACCGCTCATGGATTTTTGCTGAGTACGCCTCCTCGACCCCGGGTGGTTTAGAGCACCCGCCAGCACCGCTCACGTGGTCGTCGCTTCCTATACCACCTCGTGGTGGTTGTTTTTACGACGACGTCGAATACGGAACTAGGCGCGACGCAACCTCAAGGGCACGCTGCGAATCTGAAGTTACGACGAGTTACTCGCGGCGATTAGTGGTCTTGCACCTCGCGCGCGTCGAGCGTCGCTTCGAGCCATGAACCAATCTCGTCCAGCGAAGCCCCTGGCGTGAAAACTCGCGACACGCCAGCCGCCTCTAGCGCCGGAATATCGTCCTCGGGAATAATGCCCCCCACGACGAGTAATACGTCTTCGCGTCCTTGACTCTTGAGAAGATTGACCACCCGGGGTACGAGCACGAGGTGCGCGCCCGATAATAAGGACAGTCCAAGGGCGTCGGCGTCTTCTTGAATGACGGCCTGCACGATCTGCTCGGGTGTCTGGTGAAGGCCGGTGTAGACAACCTCAAATCCAGCGTCGCGCAGTGTCCGGGCGATGACCTTGGCCCCTCGATCGTGACCATCGAGCCCGGGTTTGGCGACGACGACTCGGTACGTGCGTTTCATCAGTTAGTTAGCATAGATGTCCTATCAGGGACGGGAAATCGGTGACGTTCGCCCGTCTCGGGCCCCTAAGTCCCGCGAGTAGCGTTTAATACCATGGCGGCAAGCGAAGCAGTTCATAGAGGCCCCGCTCGCGCCCTACTCTCGGCAATGCGTCCACGACAGTGGGTAAAGAACGGCCTCATCATTGTCGCGCCAGCCGCCGCCGGGACACTGCTGCACGGTTCCGTCGCTCGCCACACGATCATCGCCTTTGTGGCCTTCTGTCTCGTGGCCTCAGGGGTCTATCTCCTCAACGATTTACGCGACAAAGACGCCGACCAGGCACATCCCACCAAGCGCTACCGCGCCATTGCCGCCAATCAACTAAGCGTAACCGCGGTCATCGTGGCGGCAGTTGTACTCCTCGTCGCCGGCTTTTTAGTGTCGCTCAGCGTCCCTCGACCCGGAGATCTTCTGCTCGTTCTGGGCCTCTACGTCGTCATCACGCTGGCCTACGTCTACTGGCTGAAGAGCGTCGCGATCATCGAGCTGGGCGCGGTGGCGAGTGGCTTCTTTTTGCGCGCGTACGCCGGCGCGTCGGCGTCGCACATCTACGTCTCGACCTGGTTTCTCATGGTGATCTCCTTTGGCGCACTCTTTCTCGTCGTGGGCAAGCGCGCCAGCGAACTAAAGAACGTGGGCGTTGGCTTAACGCGCGGGGTGCTCTCTGAGTACACGAGCGAGTTCTTAAGCTCCGCGCTCACTCTCTGCGCTGCTGCGGTCGTCACCGGCTACTGCCTGTGGGCCTTTGATACCACCTCGTCGGGCCTCTCGGCGAATCTCGACGCGACGTTTCCAGTGCGCTTAAGTGTGGTGCCCGTGGTCTTCGCGGTGCTCTTTATCTTGCGCTCGGCCCAAGAGGGTCACGGTGCCGCACCCGAAGAACTACTACTGCGGAATCGAACCGTTCAACTGCTTCTGTTGGTGTGGGTCGTACTCTTGATCTTTGGCGTCTACGAGTGAGTGAGCAGCAGCTTTCGGGCTGGGGGCGTACCAAATTCGCACTGTCGAGCGTGCTTAGCCCCCACAGCGAGAACGACGTGCTCGACGAGTTCGCTGCAGGTTCGCGAGTCATTGCGAGGGGACTCGGTCGTAGTTACGGCGACGCCGCACAACTGAGTGGCGGCGTTGTCCTCGATAACCGAGGATTCGTCGGCATTAGCGAGATCGACGAACACGGCGTCGTGAGCGTGGGTGCGGGCGTCTCCTTCGACCAGTTACTTACCTTCTCGATGCCTCGAGGCTGGTTTGTTCCCGTCACTCCGGGAACTCGACAGGTGACGATGGGCGGCGCAGTCGCCGCGGACGTACATGGGAAGAACCATCACGTGGACGGCTCGTTCGCGAGCCACGTGCTTTCACTGCGACTCGTGACGCCCGAGGGCGTCTTCACGGTGTCGCCCAATGATCACGAGGATCTCTTTTGGGCGACCATGGGCGCAATGGGGCTTACTGGCGTCGTGACCTCACTCATGCTTCGCATGATCCCCATCACCACGAACCAGGTACTGGTGGACACCGATCGATTCGAAAACCTCGAGAGCGTCATGACCGCGATGTCCGAGGGAGATAATGACTATCGGTACTCCGTCGCCTGGGTTGACTGCATGACACGAGGCGCGCACTTAGGTCGAGCTATTCTCACCCGTGGATCGCACGCCAGCGAAGCAGACGTCGAAAAATTGTCGCTCAAGGGACCTCGCCACCAACGACTTTCGGTGCCGATGCAGGCACCGAGCGGACTGTTGAACAAGTGGTCGGTGGCCGCGTTCAACGAACTCTGGTTTCGTAGCGCGCCGCGCCACGAAGTCGCCGAAGCGCAGAAACTCTCAACGTTCTTCTACCCCCTCGACGGCATCGGTGACTGGAATCGGCTCTATGGACAGCGTGGCTTCGTGCAGTATCAGTTCTGCGTTCCCGAGAGTGCACGCTCGACGATCGGCGAGGTCATTGAGCGACTGTCCGACTCGCGCCTTACGAGTTTTCTTGGCGTGTTAAAGCGATTCGGCGAGGCGAATCCGGCGCCGCTTTCTTTCCCTCTCGCGGGATGGACGTTGGCGCTCGACATGCCCGTCGGCTCGCCACTGCTCCCATGTGTCCTCGATGAACTCGACGAGATGGTTCAACGTGCCGGTGGTCGCGTGTACTTAGCGAAAGACGCTCGCCTGAGTGGTGAGCACGCGAGAGCGATGTACCCACGACTCGATGAGTTTCTCACCGTCAAAGCACGAATCGATCCTAAGAATCAACTCATCAGCGACCTCGCCCGTCGCCTCGACCTACTAAGAAAGTAACTATGGACAACGCCTTCGGTCAACCCCAAAACGTCATCGTCTTCGGCGGCAACTCTGATATTGCGCGTGCCCTCACCAAGAAACTCTGCGCCGCGCGTGCGCACACTGTGGTGCTCGCTGGACGAAATCAACAGCTACTCGACGAAGCAGCGGCCGAAGCCCACGAGTACGGCGCGACCAAGACTGACGTTGTGATCTTTGACGCCGAAGACCCCTCGAACGCGCAACGCACCGTGAGTGAGGCCTTTGCGAAAGTCGGCGATCAGGTCGATTTGGTGGTCATCGCGGTGGGGTTACTTGGTGATCAGCACGTCGATGAAGACGACGCCGTTGCCTGTGCGCGAATGATCACCGTCAACGTCACCTGGCCCGTCGCGGCACTGGCCGAGATTCGCCATCGTTTGGTGGCCCAAGGCAGTGGTCGAATTCTCGTCATGAGTTCCGTCGCGGCGATTCGTGTTCGTTCAAACGCCTACCTCTACTCTGGCGCCAAAGCGGGACTCGATCGACTGTGCCAGGGACTTGCTCAGTCGTTGGAGGGCACGGGGGTCAAGCTTCAGCTACTTCGTCCCGCCGTTGTGCGTACCAAGATGACGACGGGCGTCGCCGAGCCGCCCTTTACTACCGGACCCAACGAAGTGGCCGAGAACATTATGCGAGGCCTCGCCAGTGGCGACGCGGTGATTTGGAGCCCGCCACTTCTGCGATACGTTTTTTCGATTCTTCGACACCTGCCCCAGCCAATCTGGCGAAAGATCGTCGACCGCTAGAGACTTTTGTCAGTGTCGCGAGCGGACTTGAATGAGCAGCACCGTTTTTCTTACAAGGCTTGCCAAAACAACAGCGCCTCCAACTAATGGATCACCGAACGCGGTTGGGCTACGCCGCCGCCGAGCGCCCCTTCAACATGATCCGATCACGGACCGACGTTGTTAGTTGCCTCCGGCAGACTTCGTCAAATCCTTGAACTGAGACTCGTCGGGCTTGGTCTTACTTGACCTGGCCTCTTCGACGGCGCGGAAGGCGCGATCCCAACGTGACTCTTGTTGTGATGTTTGATTTAAAGTTTCTTGCTTCGACATAGCCAACTCCTAGGTGGCACCTACAACGACTTTAGCGACCATTAATTCGAAGTTGCACTTGCGTTCAAGTAGACGCCCAACATGCGAGAGATATCTTCCGAAACGAGCGGCTCACCGGTGGCGCTAAGAGTCAGTGTCGCTTCTCATGGGCCTCGTATTACTTCTTAGCGTACTACCTTGAAGTACTGGTCAACCCAACGAAGAGCTCGCTGATGGGCACGAAACGATCCCGAGCGCCCCAACGGGAAATTCTCAATACGAAAATATCCTCAAGCCGTCATTTTGAAGTTTGATCCAGAAGGACGACTTGGAAAATACCGCTGTCCGGGGTAGTGACTGAATCTGTACAGATTAATGTATACTTTCTCTATGCCTCGCACACCCACCTACTCCCTCTCTGTTAGTGACGCCACCAAACGTGGCGTTGCCGGACTTGCCCGCGACGCCGAGACAGGCTCGTCCATTACCGTCGAGCGCAACCACCATCCAGTGGCAGCGATTATCGGAGTGAGCGAACTCCATCGCTATCAAGAGGCCGAGCGAGACTTACGCGATCTTGCAGTCGTTCTCATCCGCACCGCCAGCGACGCCGGTGAAAGGACGTCCCTTGACGACGTCTTCTCTCGATTCGGATTCGACCGAGACTCTCTCGAACGTGAAATCGATGAGGACTTCGCCGCTGGTCGAGAGTGACCCCCGCCAAAGGCTCCCAAGGAGACGAACCACTCCCTCGAAGAAGTGGTCGTCACGCAAGCGCGCATCACACCGAAATTCGCTTCACCAACGCCGCGTTCGAAGACTTAGTCGCACTCCAAAAGAAGAACCGCCCGGCCCTGAAATGGGCGATGAAGAAATTTCTGCTCATCGAGCGCAACCCCGAAGCGGGCGCCCCTCTCGGCGGTGGACTACACGGCTATCGCAAGTTGACCGTGGGTGATCGAGATTGGCGCATTGTGTGGCGAGTGACCTTTGACGATACTGGGTACCTCATCGTCGATGTTGGCGAGATCTGGGCCGTGGGCGCTCGAAAGGACAGCGAGGTCTACGACGAGATGCGCCGACGAGTGGCGGCACTACCCGAAGGCCCTCAGACCAAGACATTCGAAGAAGTGTTGGCCATGCTCGAAGCCAGTCTCACGAAGAAGCGACGTCCAGCGCCTTCGCAACCCACTGCCGACGACGCTCTCGCGCCAAAGTGGTTGGTCGACGATCTAGTTAACCTCGCGGGCTACGAACGAAGCGACGTTGAAGAACTCAATGAACGTCAAGCCATGTCGGCATGGGTAGCGTTTCGTTCGCGTTAACGGTCTCGCGATTCGAAAGCCCCACGACGGACTTTCCGAGAGGGACCGGTCTTTCTCGGTTGCTCGGCAGAGGGGCAACGCGCATGCACCTCTTGGAGTCTTACCGTTATTGATAAAAGCGTGAAATTGATCCGTCTATGCAATGTCGGCGTCGGCACTCATGATCTGATCAGTCGAGGGGTCGTCGTACCGTCTAGTCCCTTACTTGACCGCGTCCTTGGCGCGAAGCGTCATTGTGTAGAAGTCTCTCGTCCACCAGTTCGCAAAGTAGCGTCCCGGAGGGCCGGCCATTGCGCTGGGGCCGGCCGATGGGCCCAACAAACTCAGACCGTTGTTCGCAGTAGTCGCCGAGTTCAGCGGACCAGTGAACGACGAGAACTGCACCCAGTCGGTATTGATGTCAAGCTCCATTGCTCGGCGCGCGCCGGCACGCACCAGCAGGTTGGCGAGGTCACTGATGGAAAGACTCGGTCCCCCGACGTAGACGAGCGCGCCGGTCTTCGTGACCCCAAGACCCGAACGCCACACGTAGTACGCGCCGCCGATGGTTTTGCCCCACTTGGCGAGATTCGCGTTGGTGAGACCGCTGACGGGCTGGTAATTGTCAACAATGAGATCGAGATTCTGACGTACCGAGGCAACTTGATTTGACATCTTCACGTCGCGACCCCATTTACCGACGGTCATGGTGCCGTCCTTAAAGACAACAGCTGACGCCGCGCCTACGCGCAGCGGCATGATCATTTTGCCCTGGGTGTAGTACCCGCCGTTGGCGTCTTGCATACGAAAGCCGGCATTAAAGGCCGCGGTGAGGTTCACTGAATTCTTCGCGGTAATTGGTGCGGTGTAGGTATAGGGACCACCACCGGGAATTTGCGAGCCCGAGTAAAGTTGAGCCGACAACAGCGTCGGGTCCATCCACACCACGCCCACCACGTAACTCGTGTGCACGGCGTCGGGACGAACGAACGTTTCGTACATCGTCGGCGTACCATTGGCCGTCGTGCGCCCAGCCACACGCCAGACACCCTCGCCTGGCTCGGGGTTCGCCGCGGGCGTTGACATTTTTTTAGGCGCGGCGAGGTGTTGACCGGCGGGGACCGTAATCGTCGTGACGCCCGAGCCAAATGAGTTCACCGGTGGCGCGCCGCCGACCTTGGGCGGGTGGAGTTTGTTGTACTCCGTCTCAGCCCAGGTGACCAGTCCGCCCACGCCGTGCTGGCGTCCCCACTCAGCAAAGCGTGCCTGGAATGACACGCCGTAGCCCTGATTCGTTAAGGCGAAGCCGAGCGACACGCCGAGGTAGCCCAACACCACGATGGTGACGAGCGACAGCACGACGAGTGCGCGACGGCGCCAGTAGATCATCCGCGAAAGGCGAAGGCTCTTCGGAGCTGATGGGGGGCGATAGACGTGCCGAGGAGAGTCCACTTGCCCACTAGTCTCGCACCTTCGCGCGGGGCAACTTTCAGCTCGCCAAAAATCTTAAGTTCGTCTTATGCGCGCTGCAGTGGCGTCATGGCGAGCACCAGGTGTTTTGTGCCGTGCTCGTCGAAATTGACGGCCGCTCGCGTGTGTGAACCTTCGCCCTCGACACGAACCACGGTGCCCGGTCCGAAGCGGTCGTGCACGACACGTTCGCCCGGCTTCAGACCCAACTTCTCGGCGCCCGTCGAGCGCACGGGCGGAGCCGCGCCGGTGCCAAAAGCCTTGCCCGACGTGAAGTCGGTTCCTCGGCCGGTAAAACCGTCGTCCTCCGATGCGAAACTCATCCGTCTAGTGGGCAACGTCGACGACAGATCGGTCACGAGTTCGGCGGGAATCTCTTGGATGAAGCGACTCGCTATGGCGTCGGCGCGCTGTCCCCACATGGTGCGGCTCCACGCGTGGGTGAGAATCAAATACCGCATGGCGCGCGTGATACCCACGTAGCAGAGCCGTCGCTCTTCCTCGAGTTCGGCGTCGTCAGAGAGCGCACGGCGGTGGGGAAAGATCGTCTCCTCGAGTCCCGTCACGACGACCGCGGGATACTCGAGGCCCTTCGCGACGTGCAAGGTCATGAGAGAGATCGCGCCTTCACCACTGCCGAGTTGATCCGAGTCCGCGACGAGTGCCATGCGCTCAACAAAGTCGAGCAACGTGTCGTACTTTGCCGCCGCGGAGGCGAGTTCACCGAGGTTCTCTAATCTCGAATAGGCCTCGTCAGTGTTTTCAGCGCGCAACGCATCACCCATGCCCGATTCACGAACGATGGCGTCGATCATCTCTCGAGGACTCAGGTCATTGGCGAGCGCTCGTAGTTCATCGAGCATGAACGAAAACTTGTCCGCACCATTCAATGCCTTGCCGCTCAGTCCAGCAGCGCTCGCGTAGTGCGACGCTTCGGCGAAGGAGAGCCCGTGCTCGGCGGCGTAGGCGCCGAGTTTGGCCTGGGCCGCTTCGCCGATGCCTCGTTTTGGTTCGTTGATAACGCGCCGCGCCGAAGCTTCGTCGCGAGGATTAACGAGGAGTCGCGCGAAGGCCAGCGCGTTCTTAATCTCTTTGCGATCGTAAAATCGCATGCCCGACACCACGCGGTACGGCACGTTCGCGCGCAGCATCTCTTCTTCGAGTACTCGACTTTGGGCGTTCGTTCGGTAAAAAACGGCCATGTCGTTCCAGTTGAGACCGTGCTCACTGCGCAGCCGTCGTAGTTCACTCGCGACCCAGCGACCTTCGTCGTACTCATCGCCCGCACGATAGAGAAGAATCTTTTCGCCTTGGTCGCCGTCAGTGAAAAGATTCTTTGCGTGACGACTGGCGTTTTTCGAAATGACCGCGTTCGCGGCGTCAAGGATCGTCTGGGTTGAGCGGAAGTTCTGTTCGAGCAAGATGACCTGCGCGTCGGGGAAACGTTGCTCGAACTGCAAGATATTGCGCACGTCGGCGGCACGAAATCGGTAGATGGACTGGTCCGAGTCGCCCACCACGCAAAGGTTGCGGTGCTTTTCTGCGAGCATCATCACCAGTTCGTTCTGTACGCCGTTGGTGTCTTGAAACTCGTCGACCAAAAGATATTTGAATCGCTCCTGGTACGAGGCCAGAACGTTGGCGTCGGTCTTCATCATCGCCACGGCATTGAGCAGTAGGTCATCGAAGTCCATCGCGTTGGCGAGTAGAAGTCGCTTCGCGTAGAGCTCGTAGATCTGTGCGATGCGTCGACGCTGAGGATCATCCCCGTACGCCTCTAAGTAGGCACCCGGTGAAAGCATCTCGTTCTTCGCGGCTGAAATCGCGGCCGACACGCTACGCGGCGGCAGTCGCTTCGTGTCGAGGTCGAGCTCTTTCATGATGCGCTCTACGGCTGTTTCGGCGTCGCCGGCGTCGTAGATCGTAAAACCGCGCTGGTAGCCCAGTACCTCGGCGTGCGCGCGAAGCATTCGTAAACACGCCGAGTGAAATGTTGAGACCCACATCCGATCGGCGTCGCTGCCAACAAGGTCCACGACACGTCGACGCATCTCGTCAGCGGCTTTGTTGGTAAAGGTGATGGCCATGATCTCAAAAGGTCGCGCGTCACCACTCGCCAAAATGTGCGCGATTCGCCTCGTTAAAACCCGCGTCTTTCCCGATCCCGCGCCGGCAATAACGAGGAGCGGCCCACCACGCTGGGTAACGGCTTGGCTTTGAGGAATGGTGAGACCCTCGAGCAGCGACGCGGGGTCAAGGCGCGTCGGCGAATCAGAGGAGTTGTCATTCCACAAAGACTCGTCAGAGAACGAGCCCCGGCTCACTCCCACTCAATGGTGCCTGGTGGTTTACTCGTGACGTCGAGTGCGACACGGTTGACGCCCTCCACTTCACGAATTAATCGGTTCGCGATCGATTCAATCACCTCGTAGGGCAGACGGGCCCAGTCGGCGGTCATGGCGTCGTCACTCGTCACCGCCCGGATGATGATGGGGTACGCGTACGTTCGTCCATCTCCCATAACGCCCACAGTACGCACGGCCGGTAAC
>Ga0208357_1000664_pt1 | contig 26973 bp, 32 predicted proteins | sample NGESurdeep092012_6_FD_184487 | JGI IMG/M metagenome (GOLD analysis project Ga0208357, IMG submission 184487) | Arctic peat soil microbial communities from Barrow, Alaska - NGEE Surface sample F52-2 deep-092012 (SPAdes) | ecosystem: Environmental > Terrestrial > Soil > Wetlands > Peat ...
ATCAATCTCACCGCTCCACCGCCATCTACCGGAGCCGCCTTATCGATCATCGCGCCGAAGCCTCCCGCGATCCCACCCGCCAGAAGCGCCACCACTGTAAACGCAATCACCGCGCGCCTCACCCGCGGATGTTCCTTGATACCGCCGCGATACTTCGTCAGCACATAGGCCACCATCGTCATAGCAATCGGAGCGAACCACGCCACGTGCTCCTTCCACTCCATCCCCAGCGAGTGCCAGCCGATGGTGGTGGGACTCGACATCAGCAGCCGTTGCGGAAACATCGAGAGATCGATCGTTCCTGCCGGGGCTGCCGCTGGTGCTCGCGGCCGGGACGTGGCTGCACGGGCTCGGCGGCGCGCTGCTGATGCCGGCGGTGCTAGGCGGCTGCGCGGTGCTGTCGTTCGGCGGGGTCGTGGGCCGGCTGGTCGGGGGGCGATGGGCGCCGGTCGGGGCGCTGGTGCTCGCGGTCTCGCTGCCCGAGATCTACGTGTCGCGGACGCCGTTCAGCGAGCCCCTGGTCCAGGTGCTGCTGTTCGGCGGGCTGTGCATGTTCATCGACTCATTCGGCGTCCTCGGCGGGGGGATGGCGCTGGCCGGGCTGGGCGGGCTGGCGCTCGGGCTGACGGTGCTGACCTGGATCGGGTCGCTGAGCATCCTGCTGCCGGCCTTCCCGGTGCTCGCGTGGCTGTTCGTGGCACGGCGACGCCAGGCGGCGCCGTTCGGGATCGGGCTGTTCCTCGGCATAGCCATCGGATTGGCGGCGGCGCTGACATTGGGGCGCTCCTACCTGTCGACGGTCTCGAGCGAACTGCATGTGTTCGGTCTCGCCGCCGCCGCGTTCGGCCTGGCGACGGCGCTGATCGCTCCCCTCGCCGTCCCGGAGGTGCGCGCCCGGGTGCGGCGCGTGTTCACCCGGCGGCTGCGCGCGGTCGGTCTGGCGGGAGAGGAGATCTCCCTGCCGTCGCCGGCGATGATCGTCCAGGGGATGGCGGTGGCGCTGCCGGTGATCGCGCTCATCGTGCTGGCCTTCCGGCCGTTCGTCCAGACCGTCGTCGGCCAGACCAATCCGGTCCTGGTCCGGGAGGTCGTCGCGCTGCAGCGGCTGGCCGGGCTCCCGGTGGACGGCAGGCGGCAGTACTACGAGCAGAGCTTCACCTGGGTCCTGTGGTACCTCGGGCTGCCTGCCGTGCTGCTGGCCTGCGCCGCTACGGCGGTGCTGGGGCGCCGACTGGTGCGGGCGGTGACCTACGGGCGGTCGTCGATTGTGGCGGCGCGGCTGTGGGGGCTGCCGTTCCTGATCGTCGTCTGGTCGGTGGGCACCGTGCTCTGGGATCCGGCGGTGGCGCCGTGGCAGCCGTGGGCCTCGCATCGGCTGGTGCCGGTGGTGCTGCCGGGCCTCGTGCTGCTCGCGGTCTGGCTTTGCTCGCGAGTGACCGTGCGGGCGGCGGTGCTCGGCTCATCGCGGCTGACGGTCACCCTGGTCGCGATCTGCTGCGTGCTGGCGCTGGCGATCCCGCCGGCGGTGACCTCGCTCAACCCCGGGATGGTGCCGCGCACGTCGGTTGGCGGCTACTCGTCCGGAGTGTCGAAGTTCGTGAGCCGGGTCCGGCTGCGCGGCGTCGGCGCGGCGTCGGCCTACCGCGGGTCGGCCGCGGCCGCCGTCTCGCTGTGCGCTTCGATCGGGCCGACCGCGAGCGTGGTGTTCGTCAACGCCTCGACCGCGGCCGCCTTCGCGCCGACCGTCCGGGTGCTCTGCGGGGTGCCGACGGCGACGATGGAGGCGGGCTCGTCCCCCACCGGGGTCGAGCGGGTGGCGACCTCGATCGAGCACGCGGGCCGCCGCCCGGTGCTGCTCGGCTCGTCCCGCGCGGCGGTGTCGCTGTTCGGGGCGGTGCCGCGCCGTGTCGTCTCGCTGCGAACGACCGGCGACGCCGAGGTGCTGACCGGGCCGCCGGCCGGGAACTGGCCCGTCTCCTACACGGTGTGGATGGCCTCGCCGCTCGGGTAGCCACCCCACCCTCGCCTGCCGCGCGAGGCGGGGTCCGGCGGCCGATTTGCTTCTGCACGCTGGAGTTCATAGAGTAAAGACATCACCGCGGGGTGGAGCAGTTCGGTAGCTCGCTGGGCTCATAACCCAGAGGTCGTAGGTTCAAATCCTACCCCCGCTACCAAGGTCAGAGGCCGGGTCCGAAAATGGATCCGGCCTCTTCCTTGTAGGTTGTGCACGGAATTTGTGTGCAGCGCCTAGCGACGCCAGTGAGCCTTTTTGACGTCGTGTAGATTTTTAGTCATACTTTTGACTATGACTGTTCTTCCGCTGGGCGACGTCAAGTCGCACCTGTCTGAGCTCGTTGGCCGGGTGCACGACCAGCACGAGCGGGTGACCGTGACCGTTCACGGTAGGCCGTCGGCCATCCTTATCGCTCCAGAGGATCTGGAGGCGCTCGAGGAGACCCTGGCCATCATGCGGGACGCCGCGACGATGAACCGGCTTGCCGAGTCCGATGCCGAGTTGGCCCGCGGCGAGTACGTCTCCGCTGAAGAACTCGCTGAGACCATGAGGCGGCGCCAGGCGTTATGGGCGACCAGCCCGCAGAGGATCTCTACGAGCTGCGAACGACCTCCACGGTTCGCCGTGCCCTGGGCGAGGTTCTGCCGGAGGCCGTTGCCGCGGCAGCCTACGAGTTCATCACCGGTCCTCTCCTGCGAGAGCCTTACCGAGTTGGCAAGAGGCTCCTCCCGCCTATGGACGACCGGTTCAGCGCGCGGCGCGGCACCTACCGCATCATCTACCGGATCGATGACAAGAACCGGGTAGTGACGGTGGTGGACGTCGATCACCGCCGCGACGTCTACCGATCGTAGAACCGTAGTTGGCGCGTTGCCGAATACGCCTAAGTCTTTAGATCAAGGCAGTTGCCATCGCGGACAGGCCCCTCCTGTCCAGACGCTACCCGACGGTGCCGTCGGTCGACGCCTTACGCGCCAGTATGAACGCCACGCGGAACTGGCGGCGATCATCCGGTTCGGGGTTCTCCATCAGTCGGGCCGACTCGGTAATTCCTGCCGAACGTAGCAGTGATACGACGTGCTCCGGCCACCAGCGATAGGCCGCGGCCACCCGGTGGTCGTAGTACTCGTACGGCGGCTCAGGGGCGTCTTTAGCTGAGAAACTGATCAGCAGCCAGCCACCGGGAGCAAGCACTCGTGCGATCTCGGCCAGCGCCGTCGGCAACAGTCTGGGTGGCAGGTGGATGACTGAGGAGCGGGAAAGTACTCCACGGCAGGATCCGTCGGCTAGGCCAAGGCGGGTTATCGAACTGAGCGCGAAGCGGACCTCGGGATAGCGCGTCCGGCCGATCGCCAGCATCTGGGCGGACTGGTCAACACCAAACACCGACAGCCCGAGGCTGTGCAGGTGCGCGGCGATATGGCCAGGCCCGCAGCCGAGGTCAGCGACCATTCCCGCAGGCCCGCGCCGGATCACCTCAGCGAAGGCGGCGAGCAGAGCGCGCTCTGTCGGCCTGTCATCCAGTGTGTCTTTGAACTGGTCAGCGTAGACGGGGGCGATCGCGTCGTAGGCCGCGCGGGCGGTATGTAGATCGGGCTCACGCATGCCCGCGACAGTACTCTGCCACCCCGACATACCAAACCGCTTCCACGCGTCTCGGATTAAGGCTGAGAAGTCCCAGATCAGAAGCTGTGTTTGCTAACGGAAATGCTAACGAGACTCGTCGGAACGGGGGCGACAGGGTGAGACGTCGGCAACGAGGACCCTGACCGACGTGCAGGTCAGCGAGACGCAATGAGACTTGGGAGAAGTCGGAGACGCACGTCGTATGGCTCATAACCCAGAGGTCGCAGGTTCAAATCCTGCCCCCGCTACCAGGGTCAGAGGCCGGGTCCGAAAATGGATCCGGTCTCTTGCTTTTTGTCTGCGCCCAGCGACGTCTCGGCAATCCGACGGTTGCCGACTTGTTATCGTGCCATAGAGGAAACTAATCTTTCCTTTATGGAAAATAACCCGTCGTGGTTGCTGCCACTGCTGCCATCGCGGGCCAACGGGACCCTGCTGGCTCTCCTGTACCTGCATCCCGAGAGGGACTACAGCCTTGCGGAGGCGGGGCGGCTGATCGCCGCGAGCCCCAAGGTCATGCACACCGAGGCAGACCGGCTGGTTACCGCCGGGCTGGTACGCGAGACCAGACGCGGGCGAGCGCGGCTGCTGAGGGCGGAGACCGCTGGCCCGGTGAGCCGCCCACTCACCGATCTCCTAGCGATAACCTACGGCCCGCTGCCGGTTCTCACCCACCTGCTGTCAGAGGTCGGGGGAGTAGACCAGGCCTACATCTACGGGTCCTGGGCGGCCCGGTACCTAGGGACGCCAGGCTCCATCCCGCAAGACGTAGACGTACTCACTGTCGGTACCGCGAGCGATGATGACCTGTACGAGGCGGCCCGCCGGGCGGAACAGCGCCTCGGGGGGGAAGTGAACGTCAGCGGCATCAGCTCCCTGTACTGGGACGCCCCGGATCCAGCTGACTCGTTCATGCGCCATATCCGGGAGCGCCCTTTGGTCAAGCTGGAGCTGACGTCATGAGGTGGAATCAGGGCCGCGCGGAGATCGACAAGCTGATCGCCGACGGAGAACTGCAGCGACGTGCTGCCGAACCGTGAACACGCGGACCAGTTCTTCGCGCAAGCCAGAGCCTCTACGATGCCGCCCGCATGGCGCTCACCGCAGTCTTGGAGAACGAGGGCTTGCGTCCCACCAGTCGCGGCGGGCATATCGCGCCGTACGCTGCCGTCTCCGCTCAGCTTGACCCGCCGATGGGCCAGGTGCTGAGGCCGTTCGACCGCATGCGGCGGACGCGGAATCGGTCCGAGTATCCATCGTTTTCGACTCCCGGGTCACGCCGGACAACGTGCGCGCCGACATCTCAGTTGCGGCGTCGACTCCGGGGCCGCTATCCCTCCGTCCGAGCGGAATCGCTGATGTCCTGAACTGCCCAGTCGTGCGGTCCCGCGTTGCCGAATGAGCCTTAAGACTTCCAGTCAAAGCGAAGGACCCCCGGGGTCCTTCTCTCGCCGCCCTCGTCTACGGCCGGGGTTCGGCGTACCAGCGCCACTCGTCGCCCAGCCGAGGCCGGTCAGGAAGGTCACCGCGGCCGGTGGCCCACAGCAGTGCCGCCCATGGGCGGGCATCGGCGGGCGCGCCGGGGAAGAGTCGGCTGAGCACCCGCGCGCACAGATCCGCGGGCGGTTCCCAGAGCACGCCGAGTCCCTGAGCGGCATCGTGCCCGTGGACCAGGGTTTCCGCCACGCCCATCGCGGCGAAGCCTTCCGGGTCCGAGGTACCGTGCGGATGCCAGGCGCGAGTGCCCGGGGATGCGGTCGTAACCATGGCCACCAGCAGGGCACCGCACGCCTCAACGGCCTGCAGCAGGCCCGCAGCCCCTTTCTCATGGTCCACGTGGATGGCGCTTTCCGCGCCGCCCGGCCGGGTGCTCGTCATCGCGATCGGCACGTAGCCGCCCTCCGGCGTAGCAGGAGTGAGCTGAGTGGCGTAGGCGAACAGGCCATCGGCGATGTGCTCGACGGTCTCCCAGCAGTCCCAGTCCAGCGAGCCGGCCGGATTGACCCATGCTTCCGCCGGCGCGGAGCCGAACGCCGTTACCGCAAGCCGCACCGCGAGCGTGACGTCAGCTACGGTGACCGGAGCACGGCCCGGCCAGTCTTCATGTGGCCGCATACACGAAATTTACTACAGCGATTGACGCGTGAACGCGAAACCCGGACCGCGCTTCTGGGTACCCGCGGCGCTTGATTATGTCGGCCGTCCGACGCGGCGGGCGTCGGGAAAGGCCAAGACCAGCAGGCCATCGGCCGGATTGGTGCACGGATTTGTGCACGAGACGCGGCGGGATGGATTGGGACGAGGGCGACGTCCAAGCCCGACATGGACCCAGAGCCACGCGTGCCTCGCACAGCCCGTTTTATGAGGCGCGTTGGTTACACTGCGGGAAGCAGCACGGATTCTGGGTATCTCGGGTGGCCGTTGGCGGCAAATTTGCCGAGGCTGCTGGAAAGGATCAAGACAGTGAAAAAGTACATGCTCTTCGATCACGATGGTGTTCTGGTGGATACCGAATTCTGGTATTACAAAGCTGGAGAACGTGCCCTGGCGGACATTGGCTTGACTTTGGACAAGGATCAATACCCCCGGGACATGAACCAGGGATTGGGCACTTGGGCCCGAGCCAGGGCGGCAGGTATTGATGAACAGACCATCAGCAGGCAGCGTAAGGTTCGTAATGATTATTATCAGGAATATCTTAGGACAGAAGCCATTGAGATTGAAGGCGTCGTTGAAGCTCTTGCTGAACTGTCAAAATACGTCCGCATGGCCATCGTGACGACTGCAAAACGTGTGGATTTTGAAATTATCCATGAAAAGCGCCACGTTAGACAATTCATGGATTTCGCCCTTGTTCGCGAAGACTACAAGCTCGCCAAGCCGCACCCGGAACCATACCTGACGGGCTTGAAGCGCCTCGGGGCGACCAAAGCAGAGACGCTGGTTGTGGAGGATTCATCCAGAGGGCTGAACTCGGCCGTGGCGGCCGGTATTGACTGTGTCATTGTCTATAACGACTTTACAAAAGCACATGACTTTTCACAGGCTAGCTATCGAATCGAAACTCTGATTGAATTGAAGGACATTATCCTCAATGTAACCTGAAGGAGCAGTCAGCCCGCCGCTGCCTAACCCGGAATCCCTCACGCTCGTAGAACCGGCGTGCCCTGGCGTTGTCGTCCGACACCCACAGCACGACCCGCACCGCATTCCCTGAACGACTCCAGGCAGTGATCGCGGCTACCAGCATCCCGGCAACACCACGGCCCCGCCACTGAGGGGCGACCCATATCGCGCCAAGACCGCGGTCTTCGGCCGAGTCCCGGTACAGGCCCGCCACGGCGCCTGCCACCCCGTCCCCTGACATGGCGACGAAGACCGCCGAATTGCGCACCAGTTCGCGCCAGCCGCCCTCCGCAATGGCCTGTTCGTCTACCACGGCTGAACCGAACGCTCCCGGGGAGTCTGTCAGGGTCGCTAGGCGCACCTCGCGCCATCGGCGCCTGTCGTCTTCGCCGAGCTGGGTGAGCGTCGGCGCAGCGGGAAACGGGTCTCCTGATTCCCGTGTCATGCACGCCATCATGCCCGACCGCCTACGGAGGGCGTATCAAAAAACGCCGCTCAGCGCCGTTTGCGCTCCCGGTGGATCTGGTCGATCGCCAGGACCAGGCATAGCAGGAACAGATCGTCCTCCCCGTCTGCCGTGTCGACCTCGAAGGTGGAGGGCAGGATGCCCTGCTTCGACAGCGCGGCGACGACTCGCTCTCCCTGGCTGATGGTGTACTGCCAGCCCAGGAAGCTGCCCTGCGCGACAAACTGCCCGGACGCCGAGTCGATTGTGCAGTTGTTCCAGCCGAGGAACTGATGCCGCACCTCAGCGGCCTGCCGCCCGTCGATGATCACCTGATGCCGGGTAGTGAACGGCGTCCTGGTGATCTGCGCCGTGCGCTGGCCGGTCGGCTCGGTAATGGTCAGGGATTGCGTGATTCCCAGGTTGCCGCGGACCTGGTAGCGCAGATCGCCAGACTCCCCGGTGATGTCGAAGTCCTGGAGTGCGGACCACTGCCGGGAGATCAGATATCGCATAGCGCGCATCTAATCACAATTCACGATCTTCCGGGCTTGCGGCGGTTCGTGGACCTACCCCGGGCCCAACGATGGCCTGAGTCTCAGCCAACATCGGATCCGTGGACGTGCCATTCGGGTGTCAGACGCTATCTCTCACGGCCCTCTCACAGATTGGTGAGCCGGGGTCGAATTTCAACCGGCGATCTTGCTCAGCTGCGCTTGGGCCTGCTGGTCGATGCGAGAGGGCAGCGGTGCGTAGCCGAGCTGGGGAAGTAGTTCCTGCCCCGCTCCGAGCAGGTAGCCGATGTACGCCCGGAGCATGCTGGCGTCGTTCGCATTCGGCTGCTTGGCGTACACCAGGTCCCACGACTGGTAGGTGATCGGGTAGGAGCCTCTTCCGCCCGCCCAGATCGCGCTGAACGTTTCGTTAGGCTTGAGAATGACCTGGCTGGCGGCCAAGGCGGCGGATTCCGGCGTAGGCGCTACGTAGTTGCCGTCCTTGTTCTTGACCGTGGCGAAGGTCAGCCCGGCGCCCTTGGCAGTCGCGTAGTCCACGTATCCGATCGCTCCGGGGGTGGATTTGACGATCTGCGCTACCCCGCCGTTGCCTTTGGCGCTCAGACTGCCAGCTGGCCAGTCGATGGTTGAGCTGGTACCGAGCGGCCACCCAGCACCTGCGGCCTCCACGAGGAACTCGGTGAAATTGGCTGTAGTGCCGGATGAATCGGAGCGGACAGCCAACGTGATCGGCGTGGTGGGGAGCGTGACATCAGGATTGTCGGCCTCGATCGCAGGATCGTCCCAGGTCTTGATCTGACCGTCGAAGATGCCCGCGATCACCGGTGCCGATAGACGTAGCTCGGGCACGTCGGAGAGGTGGTAGGACAGCGTGACCGGGCCAGTCACGACCGGGAAGTAGAGCACCTCCTTGTCCTTGAAGCTGGCTTCCTCGGCGGACGGGATGGGCGAGTCCGAGCCGGCGAAGTTGACCATGCTCGCGGCCAGGTCGGCACGGCCCCCGCCCGAGCCGATGCCGTCGTAATTGACCGTGATGCCGGGCTGAACCGACCTGAAGCCGGAGATAGCCACTTCCTGGAAGGTGAGCTGGAACGTCGATCCGCCCGCGTTGATGGTGCCGCCGAGGACGGCACCATCGGAAGACGCCGCGCCGCCGCCCGCCGAGGGACCGTCGGCCGGGGCGGACGAGGAGCATCCGGCGACGACCAGAATCGTCGCGGCTAGGGCGACCCACGCCGCGGCCGCGAGCTGTCGGTGCCGAAGTGGCATGTCGGCTACTCCCTCCCGATTCGGAGGCAGCAGGGCTGACCGGTCACCGCCCGCTGGGCACGATGGCGGCCTGGTCCGAGTCCCGGGTGGCCGGAGTGATCATCCGTCCGGCCCGCTCGACCAGCAGGGTCATCTCGTAGGCGATCAGACCCATCTTGCCGTCGGGTCCGGCCAGCACGGCCAGGCTCGCGCCGTGACTGATGGTCATGACTACGAGTACCCCGGCGTCCATCTCCACCACCGTCTGGGTCACGCGGCCGGCCTCGAATATGCCCGCGGCTCCATGCACGAGGCTCGAGAGCCCGGAAGTCACCGCCGCCAGCCGTTCGGCCCGATTTTCCGGGAATCCGGCGCTGACCGCCACCACCAGCCCGTCAGAGGAGACGATCACTGCGTGGGCCACGTCAGGAACCCGCCCGACGAAGTCCGTGACCAGCCAGTTAAGGTCCTGCGGGGGATGCCCCTGGGTACTCACGGGCTTTCCTCTCGTGTCTGCACAGTCGTCTTCACTTTTCATCGGCTCCAGAGATCCGCGGTGCATCCGAGCGACCTCGACGTGCCCCGTGCTGGAATTCCGACAGGCGACTGCGCACTTGTCCCGGCGATCGGCGGCGAGCGATCGCGGCTTGCTGGCCGCTTTCCGCCAAGCGCCCTTGCCGCTCGCCATGCTGACTATCGACCCGGTCTCTGGAGCCATGAAGAAGGTTCGCGCTCGGCCCGTCGCCGCGCCCGAACCAGCCCGGCCCGGCCGGGTGCGCTGCTACCGCACTTGCCAGGTCACCTGAGGTGGGGAGGGATGACGGGGCCGGGATCGTAGTAAACGAGGCCGAGCAAGGTGGGACGGGGGCGGCAGTGGGGTACGCGCCGGAGTCGGCCCGCATCCGCGGTGAGCTCACCGGCGCAGCGTCCAGTTGGGCCACCGACTCCGGGAGCCACACCAGGGCCGACAGGCCGCGGGGCTGGACTTGCTTTAGCCGCACCCGGATGCCGTGCGTGGCCGCAAGGCGCCCCACCACGAACAGGCCCATCCGGCGTGAGACCCCCACGTCGATCACTGGTGGATGGTCTAGCCGCCAGTTCGCGCCCGCCAGATCCTGGTCCGCGATGCCCAGTCCCTCGTCGGTGACCTCGACCAACGCGCCGCCGCTGCTCAGCATCCCAGCAGTGACCAGCACCTGGGCCGACGAGAAGGCTGTCGCGTTCTCGATCAACTCGGCCGCGAGGTGCACAACGTCGCTCGCAGCGCGGCCGGTGATGAGGACTCCGGGCTGGATGTTCACCGCGATCCGCTCATACTGCTCGATCTCCGATATGGCGGCGCGCACGACGTCCCCGCCTCATCGCGGAAGTACGGCGACTTCGCCAATAGCTACACGAGGCGGCAGTGTCCGCTCCCCGGTTGCCGGTCAGGCACGATCACGGGTGCGCCGCGAAGACGTGGGCGACCGCTCCGCCGGTGAAGACGGTGGTGCTCACCGGTTCGATGGTGAGCGGCGCGCGGAAGAGCCGCTCGCCCGCCCCCCAGGACGACCGGGTGGATGACGAGGCGGTACTCGTCGATCAAGCCGGTCTCGACCAGGGACCGGGCGAACCGTACCCCGCCGTGGGCGAGCAGGTAGCCGTCGGGGCGCTCCTGCTTGAGCCGCGTGACGGCCTCGGCCAGGTCTCCGGCGGAGATCGTCGTCTCGCCCCAGTCGGCGGACGCGAGCGAATTCGAGAACACGATCTTGGGGATTTCGTTCATCGGCTTGGCGAACGGCCCGGAGGCGCCGGGCCAGTAGCCGGCCCAGCCCGCGTAGGTGGCGGCGCCGATGAGGTGCGCGGCGGCGTTGCTCACGGTCTCGACTGTCCAGCTGAGGCCGTCACCGGAGCGTCCGGCGGCGACCCAGCCGGTGCTCCCGTCAGCCGACGCGACGTAGCCGTCGAGCGAGACGGACATCTTCAGGACCAGTGAGGCCATGCGCTGCTCCCTTCCCGGGGTGGATGACGCGCTAAAGGTATCTCCCACCGACAGTTCTTGTAGTCTTGACAACAAAAGTTTTCGGTGAGAGAGTTGCGGCATGCAAGAGGTCGCAGTGATCGAGGATGCCGCAGCCGCGGAGGTCTCGCTCGATCCGATCCGGGCTCGGATGCTCGCGGAGCTGGCCGAGCCGCACACCGCGACCACACTCGGGGCCAGGCTCGGGCTTGCCCGGCAGAGGGTCAACTACCACGTCAAGACCCTTGAGCAGCACGGCCTGGTGGAGTTGGTCGAGGAGCGTCGCAAGGGCAACATGACCGAGCGGGTCGTGCGGGCTTCCGCCGCGGCCTACGTGATCTCGCCGGCCGCGCTCGCCGCGGTCGCGCCCGATCCGGCCCGATCGCCCGACCGGCTGTCCGCGCACTGGCTGCTTGCACTCGCAGCGCGGCTCGTGCGGGAGACGGGAACGCTCATCAACGGGGCGGCGCGGGCCAACAAGCCGCTCGCCACGTTCGGCCTCGACGCCGAGGTGAGATTCGCGAAGCCGGCTGACCGCGCCGCGTTCGTAGGCGAGCTCACGGACGCGATCACCGAGATCATCAGCAAATACAACACCCAAACTGGTCGGCCGCACCGCCTTATCGTCGCGGTGCATCCGAGCATCACCGAAGACGCCGACCCGCCAGCGAAGGAGTCGCAGCAGTCATGACGCATCCATTCGAGGTACGCGAAGAGTTCACCGTCGACGCCACGCCGGACGAGGTGTGGGAGGCGATCACGTCGGGGCCGGCGGTCGACTCCTGGCTCATGGGGCGCAGCGAAATCGATAGCGCAGGAAAGTCCGCCACGTTCAGCATGTTCGGCCAGGTGTCCACCGCCAGCATCACGGCCTGGGAACCCGGTCACCGCTACGCGACGCAGGAACACAAGAACGCGGACGGCACGTTCATGGCCTACGAGTGGCTCATCGAGTCGCGCGACGGCGGCGGTGCGGTGGTGCGCGTTGTGCACAGCGGCCTTCTCGGCGACGACTGGGAGGCCGAGTACAACGGCCTGTCTGTCGGAGACCACGCCTACATGACGAAACTTGTCGTCTATCTCGAGCACTTTGCCCCGCGCACCGCGAAGAACTCGCTGTTCATGCCGGGGCCGATCACCAAGGACTCGTGGGAGGCCATGACGGCGGCGGTCGGCGTCGGCGCGGACGCGGCGGACGGCCAGCCGGCCCGTCTCAGCGTGCCCGGGATCGAGCCGGTCGACGGCACGGTGGAGTTCGCGGGCTCGCCGAGCTTCGTGGGCATGCGTACCGGCGACGCGATGTACATGCTGATCCACGGCTACAACGACATGGTCTTCGCGACCGCGCACTACTTCGACGACCGCGACCCGTCGACCGAGACAGCGGCGTGGCAGAACTGGCTCAACGGCCTCGCGGCCTGATCAACGCACGCTGACCGGCCGGGACTGGATGCTGATCCGTAGCCCGGCCGGTCCGTGTGCGTTTTCCCAACCGGAGCCCCCACCGACCGATCAGGCCGAGATTCTCAAACGTTCGTCGCGTTAAGGGAGGCGTTCGCCTGTAGTGCCGCGGCGATCGCCTCACCGCTCTTGCGGGTCACCGTGGGGTAGGTGAGCCGCAATCCCTTTTCTTGTCCTTGGGGTCCACCTTCAGGCTCACCAGGCCCTTGCGGCCACCCGCGACGGACACGCCTCCCCTGCCCAAGGTGAACACGATCTTTCCGGGCCGGCCCGAAGCCGTCCCGCCATCAAGAACGATCAGCCGATGGCTGGTCAGGACCAGGTACGTCTTGCGTGGACGAGCGCCGTGAACATCCCCGCTGTCGCCACCGCGACCACCGCCGCGGTTGCGACCACTCGCTTTACAGATACCGAGCCGACGTTCGTGTAAGGCACCCCGTCGAATTCATCCTCCTTCCAGTCGGCTGGGCGCTGCGCAACCGACGCCCGGACGAAGCCGCAAGCGTCGCCAACGCTCCCGAGCTCGCGACCGAGAACCGCATCGCCCTTACCTCCCCCAGCTTTCGCGACGGGCAGGTCATCCCCGCGAAGCACTGTGCGCAGTTCATCGGCGAGGAGATCTCGCCCGCCCTTGCGTGGGATGCCCTTCCCGCGGGGACGAGCGACCTGGTCTTCGCGCTCGAGGACCTCGACAACCCGGGCGCCGTGCCGGGCATCCACACGATCGCCGGTTTCGCGCCGACCGAAGGCGGGCTGCCGGAGGGCGCTCTGACACCGGACAACCCGGGCATCAGATTTCTCCCCAACCACCGTGGCAGCGCCAAGTACCTCGGACCGAGGCCGCTTCCCGGCCACGGCACGCATCGGTACCGGTTTCACCTCTACGCCCTCGACGCCGACGTCGACTTCACGAAGGTCGCCGATATCGAGCGTCTGCCGCCAGCTCTCAAGGGGCATGTCCTGGCATCCGGAACGCTCACCGGCACGCGGACGTCCTGACGGCACGCAGCGGAAACAAGCTGGTTCCAGGGCTCGCCGTCAGGATCCTCCCCGAGGACTTCGGCCGGCGCGGCAGTTTTGGTCAGGCCGCCATAGCGCGGAGCCGGTGAATCGCGCTTACGACGTCATCACGGTGCTTCGCATCCTTAATCCAGGCAGGAAGCCGCTCAACCATGCTCATGGTGCCGGGAATTGGTCCGCGCTCCCGCAATCGCGCGGACACGAAGGCTTCCAGAAGGTCAAGATGCTCGGTGTTATACGCCCAGAGCACGTGGCCCCGACATTCAGTAGTCAGCCACAGAGGCAACCCGAAGTACGCATCACTGCAGCCACCGAGGCTAATTGTCCCCCGGTTGCCCTTTGGCCCGGGCACATGCGCCGAGTAGCTACAGGTTAGGCAGCTCACGCTACGTCGCGTCCATGGCCTGCGAGATACCCCAGCCGTCTGCGGAGCAGGCAGAACGGACGCCCGCCGGCCACACCGAGGACAGCGCACGAGGATCTCGTCGAGGAATTCCCACAACCGCACCAACGGATCGCGGAAACGCTCGTCATGGAACCTGCCGGCCAATTCCATATGCGCACTATAGGACTTCTGCAGACGTCAGTACCACGCAAGATTGACCCGATGAAAGCCGTTCTGCCGCACGCTTCCGGTTCTCGGTAGGGTGTGCCGGTGACTACCTTCATCACGCGGATGCCGAGTTCAGGGGACGGGATCCGGCTGGCAGTCAAGGATCTGATCGATGTCGCGGGCGTGCCCACCACGGCGGGCAGCCGGGCGCTGGCTGCGACCGCCGCCCCGGCTGAGAGGGACGCGCCGTGCATGGCCGGCGCGCGAGCCGCGGGTGCGCGGGTTGTGGGCAAGGCCAACCTGGATGAGCTGGCGTTCGGCGCGAGCGGGGTGAACGGGTATTTCGGCACGCCAGTAAATCCGCTTGATCCCAGCCGGGTTCCAGGCGGGTCATCGAGCGGATCGGCGGTCGCGGTGGCCAGCGGTGAAGCAGATCTGGCATATGGCTCTGACACCGGCGGCTCGATCCGGATCCCGGCCGCGTTGTGCGGCATTACCGGGCTGAAGACCACGCACGGCCGGATCCCGCTGGCCGGGGTGTGGCCGCTAGCGCCGAGCATGGACACCATCGGCCCGATGGCGCGCGATGTGGCGGGCGTCGCGGCAGGCATGGCGCTGCTCGAGCCGGGTTTCTCATCCGATGCGGCAGCTGCAGCGCGCATCGGCCGGATCAGGCCGGCCGACGTGGACGTGGATCCGGTCATCGACGCGGCGGTGGACGATGCGCTCGCACGCTGCGGCGTGGAAGTGATCGAGGTTGAACTGCCCGGCTGGAACTCGGCCAGGAGAACGTGCGATGTCATTGTCGACGCCGAAGCGGCGGTGTCCAACCAGGCCCTGCTGACCGATCCTGCCCGCCGCGTCTTGCTTACCCCGCGGGTGCGGGCGGGCCTCGCCGAGGCCCAGGCCCTGATGCCCGCGCAGGTGCGGCAAGCCCGGACCGAACAGGAACGCTGGCGCACCGCCATGGCGGTGGCGCTGCACGGGGTCGACGCGCTCGCGCTTGCGACCGTTCCGTTCTTTCCGCCGCTGCTGAAGGCCGCTGTAAGGCCGGGCTACCTGGCCCTCACCAGCCCCGTAAATCTGGCCGGCTTCCCGGCGCTGGCGCTGCCGGCGCCGACCGGGCAGCGGCTGCCCGCCAGTCTGCAGCTGATCGGCCGGCCGAGCGCGGAGGCATTGCTGCTTGCCACCGGCGCAATGATCGAGGCGGCTCTCTAGCAGCGCGATTCACGGTTCGCGGCGATCTCTAGGGTCGCGTGGCTTAGCGCTTTTGTGCCCGGTAGCGCTTGAGCAGGGCGGTGATCCTCTGGTAGTCGGCTTCGCCGTTCAGCTCGTCCAGGAGGTCATCGGGGCAGACCTCGTATGGGTCTCCCCACCATCGGCGCCGCTTGTTGTCCCAGATGCGGTAGCCGCCGGAAACTCCCCGGGCTACGTACTGCCTTCGGCTCACGAGGCGCTCTACCCCAGTTCTGGATCATAAGGATGGCGGTTGCCCCGCGCTGACGAGCGCGTCAACGATCTCGTGCAACTCGGCCGCCCTGCCCGCCAGCGCCGGATCGTCGGTGGCGCAGAGATCGGCCAGGGCTGTGATGGCAAGGGGAAGGTCCGATAGCGGGCCAGGGTCTCGCCCGATTCGGGCGAAACCGCGACCGAGCAGCCCCGCGGCGGTGTCGTCCTGATGGCGGACCGCCGCCTTGACCGCCGCCGTGGCGTTCTCAATCGCGCTGCCCGGGCGGGACCAGCCGACGTCGCTGTGAGCAGCAGGATTGTCATCGTCGTAACGGTCATCCCGGCCGACGGAGCTTGCCCGGACGTCAAGGTCAACCCACCAGAACACGGGCAGAATATTGTCGGGCACGATCCAGAGCACGTCGATATCGCTGAACCCGTCGGCTGAGCCGGAGGCAAGCGAGTCCCTGAGGCCGGCGGTAGCTCCTGCAACCGCACTCTCAAGCTCGGCAACCAGCCTCGCCGCGACGAGCTCACGCCTTCCGGGTCGAAGATCCAGATCCACCATGGCGAGATCCTCACACGTATCGACAGACGCGTCTCGTCGCACAGTGCCGAGCTCGGCGCCTCCGGCGGGGACCAGACATTGTGGATTGCCCGGTCGATGACCGATGCGGTAGTCAGTACCGAAGACGCTGCACGCCCCGCAGTTCGTCAGTGGTACAGAAGCCTGGTAGCTCCAGCCGGGCATCGGTTCCGAGTTCGTGACACCCGCCGATGACCGCAGGCTCCCAGCCGTCTTCCAGGGCGTATTCGATAATGGCGCGCAAGACACGAGGAGTGGGATAGAAAGCGTCCCCCGCGTCGCCCCACAGGCCCTGAGCGTCGGGTGCGACTAGGTCCACGCGGAGCATGCACCCGTTCTTGCCGCCGCCCCATACGCGGACCCGGACGCACCGGTGATAGCTCAGATCAGCGTCACGATAGCTGTGCAACTCCGCTGTCCACCTGAACTCCGCAGCCCCGGTGCGAAGGATGCGCAGCCTTGCCTTCATCGTCCCCGCCTCTCGGCGCCACACGCTAGCCGGGGTGCAGCCAAAGATCCAGCGCGAGCCCAAAGCCGACGAACGCGACCACGATGCGGAGAAGGCCCGGCGGTATCCGCCGGGTCAGCGACGGGCCGATCCAGCTGCCCGCAAGGACCCCGAGTCCCAGTGGCACCACCGCCGCCCAGCGGACGGGCCCGAACAGGATGAAGACGATCGAACAGGCAACATCAGCCATGCCAAGCAGCACGTTCTTCAGGGCGTTGGCCCGTGGAAGGCCTGTCTCGACGGCCAGCGTAAGCACGGCCAGCGCCATCACCCCGGCTCCGACGCCCCAGTAGCCGTCGAAGACCCACACTGCCAGCAGGCCGCATTGAGGCCAGAACCAGCCGCCGGCGCCGGATCGTTCCTCCAGCCACGCGGAGGCTCTCGGCTGGACGAGCAGGGCAACCGCGGCGAAGGCAACCAGGAACGGAACGATCCGCCCGAAGACCCCCGCCGGAGTGAGCAGCAGCAGTGTGGCGCCGACGGCGCTCCCGGCTATGGCTAGCGGCGCAAGGCGCAGGATCCGGTGGCGCTGCCCTTGCAGTTCCGGCCGCGAGCCCAGCGCCGAGCCGGGCAGGCACGCGACGAAGGCAATCGTGTCGGCGACGTTCGCGGGCTTGGCCGGAAGTCCCACCGCCAGCAGCACCGGATAGGAGATCAGCGAAGCGATGCCTCCGGCCGAGCCCGCCATGCCAGCCAGAACACCAGCGGCAAGCAGCACTGACACATCGCCAATCACGATGGCTCATCGTTTCGCACTGACACAGCTTTCCATCACGCCGGACGGGCCGCTCACGGGTCTGGAAGGGGAGGCGTTGACCTGCAGCTTGTCGCTGGCTAACCTCACTCGTGTCATGTGGAACGGCAAACTGCGTTATCTCGGATTTGGCCTACTCATGCTAGGCCTCGTTGGCGCTTTGTTGCTGACCTGGCTGCTGTTCAGCCTTCCCATCTTCGTGTTCGCCGCGAGCACGGTCGTCATCACCCTGGTGCTGTTCGCGATCACCTGGGACGGGATGCGGCAGACCAGTCTGTCGAACCTTGCTGCCCGCGGTATCAACCCCGACGACGGCAACCTGCGGGTAATGGATCCGGGCCTGCGCCGGGATTTTTCGCCATTTCTCCCTCCCGTCCTCCGCCGGGGGCCGACGGTCAGCGGCGGCCGGGTGCGGGCAGTCTCCCCGCCGCGCCGCAGCCGCCTCCCCGCGGCCTCTCCGGCCGCCGCGCCGAAGGCCGTCAGGAGCGGACGAGCTCACAGGAAGGGCGAGATACTCCAGTCTGACGCCACTATCACCCTCGAAGGCGAACGACAGGCATCGGGCATCGATGACCTGTTCGCCGCCCTGGACGGCCAGTTGATCGGGCTCGCCCCCGTGAAGAAGAGGGTGGCGGAAGTCGGCTCGCTGCTGCTGGTTGACCGGGCGCGGCAGCGGTTCGGGCTGGCGGCCGAGTCCAGGCCGAACCTGCACATGTGCTTCACAGGTCCGCCCGGAACCGGCAAGACCACCGTCGCGCTGATGATGGCCGACCTGCTGCGCCGGCTCGGCTACCTGCCGAAGGGTCACCTCGTCCACGCCATGCGCGATGACCTGGTGGGCGAATATATCGGCCAGACCGCGCCGAGGACGCGGCACGTTCTCGAGCGCGCGATGGGCGGCGTGCTGTTCATCGACGAGGCCTACTCCCTGTACCGGGCCGATGACTCGCGGGACTACGGCCAGGAATGCGTCGACATCCTCATGCAGGTGATGGAGAACGACCGGGATAACCTCGTGGTGATCCTGGCCGGGTACAAGGACCGGATGGACCGCTTCTTCGAGTCCAACCCCGGTATGCGGTCGCGCGTCGCGCACCATCTGGATTTCGCCGCGTACGAGCCCGACGAGCTGCTCGCGATCGGGGAGCTCATCCTCGACCGGTCGTCCTACTACTTGTCGGATGAGGCGACGGTGGCATTTCGCGACTACCTATCGCCGCAGATGCCAGATCCGCATTTTGCCAACGCCCGCAGCGTCCGCAACGCGCTTGAAGAAGCCCGGCTCCGCCATGCCTATCGCCTCTCGGCCGAACCACTACGGCCCTGGAGCAAAGACGACCTGATGCGCATTGAGGCATCGGACATCCGATGACCTTCGGGCCGCTCGATTATTACCGGTGCCCGAACCACCGTGCGGCTCGAGCGGCTCCCCACTCGCGCTTCTCGTTGGTGAGCGCCGTGGCGGGGGCGGTGAACTTCGCGACCGGGGTGTCATAGGACAGGAAGTTGACGTCGATGCGCCCCACCAGTTCCTCGCCCAGCTCGACGTAGCACGCTGCCGCGCCGTCGTAGGGCGGTACCGCGCTCCCGCCGGTGAGCTGGGAGATGAGCACCTGGGCCAGGGTGGCCGCCTCGCCCTCGGCGATTCCCCCCGCCCGGGGTACCGGGGCGCTGGTGACGTCGCCGACCGCGTAGACGCCGGGGAACCTGGTGGCGAACGTGGCCGGGTCGACCGGAATCCATCCGTCCTCGGCCAGCGCGGACGCGGCGACGACCTCGGGGGCGCAGTGGACCGGGATGCCGAGGAAGACGTCGTAGGGCAGTTCCCGTCCGTCATCAAGATGAGCGACGTGACGATCCGGGTCAAGTCGGCTTACCCGGGATGAGGGCCAGTACTCGATGCCTTGCTCCTCAAGGATCGCCGCAATCGCCGCTGAGGTCCGCTTCGAGATCGGGATCGGCATCGGAAGCGGGCTGACCAGGTGGATGCTCGACGATTCGCGCAGCCCGCGCGCGGAGAGGTAGTCGTGCAGAAGCAGCGCGGTCTCATTGGGCGCCCCCGGGCACTTGAAGAACCCGCCGAGCACGCCGACGACGACAGCACCCCCGCCAAAGCCGGCCAGCACGTCGCGAGCTCGCTCGGCGCCGGCGTGGGAGTAGAACTCGTACCCGTCCTCGGCCAGGCCCGGGGTGGCGTCGACGTCGTAATCAGCGCCGAGCGCGACGACCAGGATGTCAGCCTCGTAGCTCCCCGCATTCGTCACGACCCGGCGATTCTCGGGGTCGATTGAGGTGACGGTCTCGTGCCGGAATTCAAGGCCGGACTTGGTGATGTCGCGGTAGGAGTGCCACAGCTCGGATATCGGTCGTCGGCCGAACATGACATCGAGCTTGGAGAACCCGAACATGAAGGCCGCGCTCTTGTCGATGAGCGTGACGCGAGCCTCGTCGGGAACCGACTCCGCCAGCTGGGTCGCGAGCTCGAGCCCGCCGAACCCGGCGCCGAGGATGACAATGTGCTTGGGCATGGCGTCTCAGCTCTCTTGCGGGCCGGGGCTGGTCCCCGAGATGGCGACGGCCCGCGCCTCGACGAACGCGGCCTCCTTACAGGATGTCACCATCCATACCCTCACCGTCACCAACTCGGCCATTCATTCTCCCCTTCACCCGTCTGGGTGGGGGCCGAGGATGCCCGGGCAGATCAAACCCATGATCTCGAACGGACCGTGGCGACCAACACCCCGGTCCAGCGGCTTGACCCTCCTGTAATGGGAGGGCTCAACCTGCTGACAGGTAAGCAAGTAGCCGGAACGACGGGAGCAGGGCCATGACCGAAACGACTGAGGCAGCGGCAAGCACGATCACCGACCGGTACGTGGCGGTGTGGAACGAGCACGATGCTCAAGCTCGCCGGGCCGCCATCGGGAACCTGTGGGAGCCCGATGGCGTCGAGTACGTGGAGGGCGCCCAGTTCCGCGGCCACGAGGAGCTCGACGACCGGATCGCTCACGCCTATGAGGCGTTCGTGGGGAGCGGGAAGTACAACGTCACCGTGGCTGACGACGTGAGCAGGCACGACGACATCGTCACCTTCTCGGTCCAGCTCAGCACCCCCGAGGGAGAGGTGGCGTGGGCCGCCCGCGTCTTCCTCTTCCTTGGGGAGACGGGCCGCATCCGCGAGGACTGCCAGCTGACGGTCCAGCCCCTGGCCGCGTAAGCAAAGCCAGGAACCTTCTACGGGGTGGCCGGGTCAGTTTCAGACCCGGCCACGCTCCGGGGCTTGTCGCCCGGAATGGGGAATCCCTCGGGGGGATCCTGGTAGACGGACGAGCCTTCTAGGCCGAGCTCTTTCCTGGCCGAAATGTTGAATGTGGTCAACCAGGTGCGGATTTCTTCGTGAGCCTGCCAGAATTCGCCTCGGCCCCCTAGCGTGGAGCGCCATTGATAGTAGCTGTAGTGCTGAAGCCGTCTGGCGGCTTCCTGCGTTGCCACAGACTTGGAAGTGAGACGCAGCCTGTCTTGGAGGGCCCGCAGTCGTGAGTGCGTTTCCTGCGCTGCGCGTTGAACCTCGGAGTCCTCCGGGGTCCTGCGCAATTCGTGGCTAAGATCCTGGATGTGAGAGACTTCGCTCACAAATTCAGCACAGACAGATCTGAGTTCCTCTCGCCACGCATTTCGATCGTCTCTTCGCCCTCTGGCGAACTCGGTAAGAACGGTCCCCAGAACTCCGATGAGAGCACCACCCAAGGCAAACCATGCGGCCGTCAACCTTTAGCTACCTCTCCCGTCTGATGACCTCGCCCAGGGGCAGGCTACGCGCATCGGCCCCGTTTCCAAAAGGCAGCCGACGCGTGACGAGGTCGCGGGATATTAAGACAGCAGGTCGGTGAGCGTGTCGCGTACGGTCTTGCCGTCCATTTGCCGGGGGATCAGCGTGGCCGGGTTGTCCGGGGACCGGCCGTAGACGTGCAGCTGGTCCTCGTGGCGGGCGAGGACTAGGTCGCTGCTTGACGCGGCGGTCTCAGCGGATCCCTCGGCGGTGTATTTGGTCACGGTGACGAGCGCGGCCCGAGAAGAAGAGGAAAGCACGGCGGTTGTGTCTTCATGCGCGCCCGCCTCGGCCAAGTCGCCCTTTGGCAGCCAGTCGATGAGGTCGTCGAAGGTCTTGTCGGACGGGAAAAGACCGAGCTCGTGGACGCCAAGAGCGTCGATTCTGACGACGAGGAAGATGTCCTCGGGCTGCGGGATCAAGAGCGTCCGCCAGGGCTCTCCGGGCGCCGTCCCGGTCGCGCGGGCGTCGAGGACCATTCGGGCCCGCTGCTGGAAGGCGACCGCGATCCCTAGATCTCCCCGTACCTGCACTTGCTGTCCGGCGGAGCCCGTCACCAGGAGCTGACGGGCGGAGAGCGAGCGAACGGCCTCGGCCAGAACCTCATCCGACGGCCGGGCCTCGAGGAAATCCACGATCGCGTCCACCGCGGTGAGCTCCGCCAGGGTGTAGGCGCCCAGCAGCACCGGTCCGGTATTGACCAGCTCCACCACGGCCGAGACCAGACCCTCGGGAACGGCGGCCTGACCCGGGCCTGGTGCCGGCGAGGCCGAGCCCGCCGCTGCCGTATCGCTCACATCAGCCCCGCTTCCGCCCACAGACCCGCCGTCGGCGGGTCCGTGCGAGCTTGATCCATGATCGTGGCCGCCACTTGGGACGCGGTCTCCGTCACCCATACGTCGGAGTTGCCGAAGAGCCCCCGTCCGGACCGCCCGGACAGTATCTGGCCGAGCTCGGTCTCCGGCTCCGCCCGGTCCGGGGGCGGGAAGTCGGCCGCGAGGTCGGCCGAGGCGGCCGTGGTGTCGTCCGCTTCCTCGATCCGGCGTAGGGCGGAGGTCAGTGAGGCCGCGACCTCGGTGGATAGCGGGGTGGGCACGGCCAGATCAGGCGACAGGTACATCGGATGCCGTTCCGTCATCCGCGACAGACCCCACGGTCCGACGTTGCTGCGGGTGATCCGGTAGGTGACGTAATCCACGAGGTGCCGGAGGTCGTCCAGGCTGGGCAGCTTGCCCTTGCCGAACGCGGCCGGGGTCTTCTCCAGCTGCACCCAGGTGCCGCGGGCGGTCCGGCCGTGCAGCTTCTCCCGGACCACCGGTCCGCGCATCCCGAGGTCCGGGTAGAGCTTCTTGTCGATATCGCGGTGATGACTGGATATCCGCGGGTGACTGGCCTTCGCGAAGCGCCACTTCTCGTACAGCTGCGGGTCATCGACGAGCACGTGCCCGCCCCGTAGCAGGTCACGCAGCTGCGGCACCTGGAGCCCGTGGTCTTCCAGGTCGACGATGATTGCCGCCTCTTCCGGGCTGAGCTGCGCGGCGGCCGCCTGCAGCCCCTTGCGATAGCTGCCGGCCCGGGCGGTGATGTCAATGAGCAGCCGGACCCGGGTGCGCACCTGCGCGGTCTGCTTCTCGGTGAGCGCGGATGAGCCCGGATTGCCTGTCTGAATCGCCATGGCACCTCAGCATCAACAATCGCGTGGAGTCCGAATACCAAGGGGGACCGTATCCACGCGGCAGGCGGCCCGAATCACCCCGCCGGGGTGATTCACGCCGCCGAACTTATTCACGGCGCGGTCGGCCGGCGCGTTATCGCTCGGCTTTCTCATAGCGCAGCAGGGCGGCCGCGCCGCTCTGCTCGGCCGAGATGAGGCGCAGATCGCCGACCGCCGCCTCGCCCGTGAACAGCCGGCCGCCGTGGCCGAGCACAGTCGGGAAGACAAGCAGCCGGTACTCGTCAACGAGGTCGCGCTCCATCAGCGCGCGCACGACGCTAGCGCTGCCGATGACGATCACGTCCCGTTCGCCCCGCAGGCGCTGGACCTCACCGGTCAGCTCGCCCTCGATCAGCCTGGAGTTCTTCCAGCCGCTGACGTCGGCCAGCGTCCGGGACGCCACCCGCTTGTCGGCCGTGTTCATCCGGGTCGAGAACTCGTCGGACCGTCCCGGCCAGATCCCGGCGAACAGCTGCCACGTCTCGCGCCCGAACAGCAGCGCGCCGGAGTCGAGACGAGAGCCGAGCCTGAACTTGTCCCCGGCCACCGCCTCCGGGCCGAACCGGAATGCCCAGCCGCCGCCCGGTGACCCGGCCGATCCGTCGGGGTCTTCAGTAACGCCGTCGAGGGTGATGAATTCGATGACGATGATGCGATTCATGGTTCGCCTCCTGGGCTCAGGCCGACGTGGCCCGGCGCGTCTCGTGGTCGGATGTACATACCGGGGGCGGACCCTGAACTCATCGGCCGGCGGGGGATACCGTCGAACCGACGCCTGGCAGCCGAGGAAGGACACGGGAGCGAGCGTGAACATCACCGTCGAGGCGGACTTTGACGCCGCCGCCGCCACCTTCCGGCACGAGCTGGTGGTGCACTGCTACCGGATGCTGGGCTCAGTGGATGACGCCGAGGATGTTGCCCAGGAGACGCTGATCCGGGCGTGGAAGGCCCGCGACCGTTACGACGCGGAGCGCGCCTCGCTGCGGACCTGGCTCTACCGGATCGCGACCAACGCCTGCCTGACCGCGCTCGAGAGCAGGCCCCGGCGGCCATTGCCCTCGGGCCTGGGCGCGGCCAGCGACGACCCGGACACCCCGCTGGTGCCCGACTTCGAGGTGCCGTGGCTCCAGCCGCTGCCCGAGACATACCTGCGTCGTGATCACGCCGACCCGCTGGCGCGCGCGGCCGAGCGCGACGGCGTGCGGCTCGCGCTGGTCGCCGCGATGCAGTTCCTCCCAGCCCGTCAGCGGGCCGTCCTCGTGCTCAGGGACGTGCTCCAGTTCAGCGCGGCCGAGGTCGCCGGGCAGCTGGAGACCTCGACCGCGGCCGTCAACAGCGCCCTGCAGCGGGCGCGGACCGCGATCGCGGCGGCCGCGCCGCAGGAGAGCGCGGTGCTCACGCCCGACGACCGTGCGGTCCGGGAGACGATCGAGCGCTACATCCGCGCGTTCGAATCCGCCGACGTGGACGCTCTGGTCACGCTGCTCACCGATGACGCGATCCTGGAGATGCCGCCGGTCCCGCTCTGGTACGCCGGACGGGTCAACTACGGCCGCTTCATCGCCCGCGTCTTCGCCATGCGCGGCGGCGGCTGGCGGATGATCCCGGCCCGGGCCAACGGCCAGCCCGCCCTGGCGGCCTACTGCCCCGACGACACGGGCACCCTGCGCCTGCACACGCTCCAGGTGCTGACCCTGACCACCGGCGGGATCGCGCGCAACGTGGTGTTCCAGGACCCTCGCGTCTTCGAGACCTTCCGGCTTGCGAAGGTCATCGAACCAGGGCGCTGACCGCCCCGGCCAGCGTGATCAGGACGGCTCCCAACGCCACCCGTCGTTGTCCTCGCAGGTGATCGCTTCACCATCGCCTGCTACACCGGAGGTTCCGTGGTCGTCGTCGCGACAGTACTCGCCGGGCTTGTAGCACGTCCCTTCATCGCTGATCGGGTAGCAGCCCGCAGGCGTCGCCGCGGCCTGGGTGGTTGCAGGTGCGGGCGCAGCTGACGGAGCGGCCGTCGTGGCGGCAGGCGAAGGCGGCGGCGCAGGCGCAGGCGGGGGTGGCGGCGGAGCAGACTCGGTTGGGATCGCCACCGGCCGTGACAGGCTCTTGAGCAGGGTTGGCGATAGCCGTTGGAGCATCGTGACCGCGTCAATTACGTGCGCTCCGGTGGCGATCTTCGAAGACGTTTCCTCGAGCCTGCCATCCCTCGCGTCCGACGCGCCGATCATCCAGTCATGCATGGCGATTTGATAAGCGGAGCCATGATCCGCGCAAACGGGCGGCAGATGGCTATCGGCGCGGCTTGCGGCGGAATCCAGCCCCTGTGCCGCTCCGGTAACCCGTGTGCGGCTGCCGCTTTCCAGTGCGGCGCCCATGGCCGAACTGGCGGTTAGCGCAGAGCGAAGGGCGCTGCCGCCAGGACCGTGCTGCCACGCCGCCAAGGTCGATGCGCATGGTTGGTGAGTTCCGGAGGACAATGCGGCGACGGCCGGCCCGGTCGAAGTAGTGCTTGAACAGGCGGTAAGCACTGCGCCCGCTGTATAGATGGCGGCGATTAGCGGAAGACGGCGCATAACAACTCCAGAACGAAGATGTGGTCCTGTTGGCCTACTCGCGATCACCGCAACATAGCAGGAGCGCTAGTTCAATACATAATAAATTAGCATTGTTGAATCTGATGTCGGCGCAAATCTCAATATATCCGGCATAACACCATTAAAGGCCGCCGGAGACGGCTGCCCGTAGCGCGTCCGAGCAGTCCACACCGGGAAACTAGCCGATGCGACGGATCGTCGGCACCAGCCCGGCGGCCAGCGCGCACGCGAAGACGATCGAGGCGCAGGTGATCATGGCGCCGGCAACGCGGACGTCCTCAACGGCAGCGGTGGTCACGCTCGGATAGTAGGGCGCGGCTCTGACAATCCGCTCTGACAATCCGCGCGCGGCGCGTCCCGCTGAGCGCGCGCGTTGCCGCGTTCCCCGGCTCCGCTGACGGGTAGGTTGCGGGCATGACTGAACGGATCAGCCCGCAAGAGTTCCTCGAGGCCGACGGCGTCGGCGACTGGCGGGTGGTGTCGGGCGCCGCCTGCGCGTACTTCGGGACCGGGTCGTTCCGGGCCGGGGTCGCACTGGTCGACGCGATCGGCGAGCTCGCCGACGCCGCCAACCACCATCCCGATGTTGATCTGCGGTACCCGAGTGTCGTCGTGCGCCTGATGACGCACGACGTCGGCGGGCTGAGCTCGCGCGACGTCGAGCTTGCCCGGCAGATTTCGGCCGCGGCACGCGACCTGGGCGTGACCGCCGACCCGGGCAAGGTGCCCGCAGAAGCGGAATAATGACCGTATGCGCGGACGGTCCAGGGCAGATTGGTGGGGCGTGGTTCTCGAGGCGCCCGACGCCCAGGCGCTCGCCGATTTCTACTCTTACCTGCTCGGGTGGCCGGTGTCGGTGCGGGAGCCGAACGGCGCCGCGATTCAAGTACCCGGGACCTCGTCCTACCTGAGCTTCGACGACGCGCCCGACTACGTTCCCCCGGTCTGGCCGGCCGCCGAGGGCCGCCAGCGGATGATGATGCACATCGACATCGCGGTCGACGACCTGGCGGCCGGCGTCGCCGGCGCCATCGAACGCGGCGCGACGCTGGCCGAGTTCCAGCCGCAGGAAGACGTGCGCGTGCTCTACGACCCGGCGGGCCACCCGTTCTGCCTCTACCTCGACCAAGACGAAGCCGAAGCCGAAGCCGAATAAGACAGATGTCAGCAGGGTCTTGGCGATGGCCTGCCTGGTTTCGAGCAGCGTGTGCGCGCGGGCGGCCTCGGCGAGCGGGAACCTCTGGCCGATGAGCGGGCGGATTTTCCCCGAGGCGACCTCGGGCAGCAGCTGACGGGCTAGGTCGGCCCGTTCGCCCGGCCGGACCTGAAGGTCCCCGAGACCGGTGACCGTCACCTTCCTCCGGCCAGCGTCGCCCGGGTCGATCGCGGCGAAGGCGCCGCTCGGCGCCCCGTGGGCGGAGAAGCGGCCGCCGTCGGCGATGATCCCGTAGGCGTCGAGGCCGAGTTGGCCGCCGACGCCGTCGAGCACGACCGCCGGGCCGGCCCCGCCCGTGGCGTCCAGCACCAGGGGC
>Ga0208357_1000665_pt1 | contig 26952 bp, 20 predicted proteins | sample NGESurdeep092012_6_FD_184487 | JGI IMG/M metagenome (GOLD analysis project Ga0208357, IMG submission 184487) | Arctic peat soil microbial communities from Barrow, Alaska - NGEE Surface sample F52-2 deep-092012 (SPAdes) | ecosystem: Environmental > Terrestrial > Soil > Wetlands > Peat ...
TCCTGCCAGCCTGCTGCAACCCGCATCGGCAGAGCCTCCGCAGCGTCACCGCTGCCATAACCGAGTGCCAGCCACTCCTGGCCGCTGACGTCGACGCCGTCGGCTTGCGCCTGCCACAGGCCCGCGGCAAGCCAAGCGGGCAGCGCCGCCGTGTACAGGTTGCCGAGGTCGCGCATCAGGTCGGAGCCGAGTCCGAGCTTGTCATCGACGAGGCGTTTCCATGCCTCGGTGCGCACCAGGTGTCGACGCAACTTGCGAGACAGTGGGAACACTTCGCCGGTGTCCTCGCCGATGTGCGCGTCATCGTGCCGGAACGGCGAGGGCTCGAGCAGTTCGGCGATCAGACCGTCGGCGTCGACCCCGGCATCGGCGCTGTACGCGCGCAACGTGCTCTGGCCGGCCTCGCCGTCCGCGGCAAGTGCGAACAGATACGACATCACCCAGCCGGTCGCGGGCATCCGGTGGTAGGGGCGGTGCATGAAGACCGCGTCGACCTCGTCGAAGTAGTCGACGGCGCGGCCGGCGCGCTTGCCCAGCATCATCGCCATGGCGTGGTGCGTGGCGTCGATGTAGCAACTGGTCGAATAGCGGCCGTTGAAGACGGGGAGGTCTTGCATCTGACCGTCATCGCGCGGCGGTTGCCGGAAGCGGGCGAACGGCTTGCGGAAGTCGACGACCCGGTAGTCGGAATCGCTGCCCGCGCCGGCCAGATCGATCTCGAGCAATTTCGCGTCTCCGTCGACGAGCATGGCGACGGCACCGGCACCCTGCGTCGGTTCGCCGCTCGACCCGATCGCGTACTCGGCGACATCCGCACCGACCACGATCGCTAGGCGACCAATGCCATCCGTCGCAAGGTAGCGCAGGGCGCCCTTGAGGCCGTACACGCCGCCCAGGCAGGCTTGCTTGAACTCGGGGACCTCGCAGTCGCGGCCCAGCTCGGCCATGCCGTTCGCGCGCAACGCGTCGTTGATCATGCCCTTGATGATCACGGCGCCGGCGGAGTTGTCACTGGACGATTCCGTGCCGAGGGCGAGGAAACCGACCAGGCGCGGATCGACGTCGTAGTCGCGGATCAGGCGCCAGACGGCGTTCGCCGCCATCGTGTAGACGCTCTGGTGCGGGCCGCGCATGCGGAACGAGCGGCCGACGACGCTGCGCACTTTGTTCCACGGCTCGTCATTCCATCGACACCAGTCCTCCAACTGAACCCGGTAGGAGGGTAGGTACAGCGACAGTCCACTTATTCCTGATGTCAACGGTTATCGTTCCCGGTCTCGTGCTGGGATGCCCTCACAACGGGAGCCCAATTGCTTGGCCAATTTTAGCAATCGATCGTCGCGTGGCCGCACGCGGTTCACATTCCGCCGTGCTAATTCCACCGCGCCGCGTAGCGGTCGCTACAATTCACCGTAGGCGATCGGAGCACCTCTGTGGTCAAAACCATCGGCGGTGAGACCACCGCACGGGCGCGTGCGCACAGCAATATCGCGCTGATCAAGTACTGGGGCAAGCGCGACCGCGCCCTGAACCTCCCCGCGGTCGGGTCCATCTCGATCACCCTGGATGCTCTCTCCACCGACACGCAGGTCTCATTCGATCCCGGCAACCTCGGCTTCGCTCGCCCCAATGCCGGTGAATTGGGCACTGACGATGTCGGCGCGGATGATTTCGGCACTGACGAATGCGTGCTGAACGGCCGCGCGATCGACGCCGGCCCGAGCAGCAGGGTCGGTCACGTTCTCGACCTCGTGCGCGAGCGGGCCGGGATCACGGGGCGCGCTTCTGTCAGCTCGTCCAATGACTTTCCGACCGGTGCGGGGCTCGCATCCTCGGCATCCGGATTCGCGGCGCTCGCCGTGGCCGCGTCCCATGCAGCGGGATTGCGTCCGGACGCGCGTGAGCTTTCGATTCTCGCGCGCCAGGGTTCCGGCTCCGCGGCCAGGTCGATCTTCGGCGGCTACGTCGAACTGCATGTCGGAAGCGCGCCGGACGGCTCCGATGCGTTCGCCGAGCCTCTGCTGGATGCTGCGGTCTGGCCACTCAGCGTTGTCGTCGCCATCACGGATCACGCGGCCAAGTCCGTGTCGTCGACGACCGGGATGGGCGCCAGCTCGGCGACCTCGCCGTTCTTCGGCTCCTGGGTCGACACCGCGGAGCAGGACCTTGCCGGCATGCGCTCTGCAATTGCCGCCCGCGATTTCGGCGCGCTCGGCGAACTGGCCGAATACAGTTGCCTCAAGCTGCACGCACTCATGCTCACCACGCGGCCTGCGCTCATCTACTGGAATGCCGCAACACTGGCTGCCATGCATGCTGTGCGGCAGCTCCGTGCTGACGGAGTGCCGACCTATTTCACGATCGATGCAGGGCCGCAGGTCAAGGCGCTCTGCGGCCCAGCGGATGCCGCGACGGTCGCCGCAGCCTTGGCCGCGGTCCCCGGCGTGGCCGAGGTGCGCGTGAGTGCGCTCGGCGGTGGCGCGGTGCTGGTGGGCGAGCGATGACACCCGATACGGCAAGTGGGGTGCGCACGATCGAGGCCTCCGCGCCAGGCAAACTGTTTCTGCTCGGTGAGTACGCCGTGTTGCACGGCGCACCCGCGGTTCTGACCGCAGTCGATCGGCGGGCACGAGTGACGGTGACCGTGCCGGATGCTGCACACGGAACCGCTGCGCCCGGTGCGCCCTGGCGGATCAGTGCCCCCGCAATCGGCATCGCCGAGTGTCGCTTGGAAGCGGATGGAGCGCTGCCGGCCGGCCTCGACGCGGCCACCCGGGAGCGGTTGCGTGTCTTCGACGCGGTGCGGCGAACCGTCGCGCGACGCGTTTCATCGGTGCCGTCTGGGCTGCTGATCGCCATCGACACCGCGGCGTTCTGGCATCGGGAGCACAAGCTCGGCCTCGGCTCGAGCGCGGCCGTAGCGGCAGCATTGACGGCCGCGCTGGCCGCCGCTCACGGGTTGCGCCCAACGGCGGACGAACTCCTGGCGTGGGCGACAGATGCGCACCGTGAAGCACAGGGCGGAGCCGGCAGCGGCGGCGACGTCGCCGTCAGTTGTTCAGGTGGGCTGATCACCTTCACCCGCGATCGCGTGGGAAGCGACGACGCCGAGCCTATTCTGCAGCAGGGGCCGGTTCTGCAGCGCGGGCCGATTCTGCAGCATTGGCCGGGCGACCTGGACCTGCGGGTCGTCACGACCGGCACCGGCAGTAGCAGCAGCGAGCTGGTCGGCCGAGTATCCGCATACGGCCGTCGCGATCCCGGTGGCCATGCCGCAGATCTCGCCCGGCTGGCCGCGCTCGCGCGTCAGGCGGTATCTGCGCTGGCCTCGGCGTCTGCCTTTCTGGCGCTGGCCGACGCATACTTCGAAGCACTTAGCGACCTCGACCGCCGCGCTGGCGCCGGCATCGTCACAGAAGAGCACCACCGGCTTCGTGCGCTGGTGGCCGCAAATGGCGGCGTGTTCAAGACATCGGGAGCCGGTGGTGGCGACGTCGGGCTGGTCTTCGCCCGCACTGGTGCAGACGCGAGCCGGGTCGCATCCGCGTTGGACGAGGCCGGCGTCGAGACGATCCCGCTTGGCTTCGGTGGGCCGGGTGTGCAACTCGCGGACTCGCGTAGCCTTGACGTGCGTGGCGCTGACATGCACGACAGCGGCGATCTCGTCGACACGGAGGGCGCGCCGTGACCGACTCCCGCATCCCCAAGTTCTATCAGCTGAGCGTGCCCGAGCGGCTTCGCGTGTTGCACGATCGCGGGGTCGTGAATGACGCCGACTTCGAGGCGTTGGTCAGCGGCAGCTACCAGCTGGATAGCGAGAGGGCCGACAGGCTGACCGAGAACGTCATTGGCGTGTTCTCGATGCCGCTCGGGCTCGGCCTCAACTTTCAGATCAATGAGAAGAACTATCTCGTTCCGATGGTGGTGGAGGAGCCGTCGATCATCGCCGCGGTCAGCTCGGCCGCCCGGCTTGTTCGGCGTGCGGGCGGTTTCACGAGCGTCGCCGAGACGCCGATGATCCTGGGGCAGGTGCAGGTGCTCGGAGTCCCAGATCCTGCTGCGGCGCGGGAGCGGCTGTTGGAGCGCACCGGGGAGATCCTGGAGTTGGCGAACCAGCAGCATCCGCACATGGTTGCGCGCGGTGGCGGTGCTACCGCAATCGAGGTGCTGCTGCACGGAGCGACCGCCCGAGATGGCGAATTGCTCGTCGTTCACCTCATCGTCGACAGTCGCGACGCGATGGGCGCCAACCTGGTCAACACGATGTGCGAGGCCGTCGCACCCCTGATCGAACAGATCAGCGGGGGCAGGGTGTTCCTGCGGATCCTCTCGAATCTCGCCGACCGCGCACTCGTGCATGCGCGAGCTGTCATCCCCGCGCATCGGCTCGAAGTGGGCCGGTTCACCGGAGAAAATGTGCGCGACGGCGTCGTGCGAGCGAACGAGTTCGCGGCGATGGACCGCTACCGCGCCACCACGCACAACAAGGGCATCATGAACGGCATCGATGCTGTCGCGATTGCAACCGGCAACGACTGGCGCGCCATCGAGGCGTCCGCACACGCGTACGCGGCGCGCGGCGGCGTCTATGCACCGCTGACGTCGTGGCAGGCGGATGCCGACGGCAACCTCGTCGGGGAGCTCACGATCCCATTGAAGGTCGGCATCGTCGGCGGGCAAGTGGAGTCCAACCCTGCCGTTCGGATTGCAAATTCGATCCTCGGCGTCGAGACTGCGGCCGAGCTCGCCCAGGTCATGGCCGCAGTGGGGCTTGCCCAGAACCTGGCCGCACTGAAGGCGTTGTCGACCGAAGGCATCCAGCCCGGGCACATGCGATTGCACGCGCGCAGCGTTGCAGTCGCCGCCGGTGCGACGGGCGCGCTGTTCCACACAGTGGTCGACCGGTTGGTCGCGGGCGGCGACATCAAGGTGTGGAAGGCGCGGCGCATCCTCGAGGCTGTGCAGGCGGAGCGCGCGAGTGCGGGGGAGCAGAGCGAACCGGCGCTGCGCGATGCGGAGTCGGCGGCATCCGTTACTGGCGAGGCGGCAGCGTCCGCGGCTGCGGCTGCGGCTGCTGCAGCGATGTCTGCTGTCCGCATGCACTCCGGTTTCGGAAAGATCATCCTGTTCGGCGAGCATGCTGTGGTTTACGGTGCGCACGCCGTCGCGGCACCGATCGCCCTGGGGATTCACGCGCGCGCGATGCCGCAGTCAGGCGCGGTCGAGTTGGCCTTCCCGGACGAGGAGCCCGGGTCGCCGACTCCTGCCGTGGCCGAGCTGTCCTCGCGGGTACTCGCGTTGGTCACCGAGCGGTTGGGTGTCGCGCACGAGGGCATGCGGGTCGAGGTATTTGCCGATCTGCCTCGCGCGAGCGGTCTGGGCGCATCGGCAGCGCAGGCGGTCGCGCTGGCCCGTGCCGTCGCCGACGGTTTCGGAATTCCGATCAATGACGCGAGGGTGAACGCGATCGCGTTCGAGTGCGAGGGGATTGTGCATGGCACGCCATCCGGCATCGACAACACGGTCGCGACGTTCGGCAGGCCAATTGTGTTCCGGAGAGCGGATGCTAGGCGGCCGGTCGAGAGCGTCACGATCGTTCCGCCGCATCCGATTCCGGTTATCGTCGGCCTGAGCGGCGTGCCGTCGCTGACGGCGCGCACCGTCGAGAACGTTCGCGTCGGCCGGGAACGACAGCCGTTGTTCTTCGACGCGATCTTTACTCAGATCGATGCGATCGCGCTTGCCGGGGCGGATGCCCTGGGTCGCGCTGACATCGCGCAGCTCGGCGATCTGATGAATATTAACCACGGACTGTTGAACGCGCTGCAGGTTTCAAGCCCCGAACTCGAGACGCTGGTGGATGTCGCGCGCCGCGCTGGTGCGCTCGGCGCCAAACTGACCGGCGGTGGAGGGGGCGGTGCCATGATCGCACTCGCAGAGCCGGACAATACCGCCGCGGTCGCCGCTGCGATGCGCCAGGCCGGATTTGCGACGTTCGCGACGGAGATTCGCTGACGGCGTTCGCGTGTGAGTGCCTGTGTGGGTGTGGATATGCGATGCTCAGTTCGTGGATGTCTTGTCGTCGCGGTTGATGCTGCATCCGATCAAGCCGATCGAAGCGCAGCGGATCATCGATGGCTCCGGGCGAGCGAACGGCGAGGAGTGGCATCCGGAGTATCCGTTTGTCGACGAGCTGGTCCCGCTTCGAGGTCTCGCCGCGCAGATTGCGCCACATCCGGTTTTCACGTTGTACCAGCTGCGGTTGCGCGAGTCGGGGCTTGCGATCGGTGGAATTGGGTTCTTTGGTCCGCCGGACGCGCACGGCAGTGTCGAGGTCGGCTACGGCCTGGTCGCTGCCGAGCGCGGGCACGGTTACGCGACCGAGGCGCTGCTGTGCATGCTCGACATTGCTGTGAACAATGGCGCGCAGGAGGTGATCGCCGACACTGACCTGGACAAGGTAGCTGGTATGTTCTAATCTGAAGGTACGGATCACCTCGCCGCATCGAACACACCGGCCGCAGCCGGCCGACTTGAGCTGCTGCGGTGTTTTCGGACAGCGGAACCGGTCAGCCGGCGTTCGGGATTCTCCTGTCAAGCGCAAGCGCCGCGGCCTCGGCCCGGGATGTCACGCCGAGCTTTCTGAGGATCTTGGAGATGTGAAATTTCACCGTGTTCTCACTGATACCGAGAGTGCCCGCGATGGCGCGGTTCCGTTGACCGGCAATCAGATGCTTGAGCACATCGAGTTCCCGCGGCGACAGATTCCATGCGACGGAGTCGTCGCCGCGCACCGGCGGCGGGTCAAGAGGCATGACCACAGACATCTCGGAGCCCCAGCCCTCAGTAGCATCGAGCGTCAACTCACCGTTGACGGCAAGCACACGCTGCCGCAATCGCCGGAGTTGCAGACTCTCGGTCGAGAGGTCACCCGGCCCATCGTCGCGCACATTGATCAGCAGGTTTTTGCCGTCACAGTCCCATTGAACCCGCACGCGACCGACGTCGGGCTGATCAACCAGCGCGAGGATCGCGCCGCGCACGACCGCCCGAGCCCCGTGGGCGATCTCGCTGGGCAGAGCCCGCCCATCCACGGGTGGTTCAACAAACTGCACGTCGATATCGCGATATCTCACCAGCGGGCGCAAATCATCCTGAAGTCTCTCGAAGGCAGTGCTGACTGGCTCGTCCGTGAAGGTCCGTACTCGATCGCTTGCGGTGCGCAGTTCCACCATTGCAGCCGCGGCCAAGTTCGTTGCCATCTGTCTGGCAGCGCGATCATCCAGGTTCGTTGAGCGCAGAACGGCGAGAAGCGAGTCCAGGGTGGTCGAGTGAAGATCTGTGATCTCGGTGATCGCCTCGGCCCGCACGCTCGACGCGGCCCGGGACTCCATCAGGTAGTTCGGTGAAGCTTCCCGAGCGCGCTGCTGGATTCGCAGCGCGATGATCTGCCAGAGCTGCAAGATGATGCTGTCCGGATCCGCCTGCCTGGCATCCGCATGCCCCGGATTCGTCAGCAGAAGCAATGCCCCGGTATCAGCCAGCGCGACGAGAACCCGGCGCATTCCGTCGGCGAGAGGAACGACATCGCGACGCACCGTGCCGGGGGTGAGAGTGGATCGGATCGTATCGAGTTCCGAGAATGCCAGTTGCGTGACGGAGTGTTCATCCCCGTGCTGTTTCTGCGGGCGAACGACGTCGTCTTCGGCCAGGAGAACGAGCTCGGAGTGCGCGAGGTAGGTAGCCACGAGCGTCGACAACTGCGCGGCGACGTCAGATAGCGGGGCAGCAAGCACGCGAGCGAGCCCGCGCAATCCCTTCTCGACTGCGGCCGAATTGGCGCTAACCGTAGCGACCTCCGTGCGAGAGCTTACGGTCCTTTTGGGCGGTGTCATGCGCTCAGGATACGCATACTAATCCGCACGAGCTACCGCTTCGGGTAGTTTGAGCCGTCCCGAATGGTGATCGTGCTACCGGAATGGATCGGAAACAATGAGCTGAGAGGCTTTCACCTCATGCTGCGGGAGCCTCAATGCATGCATCGTTCGAGAAAGGAATGGACATGGCAGGAAACAGAGCTGTTGCCTACAAGGGGCCCGGTGTCGTGGAGGTCATCGATATCGACTACCCGACATTCGAGTTGAAGGATGGGCCAGGCGTCAACCCGGCCAATGTCGGCCGGAAGGTTCCGCACGGCGTCATCCTGAAGACCGTCACCACAAACATCTGCGGTTCAGATCAGCACATGGTCCGTGGACGCACCACAGCACCGGTGAACCTGGTTCTCGGCCACGAGATCACGGGCGAGGTGGTTGAAGCAGGACCGAACGTCGAGTTCATCAAGGTCGGAGACATCGTCTCTGTTCCGTTCAATATCTCTTGTGGTCGATGCCGGAATTGCAAGGCGGGCAAGACCGGAATCTGCCTGAATGTCAATCCGGATCGCCCCGGTAGCGCCTACGGCTATGTGGACATGGGCGGATGGGTCGGCGGGCAAGCCGAGTACGTATTGGTGCCTTACGCCGATTGGAACCTGTTGAAGTTTCCTGATCGCGATCAGGCCTTAGAAAAGATCATGGACTTGACCATGCTCTCGGACATCTTTCCGACCGGTTTCCACGGTGCGGTCACCGCAGGGGTCACGGTCGGTTCGACTGTTTACATTGCCGGTGGCGGCCCCGTCGGCCTCGCCGCTGCGGCGGGAGCCCAGCTTCTGGGGGCTGCGGTCGTCATCGTCGGCGACCTCAACGACGATCGACTCGCCCAAGCTCGTAGCTTTGGCTGCGAGACGGTCAACGTCGGTGCGGGTTCTCTGGAAGACCAGCTGGAGCAGATTCTCGGTGTCCCAGAGGTGGACGCCGCCGTGGATGCCGTTGGCTTCGAAGCACGCAGCCAGGGCGGTGGCGCGCATGCCAAGGAGTCACCGGCCACAGTGCTCAACTCGCTAATGGACGTCACGGCGGCCGGCGGGGCCGTCGGTATCCCCGGCCTGTATGTGACAGGGGATCCGGGAGCCGTGGACGAGGCGGCCAAAATCGGCTCCTTGTCGATGAGTTTCGGTACCGGTTGGGCCAAGTCGTTGTCCTTCACGACCGGTCAGTGCCCCGTCATGAAGTACAACAGGCAACTGATGATGGCCATCCTGCACGACAAGGTACAGATCGCAAAGGCGGTCAACGCCAAGGCCATTCCCCTCGAGGATGCGCCCCGCGGCTATGCCGAGTTCGACGCCGGCGCGGCCACCAAGTTTGTGCTCAACCCCAACGGGTACGTTGCCGCTTGAGGCGCGTTCTCCCTTCCGATACAAAGTAAAAGGAGCTACACAATGTCAGCATTGAACCTCGCGGATGCGCGCACCATCATCGCCGCCGCCGAAAAGCGGGCCGGCGAGATCGGGCAGCCGATGAACATCGCCGTCGTCGACGCCGGCGGCAACCTGATCGCCCACGTCCGCATGGACGGGGCCTGGATGGGCAGCGTCGACATCTCGATCAACAAAGCCTGGACCTCTCGCGCCTTCGACATCCAGACCAAGGATCTCGGGGACAACTCGCAGCCGACGCAACAGTTCTACGGCATCCACGCCAGCAATGGCGGCAAGGTCATGATCTTCGCCGGTGGTATTCCACTGAGCCGTGATGGTGCGGTCGTCGGTGGCATCGGCGTCAGTGGTGGTGGCGGCGACCAGGACCAGGCGGTGGCCGAGGCGGGCGCAGCCGCGCTCTAGACCGGGGCTTGCGAGGCTGTCGGCCGGGCGGCAACGTTCGGCCGACAGCGTTGCGTGCAGCCGGAAGCCCATGACATCGATCGACGTCGCCGTGGGCTGTCGTTTTCTATTCGTGACACAGTCGGGCCGCGATCTGCGGCCGAGGGCGGGCGTTCGTGGGCTATCTATTTCTCGGCATTGCGATCGCCGCCGAGGTCATCGCCACAACGTTCCTCAAACTCACTTCTGGGGAAAGTGCACGCTGGTGGGCGTACGTCGTCGTCGTGGTCGGCTACATCGCGGCGTTCGTGAGCCTCTCGGCATCGCTGGCGCACGGCATCCCGCTCGGGATCGCCTACGCGGTCTGGGCCGGCGCCGGGGTGGTGATGGTCGCAATCATTAGTTGGTTGGTCTTCCACGAAGCGATGACGCTCGCGCAAATGGCTGGAATCGCACTGGTGCTTGGCGGGGTTGCACTGCTCGAGCTCGGCGGAGCGCACTGAGCGGTAAACGGAGTTGACCGTTTGGCTTGACAGGCGAGCGCCATCAGGAACATGATGTTGCATATAATGAGTCATGTTGTACATGATGCGAACAAAGGAGTTCGATGAGGATCTGCTCTCTCGAAGATATTCCCCTCGGTGAGGCGATGAGGATTGACATGGTTACTCCTCCGATCGCGATCTTCCACACCGAAGACGATGAATTCTTTGCGCTCGACGACACGTGTACTCATCAGAACGCGTCTTTGGCCGACGGTTGGGTCGAAGACGGCAGCGTGGAATGTCCGCTGCACGCCTCGCGGTTTGATCTGAGGACCGGCGAAGTCGACGCTCCACCGGCCAAAAGACCGGTGCGCGCACACGAGGTTTCGATCGTCGATGGCGACATTTACGTGGCGATCTCGGAGGCGGTACCCAATTTGCCACCGGGCACGAGCTACTAGGGCGTGCCGGATGCACGACATCAAAACCGTCACAGTCGTGGGTGCAGGGTTGGCCGGGCACGCGAGCGCGCGTGCGCTACGACGGCAGGGCTTCGACGGGTCCATCACGATCGTCGGCGATGAATCGCACCGCCCGTACGACCGGCCTCCATTGACCAAGGAATATCTCGCAGGCGCAATCGACGAGGAAGAGCTGTCGCTCGAGGCCGAAGGGGAGGACCTCGGCGCAGCCTGGATACTCGGGACACCGGCGATCGACCTCGACCCCGCACAGCGTGCCGTCACACTGGCCGATGGCACGACGTTGCGGTCGGATGTCGTGATCCTCGCCACCGGATCCTCCGCACGAACCTTCCCGTGGCTGCCACCCGGTGCGCACGTCCTGCGCACACTTGAGGAAGCGAACGCGCTCAAGTCGGAACTGGTTCCCGGGGCGCACCTGGTCGTGGTGGGGTCCGGTTTCATCGGTCTCGAGGTTGCGTCGACCGCGCGCGGCCTGGGCCTCGACGTCACGGTTTTGGGGTCCTCAGACACCCTGTTGGGCCGCACGCTCGGCCCCGTCGTTGGGGTTGCCGTGCAGGAACTTCAGCACAGTCACGGAATCGTGATCAGGAACAATGCACCGGTCACCGCAATCCGTGGAACGGAACGAGTGACCGGGGTCGAGTTGCTCTCCGGCGAAATAGTGCCGGCCGACGTGGTGGTTGTCGGGATCGGGTCGATCCCCGCGGTGGACTGGTTGGCCGGCTCCGGACTGGACCTGCCTGACGGCGTCGCCTGCGGCGAGTTCGGGGCGACGGATGCACCAGGTGTCATTGCGGTCGGAGACTGCTGCGCCTGGTTCGACCCGATTCGGGGTCGCCATCATCGGGTGGCGCACTGGACCGACTCCCGTGAACGGCCTGTCGCGGCCATCCATGCCTTGCTGACCGGGCAACGGCCGGCTCGTCCGCTCAGGCCGAGCTACGTGTGGTCAGATCAGTGCGGCTCTCGCATTCAGTTCGCAGGCCGTCTGCTTGGTTCAGAAGAGGCGACGACGGAAGCCGGAAGCCTCGAAACCGGAGACCTGTTCCAGGTGTTCCGACGCGCCGGCGAACCGGTGGCGGTCGTCGGGATCAACCAACAGCACCTGGTCGCCACCTGGACAAAACGCCTCGCCGCAGCCGCAGCACAGACCGCGACCGCAGCCGCGGCACAACCCGAACATGTACCGGAGCGAACTCTGGCATGAGAACGAGAGGCTGCCCCGCTTCTCCAGCACGACCGAATAGGAGCACGATGCATCATGATCATTGAACAAATTGAGGAGCCTCTCGCCGGGTCACTGATGCCGACGCTGTCGGGGTCTGCGTATACGGACCCCGAGGTCTTCGCGATGGAGCAGGAGAAGCTGTTCGAGAAATGCTGGTTCTGCGTGGTCAGGGGCAGCGAGATCGCGAAGCCCGGCGCATTCAAGACCGTTCAAGTCGGCCGTGAGCGACTTATTGTCAGCCGCAACCGCAAAGGTGAGGCCCGAGCGTTCTACAACGTCTGCCGGCACCGCGGAAAGCAAGTGCTCCTCGGAGAAAGCGCGGACGGCCAGCGGGCTTTCCAGTGCGGCTATCACGCGTGGACATACGATCTTGATGGCAAGCTCATTGCAGCCCCGAACCTGACCGACATGCCGGACATCGACCGCCACGAGCGCGGGTTGATCCCGGTTCACGTGCGCGAGTGGCTGGGCTATATCTGGGTCTGCCTGGCCGATGAACCGCCATCGTTCGAGGAGACCGTTCTCGGCGAAGTCGTCAGCAGACTCGGCGAAGTCTCAAACCTCGACCACTACCAGGTTGAAAGCCTTTCCGTCGGCAAACGCATCACCTACGATGTCGCAGCGAACTGGAAGCTCATCATCGAGAACTTCATGGAGTGCTACCACTGCGCGACCATCCACCCCGAGCTCACCGAGGTGTTGCCGGAGTTCGCCAACGGCCTGTCTGCGCAGTACTACGTGAACCACGGGGCGGAGTTCGGCGAGAATATCGAAGGATTCACCGTCGACGGGTCAGAGGGCGTCGACCTCCTGCCCGGTGTGGCAGAGGATCAAGCCCGCCGATACTATGCCATCACGATTAAGCCGCAGGTCTTCATCAACATGGTGCCGGACCACATCATCTTCCATCGGATGTTCCCGATGGCGGCTGATCGCACGGTGATCGAATGCGATTGGCTATACCTTCCCAGTGTCGTCGACAGCGGGCGGGATCTCAGCAAGTCCGTCGAGCTGTTTGATCGGGTCAATCGCCAGGACTTCACAGCCTGCCAGGAGACCCAGCCGACGATGTCCTCGCGGATTTATGAGAATGGCGGCGTGCTCGTTCCGGCTGAGCACCACATTGGCATCTTCCACGAGTGGCATCGGAATCTCATGTCGTCATGACCGGTCGCGGTGGATCAGCGCAAGTAGCCCATTCTGGCGCTGATCTTCGCGGCGGCCGCCATGACCGCGGCCGCATGCTCACGCGTCTGCTCCGGCCGCATCCGGTAACTGGGCCCCGAAACCGACAACGCGGCGATCACCGCGCCTCCGATTCCCCTGATTGGCGCCGCGATCGCGTTCAGGCCCATTTCGAGTTCGCTGTGACTAGTTGCGAACCCGTCAGCGGTCGCATCGGCGAGTTCGGCGGCCAGAACGACGGGATCGGTGACGGTCGCCGGCGTGAACGACGGCAGTGTCGTCGTCAAGAACTCGACTCTCGCCGACTCCGGCCGCCAAGCGAGCAAGATTTTGCCGGAACTGGTGGCATGCAACGGAGTGGAACGGCCGACCCAATTGTTCACGGTGACGGCGCCCTTGCCGTCGGCTTGGTAGACGTTGACGGCGAAGTCGTCCTGGAGAACGGCGATATTCACGGTTTCGCCGAGTTCTGCAGCAAGTTCGTCGCAGATCTCGGCGCCTTGAACGGTGACATCCAGCCTCGAATGGATGGACCCGGCCAAACGCAGCACGGTCGGCCCGAGGCGATACCGTCCGCGGGCTCCCGCAATCTCCACCACCCCGCGCAGCCGAAGCACTGCCAGAAGTCGCGACACGGTCGACCGGTGCACGCCGAGCTCGACCGCCACCTCGGAAACCGTCGCTTCGCCGTGTCTGGCGATGATCTCCAGAACCGTCACAGCTCGATCGACGGACTGTGCGCCGGTTACGTCGCTATTCTCGTTGCTCATAGTGCGCCTAACCTACATTCGATGTGCCACCCTACGCCACAAGGAAGACTCGACTGATGATCACAACAACCTTCGACTATGTCATCGTGGGCGGTGGCAGCGCCGGCTGCGTATTGGCCGACCGGCTCAGCGCCGACGGCACTCGGAGCGTACTCGTGTTGGAGGCGGGTCGCAGCGACTACCCGTGGGACCTGTTCATCCAGATGCCGGCCGCACTGATGTTCCCCAGCGGGAATCCGTTCTACGACTGGCGCTATGAATCCGACCCGGAACCACACATGAACGGCCGCAGAGTCGCGCACGCACGCGGCAAAGTCCTCGGCGGATCGAGTTCGATCAACGGCATGATCTTCCAGCGCGGCAACCCGCTGGATTTCGAGCGGTGGGCTGCAGATCGGGGCATGGAGAGTTGGTCCTTCGGCCGCTGCCTACCCTATTTCCGGCGGATGGAGAACTGTCTGGCGGCCGATCGCGACGATGAACTGCGAGGCAAGGGCGGGCCGCTCGTGCTCGAACGCGGGCCGGCGACCAACCCATTATTCGGTGCCTTCTTCGATGCGGCCGTTGAAGCCGGATACCCGCGTACCCCGGACGTGAACGGCTACCAGCAGGAAGGGTTCGCGCCGTTCGACCGCAACGTGCACAATGGGCAGCGACTGTCGGCGGCTCGCGCGTACCTCCGGCCGAATCGGCACCGCCGCAATCTCACCGTCCGCACCCGCGCGCTCGTGACCGAGATTATGTTCTCCGGAACGCGTGCGACGGGCGTTCGCTTCCGCCACCGCAATCAGACCGAGCAGGTCAGCGCGGGTGAGGTCATCCTCTGCGGGGGAGCGATCAATACGCCGCAGCTGCTGCAGCTGTCTGGAATCGGCGACGCGGCTGAGCTGGCAAAGTTGGGGATTCGCGCCGTCGTCGATCTGCCGGGGGTGGGTGAGAATTTGCAGGACCACCTCGAGGTGTACATCCAGCACGCGTGTCTTGAGCCGGTGACCATGCAGCCCTACCTGGCAAAGCGGCGCTACCCGATGATCGGGCTGCAATGGATGCTGTTCAAAAGCGGGCCGGCGGCATCCAACCATTTCGAGGGCGGTGGATTTGTCAGGTCGAACGACGACGTCGCCTACCCGAATCTCATGTTCCACTTCCTGCCGATCTCGGTGCGCTACGACGGGAGCGGGATTGACCACAATCATGGCTATCAGGTGCACGTCGGCCCGATGTACTCGGATGCGAGGGGCGCCGTGAAGATCACCTCGCGCGACCCGCGCAAGCACCCGTCGATCCGGTTCAACTATTTGTCGACCGACCAGGATCGTCGCGAATGGGTCGAGGCCGTCCGGGTGGCTCGCGCCATCCTCGCCCAGCCCGCAATGAACCCGTACAACGGCGGCGAAACATCGCCTGGCTCCGACGTTCAGACGGATCAACAGATTCTCGACTGGGTCGCCCGCGACGCCGAGACCGCGTTGCATCCGTCGTGCACGGCGAAGATGGGGCCATCCAGCGACCCCATGGCTGTCACAGACCCACTGACGATGCGCGTGCATGGCACGCAAGGCTTGCGCGTCGTCGATGCGTCGGCCATGCCGTACATCACGAACGGCAACATCTATGCGCCGGTGATGATGCTGGCGGAGAAGGCAGCCGACTTGATCCTCGAGCGCGAACCGATGGCCTCGAGCGACGCAGCGTTCTACCGACATTAGGTCGGTCTTGAGCACAGCGGCCGCCCGGCGACTTTCGCTCTTTGCTTGACATCGTTGTGGTCCGCGCCAGAGAATGTTGCAGACACAGCGACGTGATGCAGATGATGCAACAGTTCGGATTTATCCGGCATGTCGCTTGCCTGAGGTGCTTCCACAGCAGCGCTCGACGAAGAACTACCCCGGTCGAGCAGAACCCGAAGGACGATAAAACGTGAGCAGTTCGTCACCCGCAGTCACCACCGCCGAAGCAGAGATCAGCGCTGAAGCGGAAGTCAGCGTCGAGGGCCTCTACGTCGGCGGCCAGTGGGTGGCATCAACGGGCGGCGAGGTCACGCAGATCTGTTGCCCGGCAGACGGAAGCCCGGTCGCCACAGTGGTTCGCGGCAGCAAGGCGGACGCAGAACGTGCCATCGCCGCAGCGCGTGCCGCATTCGACGGCGGCGCGTGGACATCCGTCACTGAAAAAGAGCGCGGTGCGCTTCTGCACCGAACCGCAGATCTGCTGGCTCGGGACAAGCACCTCTACGCCCGAGCCGAATCGTTGGACACCGGCAAACGACTGGTCGAGTCCGAATATGACCTGGACGACATCATCGCCTGCTTCCGCTATTTCGGCGACGTCGCAGCCGCCGACGCCGGCCGGGTCGTCGAGACCGGCAACCCCGACGCGATCAGCCGGATCGTGTACGCGCCAGTCGGGGTCTGCTCCCTGATCACGCCCTGGAATTATCCGCTACTTCAAGTATCGTGGAAGGTGGCGCCCGCCCTGCTGGCAGGAAACACCTTCGTGCTGAAACCGAGTGAGTTGACGCCGTCGACAGCGATCCTCTTGATGAAGACGCTGACCGAGGCCGGGCTCCCAGCCGGGGTTGCCAATTTAGTGACCGGCACAGGGGTCGAAGTCGGGGCGGTGCTCAGTTCGGATCCGCGGGTCGATCTCGTCTCATTTACCGGCGGCCTGAATACCGGCAAGACGATCATGGCGGCCGGAGCGGCAACAGTGAAGCGGGTCGCGCTGGAGCTCGGCGGAAAGAATCCCAACATCGTCTTCGCCGACACCGACTTCGAAACCGTGGTCGATCACATCCTGACCGCGGTCTTTCTCCATTCCGGTCAGGTCTGCTCCGCAGGCGCCCGGTTGCTGATCGCCGCGGAGATCCACGACGACGTGCTGAACGAGGTCGTGAGTCGGGCACGCCGGATTCGCCTCGGCGGACCCTTCGACAGGTCGGCTCAGGCCGGGCCGCTGATCTCCGCGGAGCATCGGCAGAAGGTGCACGCCTACGTGCAACGAGGCATCGCCGAAGGCGCGACACTCCGGTGCGGCGGCGTCATGCCGAGCGATCCGGCACTGGCTGACGGCTTCTACTACCCGCCGACGGTGCTCGACGATTGCCACACCGGCATGTCAGTGACCCGAGACGAATCCTTCGGTCCCGTGCTGACCGTGGAGACGTTCCGAACCGAGGCCGAGGCCGTGCGTCTGGCGAACGACACAGACTACGGGCTCGCCGGCGCTGTCTGGACCTCGGATGCGTCGCGAGCGCAGCGCGTTGCCGGTGCTCTCCGCTGCGGGACGGTCTGGATCAATGACTACCATCCGTACGTGCCACAAGCCGAATGGGGCGGCTTCGGGCAGTCCGGCAACGGCCGGGAGCTCGGGCCGGCCGGCTTGGCCGAATACCGCGAGACGAAGCACATCTGGCAGAACATCGACCCCAAACCGCAGCGATGGTTCGCTGTGTGATCTCAGACCCCAGTGACTCACTCCTTCAGTGACACTCCTTCAACGACGCAGGGAACAACGATGAGCACGATTGCACCGGCTGAGTCCGCGATAGAACGCGACAGCGCGTCCGAAGGCGCTGACTTCTCCATCAGAAACCTCTGGAAAGTGTTCGGGTCCGAAGCTGCGAAGATCGCGGCCGACGATTCGATGGCAGAACTGAGTGCTGCGGACATTCTCGAGAAGACCGGATGCGTCGCGGCTGTTCGCAACGTCAGTTTCGACGTCGGACGCGGCGAGGTGTTCGTCATCATGGGGCTTTCCGGGTCCGGAAAGTCGACCCTCGTTCGGTGCTTCACGCGATTGATCGAGCCGACCGCCGGTGAAGTGCTGATGGAGGGGCGCAATGTCCTAAGCCTCGGCACCAAGGATCTCCGCGATGTGCGGCGCCGCAAGGTCTCGATGGTCTTTCAGCACTTCGGACTGCTCCCTTTCCGCTCCGTGATCGACAATGTGTCGTTCGGGCTGGAGATTCGGGGGATCGGCAAGGCCGCCCGCCGGGCTCGCGCGCACGAGGTGATCGAACTCGTCGGGTTGCACGGTTATGAGGAGCGTTTTCCGGATCAACTTTCCGGCGGTATGCAACAGCGTGTCGGCTTGGCTCGGGCGCTCGCGTCAGACCCCGACGTCCTGCTGTTCGATGAGCCGTTCTCCGCGTTGGACCCCTTGATCAGGCGTGACATGCAGGCCGAGGTGATCCGGCTGCACCGCGACATGGGCAAGACGATGGTCTTCGTCACTCACGACTTGAACGAAGCGCTCAAGCTCGGAGACCGCATCCTGATCATGGGTCATGGTGAGTTAGTTCAAATCGGCACCGGTGACGAGTTGGTCGGGGCACCGGCCAATGACTACGTCGCGGACTTCGTCTCGGATGTTTCGCGAGCACAAGTCCTCACCGTCAAATGGGTGGTCCAACCCGTACCAGACGGGCTCGCTGGCGACGGGCCGAGTGTTCCGTCAGACATGGTCATCATCGATGCGATTCCCACGGTGCTTGCCTCACCGATTCCCGTGCGGGTCGTCGACAACGGCACGGTGATCGGCGTCATCGACCGTGACGCTGTTCTGCGTGAAGTTGCCGGAGTGAAAAGCTTCTGATGTCGGCGAGCGACAGTGTGTCGAGCAGCGTGAGCCCAGTACGCCAACGCGGCAGGGTGCCCCGTTGGCTGTACGTCGTCGGGATCGTGGTCGTTGTCTGGCTGATCGGCTGGCGAGTGTTCAACAACATGTTGAACTTGCCGTTGCAAACCGCGCAATCGACGCCGTTCCACCTGTGGCTGAATGAAGTAAACGCATGGGTTGGGAACAACCGTGACAGCAGCCCGCTTTTCGTGTACTTCTTCGATGCGATCCGCGATACCGTCGGCTGGGTCGCCTCGGTGTTCACACAGCTCCTCGTTCAAACCAATGTCGGGTTGCAGCTTCCGCAGATCGGCTGGCTCGGCGTCGTCGCACTCGTCACCTGGCTTGCGTGGCTGCTCGGAAACTACAAGGTCGCCATCCTCACGTCCGTCGGGTTCCTGATGCTCGGCCTTCTCGGCTTGTGGACCGAGTCGATGGCGACGCTCGCTCTCACCTTCGCCGCTGTGTTCTTCTCCCTTTTGATCGGGATACCGCTCGGCATCGCTGCAGGGCTCAGTACGCGCGTTGAGCGATGGGTGACGCCGGTACTCGACTTCATGCAGATCTTGCCGTCATTCGTTTACCTCGCGCCTTTGGCCCTGTTATTCTCCATTGGCCCTGCGTCTGCGGTGATCGCAACAGTGATTTACGCGGCGCCGCCGGTGACGCGGTTGACGGCCCACGGCATCCGGACAGTGCCTGCAACGATTGCGGAAGCCGCAGACTCGCTCGGTATCGGTCGGTCTCAGCGACTGTGGACTGTTCTATTGCCTCTGGCGCGCCGGTCGATCGTGATCGGAATCAACCAGACGGTGATGGCCGCGCTGTCGATGGTCACCATCGCGGCGCTGATCGCGGCACCGGGCCTGGGCCAACCAGTGTTGCAGGGCCTCCAGTCCCTCAACGTCGGAATTGCGTTCGTTGCGGGCCTCGCCATCGTCATCATGGCCATTGTGCTCGACCGCGTGACAACCGCAGCGGGTACCAGGGCCGAGGTTGCCGCACGCACCGCCAATCCGGCGCGCAAGCGCAGACGCAGAATCGGACTGGTGGTCGGGCTTGTCATCACGGTGATCGCGATCTATCTGTCCCGCAGTGTCCTGTGGGCGGCCCAATTTCCGACCGGCATCGACGTCGGTGGAGCGTTGACCGATGCCGTCAATGCGATCAGCACGTGGGTACAGCACGCCTTCTCGTTCATCACGATCACGCTCAATCAGGGTTTCACGGTTGCGATCTTGAACCCGTTCCAAGCAATGCTGACCGAGTCGCCCTTCGTGCTGGTCGTTGCGGTGATTCTCACGATCGCGCTGGTGTTCGGCGGCATCAAGGCTGCCGCGATCTCTGCGGCCTGCCTGGCCGTGATCGTTGCGGTCGGGTTGTGGGAAGACTCGATGATCACGCTTGCCTCGACGATCATTGCCACGATCGCGACGATGATTCTCGGGATCGTGGTCGGGGTGGCAATGGGGCGGTCCGCGCGGGTCGATCGGTTCATCCGTCCGGGCCTCGACGCAGCCCAGACAATGCCGTCGTTCGTCTACCTCGTGCCGTTCCTCGGGCTTTTCGGCGCGTCACGGTTCACAGCCATCGTTGCCGCAGTGATCTACGCAGCACCCGTCGCGATCAAGATCATCGCCGACGGTGTTGTGGCGGTTTCGAAAGAGACCGTGGAAGCGGCAGAGTCCACCGGCACCAGCCCATGGCAGACCATCACCAAGGTGCAACTGCCGATGTCTCGATCCTCCATCATGCTTGCGACGAATCAGGGGCTCATCTACGTGCTGGCCATGGTCGTCATCGGCGGCCTAGTCGGTGGCGGAGCCCTCGGCTATGACGTTGTGGCGGGCTTTGTCCAACTCTCGCTGTTCGGCAAGGGTCTGGCTGCTGGCATCGCAATCGTGATGCTCGGCATCATGCTCGACCGCATCACGCAGGCGGCCGCGAGACGCAATTCACGCGTCCCCGGCAGCGCCCGGACGCTTCACACCCGAAGGCATGATCAACGCACCAAGGAAGGAACAAATCATGGCACTGACGAGTACGAGCCGACGACGGCTACTGGGTAGCACCGCTGTTCTGGCGGCAACACTGCTGGCGATTACCGGTTGTAGCAGCTCATTGAACACAGGCGCGGCTTCGACCTCTGCCGCATCGAAATGCGGCAACGTCAACCTCGCGATGAGTGACTGGGTTGGTTACACGGCGGATGCCGCTGTGTACACCTATGTCGCGCAAACGCGGCTGGGATGCACGGTCAAGCAGTTGCCTCTTGCCGAGCAGGTTGGCTGGCAAGGTCTCGGAGACGGCACTGTCGACGCGATCATCGAAAATTGGGGTCACGAGGACCTGGCGAAGAAGTACATCACCGACCAGAAAGTTGCCGTAGACGCCGGCTTGACCGGAAACATCGGAAAGATCGGCTGGTTCGTTCCGCCGTGGTTGGCAAAGGCGCATCCGGATATCCTCGACTGGAACAACCTCAACAAGTACGCAGCGAAGTTCGCGACGCCGGAGTCCGGAGGTCAGGGTCAGTTCCTCGACGGTGACCCCTCGTTCGTCACAAACGACGCGGCGCTTATGACGAACTTGAAGCTCAACTTCAAGGTGGTGTACTCCGGCTCGGAGGCCGCACTGATTCAGGCATTCCGTGCCGCGGAGACCAATAAGACGTGGATGATCGGTTACTTCTATTCACCGCAGTGGTTCCTCTCCGAGGTGCCCTTGAAGAATGTGAAGCTTCCTGCATACACAACCGGCTGTGACGCCGTCGCTGCCGCTGTCGCCTGCGACTATCCGACGGACCCTCTGAACAAGATCATGTCGGTGAAGCTGGAGAAGAACAACAAGCCGGCAGCCGATCTGCTGAAGAACTTCCACTGGACCAACGATGACCAGAACCTGGTTGCGAAGTACATCACGGCAGACAAGATGACGCCGGCGGCTGCCGCTAAGAAGTGGGTGGACGCGAACAAGAGCAAGGTCGACGCCTGGCTGAAGTAGGGCGCTGGCTGGAGTAGGTCGGACGGCGGGCTTTTCCTGTCGGTAATTCATCAACGTACGCACCGGGCGCTCGGGTAACCGAGTGCCCGGCGCCGACACAGAAAGTGCAATACGAAGCGAAATGGTCACATCAAAGGCGCAGCCGAGAGTACTCATCATCGGAGGCGGTGTGGTTGGCGCCGCACTGGCGGACGAGATCACGGCGAAAGGCTGGAGCGACGTCACGCTGGTGGATGCCGGTCCGTTGCCGGACGCGGGCGGCTCAAGTTCTCATGCGCCCGGCGTGGTGTTTCAAACCAACGGGTCACAGGTGATGACACAGCTGGCCAAATACACCGTCGACAAACTCGGCGGGCTGCAATGGCACGGTGAGCCCTGCTTCCTGTCCGTCGGCGGCCTAGAAATCGCGACAACGCCCGAACGGGCCAACGAACTGCAGCGGCGCCTCGGTTATGCGCAGGCGTGGGGACTCGAGGGTGCCCGGCTGATGGACGCCTCAGAAGCCGCTGCGACCTGGGACCTGCTCGATCCCGCTGTCGTGCAGGCAGGGCTCTACGTTCCGAGTGATGGCATTGCCAAGTCCGTGCGCGGAATCGCCGCACAACTGGAGCGCGCGGTCTCACGTGGTGCGCAGGTGCTCGACCATCACGAGGTGCTCGGGGTGACGACCGCGGGCGGCAAAGTCACCGGCATCGACACCGACCGCGGACACCTCGACGCAGACATCGTGGTCTGCTGCGCGGGCATCTGGGGGCCGAAGATCGCAGCGATGGTGGGTCAGCGACTCGCACTGACGCCGTTGGCGCATCAGCACACCTGGACGAAACCCCTTGCAGCGTTGGCCGACCGTGGCAGCGTTGAGGCGACACTGCCAGTTCTGCGGCATCAGGATGCCGACCTGTATTACCGGCAGAACTTTCAGGGGCTCGGGATCGGCTCGTACCGCCATCGACCGATGCCGGTCGGTGTCGACGAGCTCACGCACTGGTCAGCTGTGGAGCGCACCGGAGCGATGCCGTCTGTTCTGCCGTTCACGCCGGATGACTTCGAGTTTGCGCTGACCGAGAGCGCGCGCATCCTGCCCGCAACGCGCGGGGCGGAGTTGGTCGGTGAGATCAACGGCGTGTTCTCGTTCACGGTCGACAACATGCCGCTGCTCGGGCCGCACCCGAGCCTGGACGGCTTCTGGTTCGCTGAGGCGGTCTGGGTCACGCACTCGGCCGGAGTCGGCCGAGCGATGGCCGAATGGATCGTCGACGGGCAGTGCACGTCCTTCGATCTGCACGCGTGCGACATCAACAGGTTTGAGAAGTTCCAGCTCGGGCCGACATTCGTTGAGGCCACCGATTGTCAGAATTTCGTCGAGGTCTACGACATCCTTCACCCGCTGCAGCCCAAGGAGCACTCCCGGCCGCTGCGCACCACACCGTTCTACCCGCGGCAGCAGGAACTCGGCGCGGTGTTCCTGGAGGCGAACGGGTGGGAGCGCCCGCAGTGGTACGCCGCGAATGACGCGCTGGTGAACAGCGACCGCAACACCGGCTGGAACATCCCGCAGCCTGATGAGTGGGCGTCGCGCTACTGGTCTCCGACCGTTGCCGCCGAGGCGGCGATCACCAGAACGGATGTCGCGCTCTACGACATGACCGCGCTCAAGCGACTCGAGGTGAGCGGCCCCGGTGCGACGGCCTTCCTGCAGGAACTCGTCACCGGGAACATCGACCGCGCCGTCGGCTCGGTCACCTACTGCCTGATGCTGGATCAGAACGGGCACATCCACTCGGACGTGACCGTCGCTCGGCTCGGGGACGAGTTCTACCAGGTCGGCGCGAATGGTGCGATCGATGAGGACTGGATGCGGCGTCGGCTGCCGGAGGGAAGCGCCGTGCAGGTGCGGGACAGCACTCCGCGCACGTGTTGCATCGGCATCTGGGGTCCGAAGGCGCGCGCAGTGGTGCAATCGCTCACGGACACGGACTTCTCGCATCAGGGTTTCGGCTATTTCAAGGCCAAGACCGGCTATCTAGGGCTCGTCGAGGTCACGGCGCTGCGGCTGTCGTATGTCGGCGAGTTGGGCTGGGAGCTGTACTGCACTGCGGACCTCGGCCTCACCCTGTGGGACACGCTGATGGCCGCCGGCGCAGAGCACGGCATCATCGCGGCCGGTCGCGGTGCGTTCAACGCATTGCGACTGGAGAAGGGCTACCGTTCTTTCGGAGCCGACATGAACAATGACCATATGCCGGCCGAGGCAGGGCTCGAATTCGCCGTACGGATGAACAAGCCGTCATTCCTCGGCCGCGACGCTCTGGTCGACACGCCCGCGCCCGAGAAGAAACTCAGCCTTTTGCTCATCGACGAGCCCAACGGCGTCGTGGTCGGCTCGGAGCCGGTGTTCCACGATGATCAGGTCGTTGGTTACGTGACGTCGGCCGGTTACGGGTACACCCTCGGCACGCCGCTGGCGTACGCATGGCTGCCGGTCGAGCACACCGCACCGGGAACCCGTGTGGAGGTCGGGTATTTCGGCCGACGCATACCCGCGACGGTCGCGGTCGAACCGGCATTCGATCCGGAGGGTGCTCGGTTGCGCTGCTGAGTTCTACCGCGTCGCGCTGCCGTGCAACACGTCACAACAGCTCGCACCGGTCACAACACGTCGCGGATGGTCGCTTCGAAGTTCGTGACGTGTTCAAGGGAAAGCTGCTGGGCGAGGGTCTCGTCGCCGTCGGCGATCGCCTGAAGCAATCGCACGTGTTCGGCGATGTGCCCGGTGACAGCGGGCACCTTGTCCAGCACGAGGCACCAAATTCTGGTGGCGAGGTTGTCGTACCGCACCAGCACGTCTTCAAGGTGCGGATTGGCGCTCGCCCGGTAGATCAGGCGGTGCACGGCGATGTCGTAGCGCATCAGTTCGCGCTGGTCGATCGGTTCGTGCTGGTCGATCGGCGCGGCTGCGATGGAGGCGATGGTTGCGGCGACTTCGCGCATTTGATTGCGGAGTGGCACAGTAGACACCCTGGCGGCGCGGCGGGCAGCAAGCGGCTCGAGCAGTTCCCGGATCTCTGACACGTCGGCCAATTCGGTGATGTCAACCGTGGTGGCGAACGTGCCGCGCCGGGGATACGAGACGACCAAGTGGTCGCTCTCCAGCCGCTTGAGCGCTTCGCGCACCGGGGTACGACCGATCCGCAATTCACTCGCCAGCAGCCCGTCATTGATCGGGTCGCCCGGTCGGATCTCGAGCATGATCAGCTTGTCGCGCAACTGCTGGTAGGCCCTGTCCGCGAGAGAAGCCGACGGCGACTCAACAGTTGGAAGGTCTGTGGTCAGACTCACGATCGCACTCCCCGGCCTCGCGCATCAATCCAATTGGTTCGATTGGATTGACTTGATACAACATCCGTTCTAGCATAGAGCAGATCCTGATATATCAGAATAAGCGGCATAAGATATCAGAATTTTCAAAGGAGAAGGTGATGATTGAGGTGCTGTCCGCGACGCTTGCTGACTTCGATCCAGAAGTCGATACGGCAATTTCCGCTGAGTTGGCGCGCCAGCAGGGCACGCTGGAGATGATCGCGTCCGAGAACTTCGTGCCGCTGTCTGTGATGACCGCGCAGGGGTCCGTGTTGACGAACAAGTATGCCGAGGGTTACCCGGGGCGGCGGTATTACGGCGGTTGCGAGAATGTCGACGTCATCGAGCAGTTGGCCATCGACCGAGTCACACGTCTGTTCGGTGCCGAGGCGGCGAATGTTCAGCCGCACTCCGGGGCGCAGGCGAATGCTGCAGCGATGGCGGCATTGCTCGATCCCGGCGACACCATCCTGGGTCTTGATTTGGCGCACGGCGGGCATCTCACGCACGGGATGCGGCTGAACTTCTCCGGCAAGCTCTATCACGTCGTGCCGTACCACGTGCGCGAGTCTGATCTGCTGGTCGACATGGCAGAGGTCGAGGCGTTGACGCGTGCGCATCGACCGAAACTGATTGTTGCCGGCTGGTCGGCATATTCGCGCCAGCTGGATTTCGCAGAGTTCCGGCGGATCGCGGACCTGGTGGGCGCGTACCTGATGGTGGACATGGCCCACTTTGCGGGTCTGGTGGCAGCGGGATTGCATCCGAATCCGGTGCCGTATGCCGACGTGGTGACCACGACAACACACAAGACTCTGGGCGGGCCGCGCGGTGGGGTCATCTTGAGCACGGCGGATTTGGCGAAGAAGATCAATTCCGCCGTCTTCCCAGGCCAGCAGGGTGGCCCGTTAGAGCATGTCATCGCAGCGAAGGCCGTCTGTTTCAAGGTGGCGGCAAGTGAGGGGTTCAAGGATCGGCAGCGCCGGACACTTTCCGGTGCGAAACTCCTGGCCGAACGCTTGATGGCTGCTGACGTTGCGGCTGCCGGCATTACGGTCGTCACAGGCGGCACGGATGTGCACCTGGTGCTCGTCGATTTGCGCGCGTCGGATTTGGACGGCCGACAAGGCGAAGACCGTCTGCACCAGATCGGCATCACGGTCAATCGCAATGCCGTTCCGTTCGACCCGCGTCCTCCGATGATCTCGTCCGGATTGCGGATCGGAACGCCGGCGCTTGCCACGCGCGGTTTCGGCGATACGGAGTTTGCCGAGGTGGCCGACATCATCGCCACTGCGCTCGCAGCGGACTTCACGGATGACCTCGCCGCGGCATTGCGCGGACGTGTCGCGGCGCTCGCCGCGACGTTCCCGCTCTACGAACAGCTGAATCGAGTGCCGGCATGAGCGCGGAACTGGCCCCAGAGCATCCGGAATTCCTGTGGCGCAATCCTGACCCCAAGCGTTCCTATGACGCGGTCATCGTCGGCGGCGGCGGTCACGGTTTGACCACCGCATATTACCTGGCCAAGAACCACGGGATGACGAACATCGCCATTCTCGAGCGGGGCTGGCTGGCCGGCGGAAACATGGCCCGCAACACCACGATCATTCGGTCGAATTACCTGTGGGATGAGAGCGCGGCGATCTACGAGTTCGCGCTGAAGCTGTGGGAGAAACTGCCAGAGGAACTCGAGTACGACTTCCTCTTCAGTCAGCGCGGAGTGTTGAACCTGGCGCACACCCTGTCGGACGTGCGGGAAAGCGTGCGGCGGGTCAGCGCCAACAAGCTGAACGGGATCGATGCAGAGTGGCTGGACATCGACCAGGTTCGCGAGGTGTGCCCGATCCTGAACACCTCGGACAACATCCGCTACCCCGTCCTCGGCGGCACCTATCAGCCGCGAGGCGGCATCGCCAAACACGACCACGTCGCCTGGGCGTTCGCGCGCAAGGCCGACGAGCTGGGCGTGGATATCATCCAGAACTGCGAAGTCACCGGCTTCGTCAAGGACGGCAACCGGGTGGTCGGTGTTGAGACCACCCGCGGCCGGATCAACACCTGCAGGGTCGGTCTGGCAGCCGCAGGGCACAGCAGTGTGCTGGCCGAG
>Ga0208357_1000667_pt1 | contig 26911 bp, 16 predicted proteins | sample NGESurdeep092012_6_FD_184487 | JGI IMG/M metagenome (GOLD analysis project Ga0208357, IMG submission 184487) | Arctic peat soil microbial communities from Barrow, Alaska - NGEE Surface sample F52-2 deep-092012 (SPAdes) | ecosystem: Environmental > Terrestrial > Soil > Wetlands > Peat ...
CCGGCCGACGCCGACTACATCATCATGGAAGATCCGGAGGGCAATCGATTCTGCGTGATCGAGGCTTCCGCCTGGCCAGGCTGGCACGTGCGCAACGCACGGAGCCGAACCGCGGAAACGCGCGGATCGCATGGCCGGGTTGGGCCGATATGCATGAGTTATGCGCGGTGCGGGAGCGGCGAAGAAGTCGGGCCGCAGATCACCAGTCGTGCATTGTCCCGTCGATCTGCAGGCGGTTGACCGGCAGGTACGCAGTGGAGTACTCGAATGAAGCGGCGAGCTCATCGTCGTATTCGACGCCGAGGCCCGGGTTGTCGCCGGGGTGCAGCAGGCCGTCGGTGAAGGTGTAGCTGGTCTTGAAGACCTCGAGCGTGTCAGCAGAGTGCTTCATGTACTCCTGGATGCCGAAGTTGTGAATGGCAATATCCAGGTGCAGCGCAGCGGCCTGGCCGACCGGTGAGATGTCGGTGGGGCCGTGGAAGCCGCTCTTGATCTGGTACACGGCGGCGAAGTCCATGATCTTCTTCAGCGCGCTGATGCCGCCGGTGTGGGTCACTGCCGAGCGCACGTAGTCGATCAGTTGCTCGGTGATCAGCGTCTGATAGTCGAACACGGAGTTGAACACTTCGCCGATGGCCAGCGGTGTGGTGGTATGCGAGCGAACGCGGCGCAAGCCTTCCTGGTTCTCACCCGGCGTGCAGTCCTCCAGCCAGAACAGGTCGTACGGCTCGAGCGACTTGCCGAGGATCGCCGCCTGGTTGGGCGTGAGACGGTGATGGCCGTCGTGCAGCAGCGGCAACTCGTAACCGAACTCCTCGCGCACCGCGGCGAAGATCGTGGGGATGTGGCGCAAGTACGCCCTGCTGTCCCACTCTTCCTCTGTTGGAGCAACGCCGCGGCCGGCCGGCTCGTAGTCATAGCGCGCACCCGGCTTCTGATCGCCGGCAACGCCGTAGACCTGGCCGAGCCCCGGCACGCCGGTCTGAACGCGGATTGCCTTGTAACCCTGCTCTAGGTGGTTGCGGATCGACTGGAACAGCGACGGCAGATCAGAACCGGATGCGTGTCCATACGCGAGCGCACCCCGTCGCGACGCTCCTCCCAGCAGCTGGTACACCGGCAGCCCCGCGACCTTGCCTTTGATGTCCCACAGGGCCAAGTCGACCGCTGCGATCGCCGCCATGGTGACCGGGCCGCGACGCCAGTATGCACCGCGGTACAGGTACTGCCAGGTGTCTTCGATGTTGTTCGCCTCGCGGCCGATGAGCAGCGGTGTCACGTGCTCTTTAAGGTAGGCCACGACGGCGAGCTCGCGCCCGTTCAGGGTGGCGTCGCCTAGGCCGGTCACGCCGTCCGAGGTGGTCAGCCGCAGCGTGACGAAGTTGCGGCCGGGGCTCGTGACGAGCACCTCAGCGCGTTCGATGATGGCCATCTGTTCTCTCGCTTTCTTTCATCGTGGGGGACAGGGTAGTGGTGGTCGAGTAACGAGCGCCAGCGAGTGTATCGAGACCAGTGAACCGGCGTGCGGGGGGTCTCGATACGCCTGCTCGCTGCGCTCGCGGGCTACTCGACCACCGTACGTGCGTACGACTGTAACGGCAGTTTGTAGCTCAGGTCGATCGCGGTTTCGATCGCCTCGTCGAGGGGCAGACGATGCTCGGCGACGAGCTTCGCGAGGAAGCCGGCATCCATCCGTCTGGCGAGGTCGTGACGCGCCGGAATCGACGCGAACGCGCGCGTGTCGTCGACGAAACCGCTCGTGTTGTAGAACCCGGCGGTTTCGGTCGTCAACTCGCGGAAGCGCGCCATGCCGCCGGGCGAGTCGAGGAACCACCATGGCGCGCCGAGACGCACGGATGGGAACGCGCCGGCAAGCGGTGCGAGTTCACGGGAGTACGCCGTCTCGTCGATCGTGAACAGCACCATCCGGAACCGCCGGTCGTGTCCGAACTCCGACAGGAGCGGCCGCAGCGCGTTCGTGAACTCGGTCTGCACCGGGATGTCAAAGCCCTGGTCAGAACCGAAGCGGTCGTGTTCTGATGGCGAATAGTCACGCCTCGCCCCGGCATGAAGTTGCATGACGAGGCCGTCGTCGAGCGACATCCGCGCCGTTTCGAACAGCATGTTCGCGGCGAACGCTGCGGCACTCGCCGCGTCGAGCGGTCCGCGCAGGGCTGCGTCGAAGAGGCGCTGCGCGTCTGCGGCATCGAGTGGTGCGGTGTTGGCCGACAGGTGGCCGTGATCGCTTGCCCTGGCGCCGGCCGCGGCGAACGCGATGCGTCGCTGCCGCAGCGCTTCGAGGAAGCTCGTGAAATCGGTGACCTCGATACCGCTGCTCGCCGAAAGCGAGCGGATGCCGTGCGCCCAGCCCGCGCGATCGGCGTAGAAGAGGGCGTCGGGTCGGAAGGTCGGCACGACGCGTTCGCCCCAGCCCTCGCGGGCGAGGTCGGCGTGCGCTGCGAGGTCGGACTGCGGGGCATCCGTCGTGCTGAGAATCTCGACATTGAAGCGGTCGAACAGCGGGCGGATATGGAATTCCGGCCTCGCGAGACGCTCGCTGAGCTGGTCGTAGAGCAGGTCGGCGGTCTCGGCGGATGGCTCGACGGTGACGCCGAAGATCTCGACGAGTTCGTGCTCGAGCCAGTATCGCGTCGGCGTGCCGCGGAACAGCTTCCAGTTCTCGCAGAACCGACGCCAGATCAGGCGGTGGTCAGGCTCGGCGACGAGTCCGCCGGCCGAGTCGAGCGGGGCGACACCCAACTCGTGGTTGCCGTAACCCTGCGAGACGAGCATGCGCCGCACGTAGTGGTCTGGAATGACGAAGAGCTCTGCCGGATCACCGAAGGTGGTGTTGTCGCGGATCGACTCGACGTCGATGTGCCCGTGCATGGAGACGAGCGGCAATGGCGCGATCTGCTCGTAGATTTCCCGGGCTATGGCACGCTGCCCAGGCTCCGCGGGCAGCGCCCGATCCGCATGAAGACTCCACTTATCGGCCACTGACTGCCTCCTCGATGAAACAAAATGACAACACGTTTCAGTGATGAAGGGTGCACTTCATGCATCATCCTCACCGCACTGAGGCCACTATAGACCCGCAAAATCGGGATTGTCACGAGGTGACGAGCCTGCTGCGCAGAGTGTGAAAATGAAAATTGATGAAACACTTGACGAAACAATGAAAAGGTTTGCAGAATGTGCTGACGGTACAACAGCGCGCCGCAGACGATTCGCACGAGGTGGTGTGGCATGACCGTAACGATTCGGGACGTTGCTCGTGAAGCCGGCGTGTCCATCTCCACGGTGTCGCGGGCGCTTGCCGCACCGGAGCAGGTCGCAGAAGCGACGAGGACGCTCGTGCAAGCCACGGCGACACGCATGGGATACCGGCCGAACCGTAACGCCCGCAGCCTCATCACCGGTCGCAACGGCAGCATCGGGCTTGTCGTTCCCGACCTCGAGAACCCGTTCTTCGGCTCCGTCTGCAAGGGTGTGCAAGCCCGAGCGCGAGCGGCCGGCTACACGGTCTTCGTGGCGGACACCGACGAGGATCCGACGGTTGAAGCCGAAATCGTGCGCAGTCTGACAAAGCAGGTCGACGGCGTCATCCTGTGCTCGGCACGCACCACAGACAAAGTCATTCGCCAACTGGCGACTGAAACTCCGCTCGTGCTCGCGAATCGCTATCTCGAGGGCGTCGCATCGATCATCTTCGACAACCGGGCAGGGCTGCTCATGGTCATGCGCCATCTGGTCGCGCTCGGCCACCGGCGCATCGCCTACGCGGCCGGGCCCTTGGCCTCATGGTCGAATAGCGAGCGCGCTGCAGCATTCGCGCAGGTCGGACGTGAGCAGGACGACCTGGGGCTCGAACTGATCGAGCTCGGCAACTTCGCCCCGTATTTCTCCGGGGGAGTGCAGGCGGCGGATCTGGCCGTGGCCAGCGGCGCGACAGCGGTCGTCGCCTACAACGACATCATGGCGCTGGGTGTGATCGATCGGCTGCGCCAGCGTGGGCTGACACTACCTGAAGACATGAGCGTCACCGGCTTTGACAACGTTGCGGTTTCCACCCTCGTGAGGCCGAACCTCACCACCGTCGACCTGCCCCGCGTGCAGATGGGACGCATGAGTGTGGATACGCTGCTTGATTTCGTGCTCGAGCGGCGCGAGGCATCCGATGCTCCGGTGCACCAGCTGCCCGTCGATCTCGTGATCCGAGAGTCGTCCGCCGTGCCGCGCGCAGCGGCGACCGTGCCCGCGTCGAGACTTTCGGCCCGGTCGCTCGGCGCGTTGGCCGGCGCGGCCGCGGCTAGTGATGCCGCGGTCGGCGCCGCGGCGCCGGCGGTGGCCGGACCGCGTGTCGACCCAGCGACGCTGTCGATCGGGATTGTGCACTTCGGGATCGGTGCATTCCACCGCGCGCACCAGGCGGTATTCACTGAAGATGCGGCGGCGGCATCCGGAGACACTCGCTGGGGAATCTTGGGCGTGACGGGAAGGAGCGACGCCGTTGTGCGGCAGCTGCGACCGCAGGATTGCCTGTACGGGGTGCTCGAGCGTTCCGCGGATGCGACGAACCTGCGATTGATCGGCTCCGTGAGAGACGTGGCGTGGCCGGGCATCGACTCCGATCGCATCGCCGAGCGGCTGGCGCATCCGGACACGCACATCGCCACCCTGACGATCACCGAGAAGGGATACACGCGGGCGCCGGACGGCGACGTCGATCTCGGCCTCGATTCGGTTCGCGACGATGTCGCCATCGTGCGGCGCGAACTCGCCGGCGAGACGGGGTTGCCTGCGTCGAAGACTCCGCTCGGGCTGCTCGTGCGAGGCCTCGCCCGCCGCTTTCTCGCCGGCGGAGCACCATTCACGGTCGTGCCGTGCGACAACCTGATGCACAACGGGCCGAGCACGCGCCGGCTTGTGCTGTCGCTCGCGGCGGCGGCTGGTGTGGCCGGTCTTGAGGCGGGGACCGGCGTTGTTGCAAGGGCTGGCCTCGATACGCTCGTTCCTCGCTACTCGACCACCGGGGGTGCTTTCGTGGGCTGGCTCGAGGCATCCGTCAGTTTTCCGTCGACGATGGTCGACCGCATTGTGCCAGCCACAACCGACCGCGACCGGGATCTGGCAGCCGACCTTCTCGGCCTGCGCGATGAGGCGCTCGTCGTCGCCGAGCCGTTCAAGCAGTGGGTGATCGAGGACACATTCGCCGGTCCGCGTCCCGCGTGGGAGCGGGCGGGCGCCATCCTTACACCGGATGTTGCCCCCTACGAACGCGTCAAGCTGCGCGTTCTCAACGGGACGCACTCGCTCCTGGCCTATCTCGGCGCGCTCAAGGGCCTCAAGACGATCGAGCAGGCGGTCGCGGATGTGCGGCTGCGCGGAGCCGTTCTCGGGGTTCTGAATGACGACGTCCTACCGACGCTCGACGCGCCGGCCGGCATCGATTTGGCGCAGTACCGCGACTCGGTGCTGGAACGTTTCGCGAACCCGAACCTCGCGCACACCACACGCCAGGTGGCCATGGACGGGTCGCAGAAACTTCCGTTCCGCTTTTTGAGTACCGCTGCGGACCGGCTCGCCGCCGGCCAGGTGCCGCGCGGCATCGCGCTCGCCGTCGCTGCGTGGATCACCTACATCGCCTCGACTGCGGATGCCGGTGGCCCAGCCCTCGACGATCCGCTCGCAGCCGTGCTGCAGGAAGCTGTCGGCACATCCGCGGCGCTGACGGCGGACCCCGGCGCAGTCGTCGAGTCGGTCTTCGCCATCCACGAGGTCTTTGCGGAGGTGTTCAGGTCTGAGTCGCAGACATCCGCGGGCTTCCGTGCGGCCGTCGTCGAGGCGTTCCCGATGGTTCGCGCGCTCACAGCACCCGTCGGGTGAGGGTGGCTTGGGCGCTGAGAGCCGGGCGCAGCGGGAGCCCCGGCCGGCCGGCGCTGGCGCATGAACACGCACGGGTAGCGGGCCCGCGGCCTGGGTGAGCGCCAGCGCTGTTGCACGAACGCGCGCGTGGCCGAGCTAGGTCCGGATCATGGTGTGCCCCTGGGTGTCGTCTGGCACGTTTGTCGTCGCGCACGGATCCGCCGTAGTGAAACCTGAATAGCGCATCGCCGGCGCACGAAATCAGCGATTGGCAACAGCTCCGGGCTCACGACAGTGTGACGATCTCATCGATTTCCGTCTGGGGCGTATGGCCGTCAAGGCGATCGTAGAACGGATGCCCCGGCCGCAAATCCGTTCGGTACACAGGCTTGCAGGTGAACGACGAAGCATAGATCGCGGTCACGAACTCCATCGTGGGTCGGCTGCTCTGAAGTGTCGCCTCATGTTTGCGCCCTGCCAACGTGTCGTCGACCAACCTGTTCAGCTGTGTTTCGTGGCTGGACGGGGTGTCGACGTCGGCCGTCGCATCCCACACGGTCTGGTCACCGCTCGCATCGGAGCGTTCCGCAGGGATGCCCGGGGTGATCGATTGGGTGTTTGCCAGCCCTGGGGCAGGGAAAAAGTTCCAGTCGCGATCCGAGTAGCCATAGAGGTGGTTGAGCTCCAGACTGCCCGACGACGTATCGATGCGGATCCGTGTAAGTTCACGCGGTGAGACGAGGCTGTTAATAACCGTTCCTACGGCACCGCTCTCGAAGACGACGGTGGCAAGGGACACGTCCTCGAACTCGACCGGCCGGTCGAGCCGGAATGTGTGCGCGTCGACAGAACGCCATGGGCCGAGCAGGTAGAGCATCAGATCGATCTGGTGGATCCCGTGGCCGAGGGTTGGGCCTCCGCCTTCGCCTGCCCAGGTTCCGCGCCATTCCGGGTCGAAATAGCTGCGAGGCCGGAACCAGGAGGTTTCACAGAGCGCGAAGTAGACGGCTCCCAGTGCACCTCTGTCGAGCAGTTGACGTGCACGCTGAGCCCCCGACCCGAATCTGTGCTGGAAGATGACACTGACGTCACCTGCGCTCTCACGCTCGGCCTTTTCCAGCTGGTCCAGTTGGGCAAGGCTCAGCACCGGGGGTTTCTCGACGACCACCGACCGGCCCGCTCGGAGCAGTTGGACGACGAGATCCGAGTGTGTGTCCGGGGGAGTCGCCACGGACACCAGGTCCGGGTTCGTATTCGCTAGTAGGTCGTTCACGGATGAATAGGCCGTCGAGCCGTAGGTAGCGGCGAGCTTAGCGGCCTTTGCGGGCACGGAGTCTACGACGCCGACGAGTTCGGCTTGGCTGTTGGCCGCGTAGCTGGCCGCGTGACGTGGGCCGATCGCCCCGCCGCCGATCACGGCGACTCTCAGTCTTCTCGAATTTGGCGTGGGCATCAAGCGGCTCCGATGACGGTGGCGTTCTGTTGGGCGGTGAGTGCGAGGCGCATGGTCTCGAAGGTGTGTTCCTGAGGGCATGCAGTCTGCGTGCGCTGGTGCACGTCGTGGATCAGATCGCTGTAATAGGTGAGCTCGGTGTCGGAAGGGTCGATATATTCTGTGCTCCGGTCGTCTACGACGAACAGGTGGTTCCCACCGGTCCGCCCGACCAGGTCGACGTACTTCCGAATCTCGATGTATCCCTCGGTGCCGAGGACGATCAAGCGACCGTCGCCCCAGGTCGGCAGGCCGGTCGGGGTGTACCAGTCGACGCGTATGTAACCTTGCGCCACGTCTCCGCGAAGCACGACCTCGCCGAAGTCCTGGAACCCGGGCCGATCCGCATGCGCGAAGTTTCCCACCGCGCTGGTGGCGATGTCTGCGCTTTTCTGCCCAGTCAGCCAAAGGAATTGATCGATCTGGTGGGAGGCGATGTCAGTCAGGATCCCGCCGTATCGGCGTTTGTCGTAGAACCACGCTGGTCGTCCCGCGCCGCCGGCGAGATGAGCGTGATCACCGATCCGGTGCGGGCCGAGCCCGAGCACCTGCACTACCTTGCCGATACGGCCTGCTCGGACAAGTTCGCCGGCTCTGGCCACCGCGCGGACCTCGAAGCGCTCAGAAAAGGTGACGGACCAGAACCGTCCGCTCTCGGCGACGGCGGCGGCGATGGACTCAAGTTCTTCAAGGCTGACGCACCCGGGTTTGTCGGTCACGACATCTTTGCCGGATCGAAGCGCCTCGATCGCGATCGCACTCCTGCGGTCGGGTACGGCAGCAGTCATGACCAGGTCGATGTCCTCCTTGGCGATCAGGCCGGACACGTCATCCCAGACCGGCACGTCCGGATATTGACTGAGCACCTGTTTTGCAACATCGCTTCCCAGATCGTCGCTTGCGAGCCCGACGAGCGTACCGCCCGCGCCGATTAGGCCCGCGATCTGCCCGAGGACATGTGAGTGGTCCAGGCCGACCGCCGCAAAGCGTACCGGGTTCTCCGCGTCTTCAGGGATCATCGTCGTTCGCCTTTCTTCACGGTCATCGGTCTCACCAATCATGGATCGAGCCGTCGACTCGCCGGTTCACCGGCAGGTACCGGGGGGTGTAGGGATGCTTCGCTGCGGCCTGCTCGTCGAACAAGACGCCGAGGCCGGGTTCGTCGCCGGGGTGCAGATATCCGTTGGCGAAGGTGTAGCTCGTGTGGAAGACCTCCTCAGCAGGGGAGAGGAACGGCATGTACTCTTGGATCCCGAAGTTCGGGACGGTGAGGTCGACGTGCAGTGCCGCCGAGAGCGAGATCGGCGACAGATCCGTGGGTCCATGGGAACCGGTGCGGATGCCGTAGAGATCGGCTAGCGAGAAGATCCGGAGCAGGTGCGTGATACCCCCGACGTGTGACACCGACGCCCGCACATAGTCGATCAGTCGTTCGGTGATCAGATGCTGGAAATCCCAGATGGAGTTGAACACCTCGCCGACCGCGATGGGAATAGTGGTATGGGCGCGGATGGTCCGGAAAGCGGAGGGGTCCTCGGCTGCGGTGGGGTCCTCCAGCCACAAGAGGCGGTATGGCTCGAGGTCGTGGCCGAGTCGTGCCGCCTCGATCGGCGAGAGCCTGTGGTGCACGTCGTGCAGCAACTGGAATGTCGAGCCGAATTGTTCGCGTACGTGGGCGATCATTTTCGGCGCGAATTCGAGATAGAGCGATGTCTCCCATACTTCTTCGTCGGGCGACGCCGCGTTCGCAGGCTCATAGGTCGCGCCAGGCGTCGTGCCGATGCCGTACGTGTGGGGGATTCCCGGTATTGCGGCCTGCGCACGGATCGCGCGATAGCCCTTGTCGAGGAAGCCTTGAATCGAGGCGTCGAGTTCGTCGAACGAGTTTCCGCTGGCATGGCCGTACGCAAGGATGCTGTCGCGCGCTGCCCCACCAAGGAGCTGATACACCGGTGTCTGCATGGCCTTGCCCTTGATGTCCCAGAGAGCGACGTCAACGGCTGCGATCGCGGCCATGCTGACGCCGCCACGTCTCCAGTACGCGCCTTTGTAGAGATAACTCCAGATGTCGGTGATCCTGCGCGCATCGTGTCCGACCAGGAGCGGGCACACGTGGTCCCGGAGGTAAGAGGCCACAGCCAACTCGCGGCCGTTCAGGGTGGCATCCCCGACGCCCGTTATGCCGTCGACGGTCTCGATGACCAATGTGACGAAGTTCCGGCCGGGTGAGCTGACCACGACTCGCGCGTCCGCGATCTTCATGCGACCTAGTTCCTTTCGTTGCCCGAATGCGTCAGGCCAGCGTGCCCCTGGCGTACGGGCGGTCCCGTCTCCGGAGTGCAGATAACTTCTTGCCGCACTCGTTGCCGCTATCAACGAAACTAACATACTAGACTTTCTACGATTCAGTAGAAAATTTCTGCGGTAGGGAAAGTGTCAGGATGGGTTTATCGACTGTGCATGCCATGCGGGCGAATGCCCGCAGCGCTCGCGATATCGTTTTCGGGATCTTGCGGGAACGCATCATTGGGCTGGAATTCGCGCCGGGAGAATCGCTCTCCGAGAGCGAGCTGGCGAGTTCGTTCGGGGTGTCCAGGACGCCGGTGCGCGAGAGCCTCATTCTCCTCGCAGAGGAAGGCCTCGTTGATGTGGTGCCACAGGTCGGGACTTTTGTCTCGCACATCAGGGAGGCGGATGCGGCGGCCGCGCAATTCGTCCGCGAAGCGCTTGAGCGAGCTTCCCTCCTCGACGGCGGGCAGCTGGTGGCTGCCACGGATGTGCGGCAATTGCGAGGGATGATCGTCGCCCAGAATGCCGCCGAGGCCAGCAATGACCACGAGGCGTTCTTCCGCCTTGACGAAGAGTTTCACGCGTATCTCATGCAGGCGGCTGGCCATGAGGCGGCATGGCAGATTGTGAGCCAGGCCAAGGCCCAGCTCGACCGTGCTAGGCGCTTGTCCTTGTCGCTGACGCAGCAGCTGCGCATTCTCATCGACCAGCACAGCTCGATCATCGATCGCCTTGCGGCACACGACGTGACGGGTGCGGATCAGGTGCTTCGCGATCATCTACGGCTGGTGTTCACGGATATCAAGACCATCCGGCAGCAGCACCCTGAGATGTTCGAGGACGCGGTCATCCAGACCGCGGTGCGGCGGCGACCGAAGGCGTAATCCGTCGGTGATTCCAGCTAATGGGTGGTTGCCAAATTGCGATATACATGTATGGTAGTGTAGGACAGTGTGGTCAAGGAGGCTTGGCTTGGCTTGCCTTGCGCCCACCGGTACAGCACGCAACATCAAGTACATGGACGTACTAGGAGTAGACAAATGAGACTCAAATCTGTCGGAATCATCGCGAGTGTGGCTCTCGTCGTCACGGTGTTAGCGGGGTGCTCGGCACCGCAGCAGCACAGTGCGAGCGGACCTACAGGGAGCTCCCTTCCCAAGCCAGACAAGCCGATCACGTTGCACATCCTCGATGTGTCGGGAGACCTCAGCACGAACAAGCCGATGATCGAGAACTTCGTGAAGGCCAACCCGAAGTTGGTCGGCAGCGTGCAGTTCGCATCAGGCTCCGCGACCGATGTCGTCGGAAAGCTGCAAGCTCAGGAGGCCGCCAATCGAGTGGATATCGACGTGATCCTGACGGGTCCGCTTGCGTTGTCACAGATGGCAGCGCAGAAGCAACTCGTCAAGATCCTGCCCGACTATGCCTCGCATGTGCCGAACTTGAACAAGATCCTGACGCCTGCTGCCCGTGATTTCCAGACGGTGGCGAAGGGGTACGGAGTCGTCATCCAGGGCGCCGGGTGGGCCGGCCCGATTTGGGCGTATTCCAAGAAGAATGTGAGCAATCCGCCGAAGAGTCCTCAGGCTCTCCTGGCGTGGGCGAAGGCGCATCCTGGGAAATTCACCTATGCGAACCCGACGACGGGTTCGGGCCCGTCGAACGCCTTTATCGACGCATTGCCCTACATGTTGGGCGACAAGAACCCGGTGGATCCGACCAAGGGCTGGAGCAAAACATGGGAATACCTGCAGGAGCTGAGCAAGTATGTCGTGTCGTACCCATCCTCTGGCACGAGTGCCACGTTCACCGGCCTCGCCAGCGGTGCCTATGACCTGGTTCCGTCAGAGGGCGGCTGGGACAAGCTCGAGCACTCGAGCGGAGTGCTGAACGACAACTTCGGGATTTACGCGTTCAACAACCCGATCCTCAGCAGTGACGGGCACTTCGCCGTCGTTCCCAAGGGTGTGCCGGCCAGCCACATCGGCGTCGATCTCGCGCTGGCGAGCTGGCTGCTGAAGCCCGAGCAGCAGGCGATCGGATACGGGCTTTCCAACGTATTCCCGGTGCAGGGGGTGAAGCTGAGTATGGCGCCTTCCAGCGCCCAGTCGGCCTACGCGGCCTACGCGGGAAGCAGCCTCTTCAAGAGGCTTGCGACGGCGAAGACTACTCTTCCGCTGAACGGCGACAACGTCCAGGCGATGTATGACAAGTGGAACCAGCTAATCGGATCCCAGAAGTGAGCGATCGGCGCGCCCGTTTCAGTGAGCTGCGGCTTGACCATCTGTCACGGCGGTTCGGTGACTTCGTCGCACTCGACGATTTGAGCCTCAGCATCGCCGGCGGCGAGTTCGTCGCCCTCCTCGGCCCTTCAGGGTGCGGGAAGTCCACGACGCTCAACCTTGTGGCCGGGTTGCTCGATCCGTCGGATGGCATGATCTGGCTCGATGATCAGCGGCTCGACATCGTCCCACCGGAGAAGCGCGACTTCGGCATGGTCTTCCAGAACTATGCTCTGTTCCCGCATCTGAATGTGGCGGACAACGTCGGGTTCGGCCTGTCTCTCCGCAGGGTGGGCAAAGCCGAGAGAAAGGAACGTGTTCAGCGCGCGCTGGACATGGTACGTCTCGGCGACCAGGCGTCGAAGCGTCCCGGGCAGTTGTCCGGTGGCCAGCAGCAGCGGGTATCGATTGCGCGGGCGATCGTCACCGAGCCGCGGCTGGTGCTCATGGACGAGCCATTGTCGAATCTGGACGCGAAGCTCCGCATCGATATGCGCACGGAAGTTCGGCTTCTGCATCAAGAGCTTGGCCTGACCACTGTGTATGTCACCCACGATCAGGCCGAAGCAATGTCACTTGCGGACCGGCTTGTGGTGATGCGCGACGGCGTGGTTCAGCAGGAGGGCCTGCCCCAGGAGGTCTATGAGAACCCGGCCAACATCTACGTGGCGGCGTTCGTCGGGTACCGCAATGCAATCGATGGCGTCGTGCTCGCCGACGGGCGTGTGGACATCGGCGACGCCGCGATCGCCGCCGATCACCGGAATTCTCGCCTCGCCGGTGCGCCGCAGGCGGTCGTCATGATCCGCCCCGAAGACGTCGTCATAGATGAATCGCCCCGGCCGGGCGGCAATTCCATCCCGCTCGTCGTGCGAGTCAGTGAATACCAGGGCCGGACGTTCGCCGTCGAGGGGACGACCGCTCACGGTGTCACCGTGTATGGGTACTCGGAGCACCCATTCCGGCCGGGCGACCATGCCATCGCCTCGGTGGCGGCAAGCAGCGTCCGGCTCTATGGCGAAGAGGCCCCGAACGGAGCAGCGCGTGCGATGGCCGCCGAGGCCAACCTCGCCGCGAGTGGGAGGCTCACATGAAAAGCCGGGAGCTCGACATCCCGACCTCTCCTCCGGGCGGCTGGCATGCGCTGGTGGGCGGATGGGCCCGAGCACATGGCTTCACCTCTGCCGTGTGGTTGGTCCTGCCGGGCATTCTCTTCATGTTCGCGTTCTTCATCTACCCGGTCCTTTATGGCGTCGGTCTCTCTTTTCAGGGGCGTGACGGAGGCGTTTCGGCGTATGTCGATTTTTTCACCAATAAGTTCCCACACGATTCCGGGAGCTTCGACTCGCTGTGGACCACGCTTCAGCTCGCGATCCCTGCAACGGTCATCTGCGTGCTGATGGCCGTTCCGATCGCTTGGCGTATGCGCCGAGGGGTGAGGGGCCTGCGGACACTCACGGCAATCGTGATGATCCCGATGACGCTGGGCAGCGTGTTCGTTGCGGAGGCGCTGAACAACTTGCTCGGCCCGGCGGGGTGGCTCAATCGCGCTTTGCAAGCGTTGCACCTCGTCCGGGCACCGATTCAGCTCACCGGCAACTACACGGGCGTTCTCATCTCGCTCGTGCTGACGGGTTTTCCGTTCGCGTTCCTCTTGATGCTCGGCTACGCGTCGGGCATTGATCCGAGTCTTGATAGTGCCGCAGCGATTCTTGGCGCGAGCCCAAGGCAAAGATTCTTCAAGGTGGATTTTCCGCTTTTACTGCCGGGGGCAACGATCACGCTTGCACTGTCGTTCGTCCTTGCGTTCGCCGTGTTCCCCTCGGCTACCCTGCTGGGCAACGATGCGGGGCCGACACGTGTGTTGTCGAAGGTCGCATACACCGAATATGCGAATGCCAACTATGCCAACGCCTCGGCGACGGCTGTAATCATGGCGGTCGCGCAGCTTATCGTGCTGGCGATCGTGTTTCTTGGCCGAGGTCGGATTTACCGCGGATCAACGATGGGAGGCAAGGGTTGACTGCGACTGCTGTAGCCCAAGAACCGAGCGGCGATACCCGTTGGCGGCGTCTGCGCGTTCGTTGGAGTGCGATGGGGAGCCTGACCTGGACTGTTCTCTGGATCTTTATCGTGGCACTTGTCGCGTCGGTTGCCGTCGTTGTCATCGCGTCGCTATCTGGACGTACAGGCGGGGGCTGGCTTCCGGCGAGTTATACGGCGAAGTGGTACGCATCGGCGTGGCAGGACTTCGGAGTCGGTGATCTACTCGTCAACACCATCGTCGTCGCGATCGTCGCAGTCGGGATCTCACTGTTGATCGCCATACCGACGAGCTACGTCCTCGCCAGGCTCTCGTTCCCGGGCAAGCGGCTGTTGCTGGGCCTTTTCCTACTGCCGCAGGTGATTCCGACATTTACGTATGCGGTGCCGCTGGCGACTCTGATCTACTCACTTCGCCTCAACGACACGCTCGTCGGCGTCACGATCGTCAATCTCGTCCCCAGCATGCCGTTTGCGGTGCTCGTCCTGATCCCGTTTGTGGAGCTGATCGATCCACGATTGGAGCAGGCGGCTCGAATGTCGGGTGCGGGGACGACCCAGGTGTTCACGCGAGTTCTGGCTCCGCTCATGGTTCCCGGGCTATTGGCAGCCGGCGTCTTGATTCTGGTTCGTGTCGTCGGCCAGTTCGAGCTCACGTTCCTTGTCGCGGGACCCACCAGCCAGACGCTGGTCGTCGCACTTTACACTGCTGCGACGCAGGCGGGCATCGTCTCGTTTCAGGAGATCGACGCCATGGCTGTGGTTTACGCGCTTACCACGCTGATCCTCCTGGTTGTTTCGTTGCGGTTTGTTGATCCGACGACTGCGGCGACCGGGCGGCGGGTAGGCAGGCTGAGGTAGCCTGGGTCAGGCGGGCGATCCGGCGGCCCATGGGCCCGGTGCGACTTGCACGGGCTCGCCGGATTGTGCCGCCGCCTGGATCGCCAGCCCGATCGCGTGATCCTGTGCAGCCACTGACAACGGGTACGGCGCACGGCCGGATCCTCGCGCCCACAGGCCCATTGCCTCGAGCATTGTGGCCATGGCGATCTCGTCATCGGACAGCCGGGAGCCGTAGTACGGGTTGCGGTACAGCGTCTGGCCGTCCATGGTGATCTGGTCGAGGTCGGGCACTTCGAAGTCCTGATGCACCCCGGTTTGACGTCGAACGAGGGCCGAGTCGAGAACCGTCGTCGGGTCTGCCATTCGCACCACGTGATCGCGCGCGAGTTCGCCGGTCTCGCCGCGCACCAGGAAGCCGGATTGCCTGAGCGGGTTCCGCGTCTGGCCCTCCGTGAAATCGTAGAGGGCGACAGCCTTTCCGAAGTCGATCGTCGCGATCGTCGTGGTGGTCTCACGAGTGGTGGAGTCGAACGTCCAACCGGCACGGGTCAAGGGGTGGACGAGGGAAGATGAGAAGGTCGTAGCTCGCACCTCGGCCTCCTCAAAGGTCACGTTCAAAGCCGCGCGAAGCACCGCGACTGCGTGGTAGGTCTGGGCCACCGATAGGTATGCCGAGGTTGGTGACCCGATGAAGCCTTGTCGGATCACCGCCAACCGTGCCGCGTTCATCGGCTGCAGCGGGTACTGCTCCGCCACCTGCACCAGCCCGCTTCTCCCGATATCGGCCCAAAGCTCCTCCAGCGCGCGCAGGTCCTGGGCGGGGGGAGTCTCAGAGAGCACGGGAATGTCCAGGCGAACGAGCTGCTGGAGCAGGTACGGGTTTGCCTCCGGCGTTACGCAGGTGATGACGAATTCAGGTCGTCGGGCCCGCAGCTGCGCAATGTCGTCGAGAACGCGAGCGCCGTGGGCGAGAGCCGTGACCACCTGATGCGGTCGGCGACTCACGACCGCGTCCACCGCGAATACGTCAGGCACAGCCGAAGCAAGTCGGAGGAACGCCTGGGCGCGGAATCCGATTCCGATGATCGCAACCCGAGATGGAGAGCCTGCCTGTCGATCAGCGCCTGGTTTCACTCTCTCACCATCCATCGGTAATTGATAACATACTAGCATATAGGCAAAGCTGCCGGATCGCCCCGGCTGCTCAGGCGGGAGGTCGCGTGCTCCCCTCGGACGCGTGCGTTCCGGCGGGACGCCGACGATACGGGGGCGACTTCTGGTTGTGTGGTGCAGCTTCTCGGCTGGGGCTCTCCGCAAGTGGTGCGCACTGGGTTATCCGGCTTGGAGCCGCTGGGCCTGGTAGTGAGCTGGTGCTCGTGCGTGTGATCGACTATTGATAGGTCAGTTCATCCGGGGATTCCTGTCGAGTTGATGCTCGGATTTCTTCCCAAAGACCGTTGAGAATACGGCCAGGTAATGCTCGTCGCTCGTTGTGTTCAGGGCTTGCCTAGAAGAAGAGATCGCCACGGTGCGACCCGCGCTGCCTTTCTTTAGCTTGAGGCTGGGGTGCGATAGTCGGGAGTGCGCGGTCCGCCTCGTGTTCACACCGGTGCAGCGGTGCTTGACTCCACCCCACGAGCTTTGCTGCGTGACTGGCAGGTTTCACGTCCGCGCGGGCGTCTCTGGCAATTACGAGTTTGTCCGCGACCGCTGTGGGGTCGACGCGCGGCCGCGCGAACTGTGTGCAGGCGGGGCGCGCCGCCGAGATTCCTGCGTTGACCCGTTCGACGATGAGTGCTCGTTCGTAGTCGGCCGGTCGGACGGGCCGGCGCGACCAGTCGGCCCGGCCGCTATTCAGGCTGGAGGATCGGAATGGCTGCGGTCTTCGTCTTGGGGAGCTATGCCTTTGACGGTCGATGCAACCTGAATTCGGCACACCCGCGATGCCGTCGGCGGATGGGCGGCGGCCGCGTATCGAGGCCGCGGCACAGGGCCTTGGATGCGGTCGCGGGCGACATACTCGACCGCCGGTACTGCTCGCCACGAAACCGTCGGCGTTGCCGACCCATTTCAGGGTGAGTACCTCAATTGGCTGGGTGCCGCATCTTGTGCTGTATCAGCACATTGGTGACAGTTCTGAATCAACAGATCGATGACACTTTTGACGGTCTTGGCCGTGACAGATGTCCTCGCTGTTTGCGGCACGCGCCCTGGTGAACCCGTTGATCCTCGTGCCCGTCTTGCGCTCGCCCGATCACGGGCCCCGGCGAGGGTCAGTGGCGACATACTGCGAGGAGCAGGGGATCGCTCGGATGCGCATCCGTATTCACACCGGGCCCGTTGTGCTCGCCGAAGTGGGGCGCTCTCCTTCGATGACGGTTGGCTTTGCGAGAAAGCAGGATTCGAGAAGCCGTGGTAGCACCCCCAACCTAATATTGGTCATAGGTCAGACATACGCATACGGAGGAAACCGATGGCTACCATCTTCAGCAAAGAGGAAAAGGCTGCCATGAGGGCAGCCGTCGCCGAGAAGAAGGCTATGCAGGAAGGGGCGGACGCCGCCGCGGCGTGCGATGCTGCAATTGCCGCGATGACCGGGACGGACAAGGACCTTGCGGAGGCGTTCCACCAGCTGGTCATGGACAACACGCCGCTGGCTGCGAAGACCTGGTACGGGATGCCCGCATACGCGGACGCCGACGGCAAGATAGTTGTCGCCTTCAAGCCGGGTTCAAAGTTCAAGATCCGCTATGCGAGCCTCGAGTTCCAGCAAGCGGCGAAACTGGACGACGGCGACCTGTGGCCGGTCGGCTTCGCCGTGACCAAGTTGGATGACGCGGACAAGAAGCGAATCGCCGCCATTCTGAAAACCGCCGTCAGCTAATGACCACACTCCAACTGTCACCCATATCGTGGTGACACTTCTGTATCAATAGAGTGACGACGCGCGATGGGGGAGCCGCTTGAGCGCACCCCGTCCACGCGGCAAGCTTGCGTGTAGCCCTCGGTGGGGGCCGCGAGGCCAGAGACGTGACGCGATTTGAACCCGGTGCGCTTCCAATTCGTGTAAAGCTGTGAGGAGGACGCAGGTTGATGGGCCTACAGCATCCGAATCTCCTCTACCCAAAGCCGACTGCATGACAATTAGAACAGAGAGCCGCATCACCGTCGCCGCGAGCGTCAGCGACGTGTGGGCCTATCTGTGTGACGTCGGACGCTGGTCGGAGTGGGCCCCAACGGTGCTCGAATGCCGGATTCAGGGCCGCGGCACCCTGCAGCCCGGCGCGTGGGTGGAGCAACGGGCGAGAGACCTGGGGTTCAATCACCGCCGGCGTGAGCAGGTAACCGCTGTCAACTCGCCCCGCTCGATGGCCTTCGCCGGCACGATGGGAACGTCGGTGGCGCGCTGGGGAATGGAACTCGAGCCGGCAGGCGACGGGCACACAAACGCCATGATGTGGGTTGAGGTCGACCTCGCTAACATCATGCGCGCCATCCCTGGCCGCGCCCTCCAGGGCCAGGTCCAGCGCGTGAGCAATATCGAAATGGCGGCGATCAAGGCCGCGGTCGAGTCCGACGCGCAGGCAGGCGCGAGGTCACCGTGAGCCAGGCCGACCGTACCCGAGATCGCCTGATTGAGACATACCGCAAAAAGGCCAAGCATTACGATGTCACCACCCGGCTGTACCCGGTGCCCGGCTACCCGCAGCGGGCGCAGCGCTTGCGCGCTGTGCAGGCACTCGGCCTCCGTGCGGGTGACACGGTGGTCGACATCGCGTGTGGCACGGGGCTGAACTTCGCGCTGGTCGAGGAGGCGGTCGGTCCCCGCGGCCGGATCGTCGGCGTTGATCTGACCGACGCGATGCTCGCCCGTGCCGGGGACCGGGTCGAGGCGAATGGTTGGAGCAACGTCAGCCTCGTGCAGGCCGACGCGGCCGAGTTCAGCTTCCCGGCCGAGGTCGACGCGATCCTGTCCACCTACGCCCTGACGCAGGTGCCCGAGTGCGGACAGGTCATCGCTCACGGTGCTGCGGCCCTCTCGGGCGGCGGTCGCTGGGTAGTGCTGGATCTCAAGATTCCCGACAAGACGCCTGACTGGCTGTCGCGGCTCGGGATCGCAGTGGTGCGGACGTCTGCCTCCCTCGACGAGTGGATCATGCACCGTCCGTGGGAGACGATCCGCGCGGCCATGCAGGAAGGACTGGCTGATCCTTCCTGGACCGAACTGTGCTTCGGGACTGCGTTCCTCGTCGCCGGGTCCGGCCCCGGACCCTTCGCTGACGACCACCCAAGATGATCTGAGTGTCACCGATGTCGTGATGCAGAACTGTCACCGATGTCGCGACACATCACGGCCGGTACCGCGCTTTTGACCCTTGGTGCAGCATGCATTGGTGCACCGACGATGCGGTCGGCGGATGCGCGTGGGCGGCTCGCAGGCGCCGCGCGGGCGCCGAGGGCGGCACCACTGCTCCGGCCGGTCCGTTATTCAGGTTGGCGGGCCTGAATTGCTGGGTGCCGCGTCTTTGACCCTTGGTGCAGCCTGTATTTGGTGCGCCGACGATGCGGTCGGCGGATGCGCGTGGGCGGGTCGTCGGCGCGGGGTGCGCGCCCTGAGCGGCGCCATTGCTCCGGCCGGTGCGTTATGCAGGTTGGCGGGCCTGAATTGCTGGGTGCCGCGTCTTTGACCCTTGGTGCAGCCTGAATTCGGTGCACGGCGAAGGCTGGTGGGATGGGCCGCGGCTGCGACCTCGACCACCGGAACGGGGCACAAGCTGGGGTTATACCGCGATTCTTGAAATAGGTCAAGAATTAAGTGGACACGGCGCGCCTTTAAGTCATATAGTGGTTCTTTGCGCTCCCCACACACTCACGCCCTCATATTGCGGTCGGCTTTGCGTGCCTGGGCTGTGTTCAACGGCAACCGAACAGGCCATCCAGACGGGCAATAAACCCGATTGGGCAACCGAGAATGGTCACTCCAGAACATCAGTCAGATATCGGCACCACTTTAGCGGGAGTCTCGTCCAACCTTTCAACCGACTGTAAATAAGCGGCCCGGCACGGGCCCACGGAGGTTATTTCCTTGGCTGCTGCGCGCAACGCATCCACCAAATCCAACCCAAAGAACGGACGAAACCACTCTCGTCTTTCGTTCGCCAAGATCACAGACACTCTGACGGTTCCCGATCTACTAGCACTGCAGACGGAGAGCTTCGACTGGCTTGTCGGCAACGATGCGTGGAAGACGCGCGCCGCCGAAGCCAAGGCACAGGGCCGTCAAGATCTGCCGAGTAACACCGGCCTCGAGGAGGTCTTCGAAGAGATCTCGCCGATCGAGGACCTCGGTGAGACGATGCAGCTTTCGTTCACGAACCCGTTCCTCGAAGAGCGCAAGTACACGATCGACGAGTGCAAGGAAAAGGGCAAGACCTACTCCGCACCGCTTTACGTCGAGGCCGAGTTCATGAACCACCTCACCGGTGAGATCAAGACTCAGACCGTGTTCATGGGCGACTTCCCGCTGATGACCGAAAAGGGCACGTTCGTGATCAACGGCACCGAGCGTGTCGTCGTGTCGCAGCTGGTCCGCAGCCCCGGCGTGTACTTCGAGCGCACTCCGGAGAAGACATCCGACAAGGACATCTACTCCGCACGCATCATCCCGAGCCGCGGTGCCTGGCTTGAGTTCGAGATCGACAAGCGCGACCAGGTCGGTGTGCGCATCGACCGCAAGCGCAAGCAGTCCGTCACCGTCTTCTTGAAGGCGCTCGGTCTGAGCAGCGAGGAGATCCTCGAAGAGTTCGCCGGTTACGAGTCGATCGCCCTCACCCTGGAGAAGGACACGATCCTCACCAAGGAAGAGGCGCTCAAGGACATCTACCGCAAGCTGCGCCCGGGCGAGCAGGTTGCCGCCGAGGCCGCACGTGCGCTCCTTGACAACTTCTACTTCAACCCGAAGCGCTACGACCTGGCCAAGGTCGGTCGTTACAAAATCAACCGCAAGCTCGGTATGGATGCGCCGCTCAGCGACTCCGTTCTCTCCACGGCCGACGTGATCAAGACGATCAAGTACCTGGCCGCGCTGCACGACAACCGCACCACGATCGAGGGCCTGCGCGACGGCAAGAAGATCGACCTGCGCCTGGATGTCGACGACATCGACCACTTCGGCAACCGTCGCATCCGCGCGGTCGGCGAGCTGATCCAGAACCAGGTTCGCACCGGTCTCTCCCGCATGGAGCGCGTCGTTCGCGAGCGCATGACCACGCAGGACATCGAGGCGATCACCCCGCAGACCCTGATCAACGTGCGCCCCGTCGTAGCCGCGATCAAGGAGTTCTTCGGCACCAGCCAGCTCTCCCAGTTCATGGACCAGAACAACCCGCTCGCCGGCCTGACGCACAAGCGTCGCCTCAGCGCCCTGGGCCCTGGTGGTCTGAGCCGTGAGCGCGCCGGCGTCGAGGTGCGCGACGTGCACCCCAGCCACTACGGCCGCATGTGCCCGATCGAGACCCCGGAAGGCCCGAACATCGGCCTGATCGGTTCGCTCGCATCGTTCGCTCGGATCAACTCGTTCGGTTTCATCGAGACGCCGTACCGTCGCGTCGTCGACGGCATCGTCACCGAGACGATCGATTACTTGACCGCTTCAGAAGAAGACGACTTCATCGTCGCGCAGGCCAACGCCCCGCTGACGAAGGACAGCCGCTTCGCTGAAGAGCGTGTCTTGGCCCGTGAGAAGGGCGGCGAGGTCGACTTGATCCCCGCCGAGCAGATCGGCTACATGGATGTCTCGCCTCGCCAGATGGTGTCTGTCGCGACCTCGCTCATCCCGTTCCTCGAGCACGACGACGCGAACCGCGCCCTGATGGGTGCGAACATGCAGCGTCAGGCCGTGCCGCTGGTGCGCAGTGAGTCGCCGCTGGTCGGCACCGGTATGGAGGGCTACGCAGCCATCGATGCCGGTGACGTGCTGATCAACGACAAGCCGGGTGTTGTCTCAGAGGTCTCCGCGGAGGCCGTTACCATCCAACTCGACGAAGGTGGCACGCAGACCCACTACCTGCGCAAGTTCGACCGCTCCAACCAGGGCACGAGCTACAACCACCGGGTGATCGTGAACGAAGGCGACCGCATCGAGGCCGGCGAGGTCATCGCGGATGGCCCCGCCACCGAGAACGGTGAACTCGCGCTCGGCAAGAACCTGCTCGTCGCGTTCATGCCGTGGGAGGGCTACAACTACGAAGACGCGATCATCCTCAGCCAGAACCTGGTGAAGGACGACACGCTCTCCTCGATTCACATCGAAGAGTACGAGGTAGACGCTCGCGACACGAAGCTGGGCAAGGAAGAGATCACCCGCGACCTGCCGAACGTCAGCCCGGACCTCCTGGCCGACCTCGACGAGCGCGGCATCATCCGGATCGGTGCAGAGGTCAACCCCGGCGACATCCTCGTCGGCAAGGTCACGCCGAAGGGCGAGACCGAGCTTTCTGCCGAGGAGCGCCTGCTGCGCGCCATCTTCAACGAGAAGAGCCGCGAGGTTCGCGACACGTCCCTCAAGGTGCCGCACGGTGAAGAAGGAACGATCATCGGCGTCAAGGTGTTCGATGCACAGGACGGCGACGACGAGCTCGGCTCGGGCGTCAACCAGCGTGTTGTCGTCTACATCGCCCAGAAGCGCAAGATCACTGCGGGCGACAAGCTCGCCGGCCGCCACGGCAACAAGGGTGTCATTTCGCGCATCCTGCCCGTGGAGGACATGCCGTTCCTGAGCGACGGCACCCCGGTCGACGTGATCTTGAACCCGCTCGGCGTCCCCGGCCGCATGAACTTCGGCCAGGTGCTGGAGATCCACTTGGGCTGGGCCGCGAAGCAGGGTTGGGAAGTCGCAGGCAAGCCGGCATGGGCCAAGTCGCTTCCGGCGGATGCGCACAGCGCCGCCCCGGGGACCAAGGTTGCGACGCCCGTGTTCGACGGCGCATCCGAAGAGGAGATCGCTGGTCTGCTCGACTCGACGAGCCTGACGCGTGACGGTGAGCGCCTGATCGGCGCATCCGGCAAGACGCAGCTCTTCGACGGCCGCAGCGGCGAGCCCTACCCGGAGCCCATCTCGGTCGGCTACATGTACATCCTCAAGCTGCACCACCTGGTCGACGACAAGATTCACGCACGGTCGACCGGACCGTACTCGATGATCACCCAGCAGCCGCTCGGTGGTAAGGCGCAGTTCGGCGGTCAGCGTTTCGGTGAGATGGAGGTGTGGGCTCTCGAGGCTTACGGTGCCGCGTACGCGCTGCAGGAACTCCTGACCATCAAGTCGGATGACATCCTCGGCCGCGTCAAGGTGTATGAGGCCATCGTCAAGGGTGAGAACATCCAGGAGCCGGGCATCCCGGAGTCCTTCAAGGTTCTCATCAAGGAAATGCAGTCGCTTTGCTTGAACGTCGAGGTGCTCTCGGCCGACGGCACCGCGGTCAGCCTGCGGGACACGGATGACGAAGCCTTCCGTGCCGCTGAAGAGCTCGGCATCAACATTTCCTCCCGCTTCGAGTCGTCGACAATTGATGAGATTTAACGCTTCGACAAGCTCAGCGACCGCTACTCTGACGAACCTTCTAAATAGGAGAAAAATTGCTCGACGTAACAACATTTGACGAGTTGCGTATCGGCCTGGCAACGGCCGACGACATCCGTCGCTGGTCCCACGGTGAGGTCAAGAAGCCGGAGACCATCAACTACCGCACCCTGAAGCCGGAAAAGGACGGCCTGTTCGGAGAGCAGATCTTCGGGCCGAGCCGCGACTGGGAGTGCTCGTGCGGCAAGTACAAGCGCGTGCGTTTCAAGGGCATCGTGTGTGAGCGCTGTGGTGTCGAGGTCACGAAGTCCTCGGTGCGCCGCGAGCGCATGGGGCACATCGAGCTGGCCGCGCCCGTCACGCACATCTGGTACTTCAAGGGTGTGCCGAGCCGTCTCGGTTACCTGCTCGACATGGCGCCGAAGGACCTCGAGAAGGTCATCTACTTCGCCGCATACATGGTGATCGAGGTTGACGAAGAGGGCCGCCACGCTGACATGCCTGGCCTGGAGAACGAGCTGCGGCTCGAGGTCAAGACCCTCTCCGACCAGCGTGATGCCCGCATCGCCGACCGTCTGGTGAAGCTCGAGGCCGACCTTGCCGCTCTGGAAGAAGAGGGCGCGAAGTCCGATCAGAAGCGTCGCACCAAGGACGGCGCCGAGAAGGAGATGGCGCAGACCCGCAAGAGCTACGACGAGGACATCGCCCGGCTCGAGCGCGTGTGGGAGGGTTTCCGCACGCTCAAGGTCGGCGACCTCAAGCCTGAGGATGCCGACTTCAACGAGCTCATCGACCGTTACGGCCTGTACTTCGAGGCTCACATGGGCGCCGAGGCGATCCAGAAGCGTCTCGAGGCGTTCGACCTGAACGCCGAGGCCGAGCTGCTGCACGACCAGATCGCCAACGGCAAGGGTCAGAAGAAGATCCGCGCCATCAAGCGTCTGCGCGTCGTCAACTCGTTCCTGATCACAGGCAACTCGCCTGCGGCCATGGTGCTGGATGTCGTTCCGGTGATCCCCCCAGAGTTGCGCCCGATGGTGCAGCTCGACGGTGGCCGTTTCGCGACCTCCGACCTGAACGACCTCTACCGCCGTGTGATCAACCGCAACAACCGTCTGCGTCGTCTGCTCGACCTCGGTGCCCCCGAGATCATCGTCAACAACGAGAAGCGGATGCTGCAGGAGGCCGTCGACGCGCTGTTCGACAACGGTCGTCGTGGTCGCCCCGTCACGGGCACAGGCAACCGCGCCCTCAAGTCCCTGAGCGACATGCTCAAGGGCAAGCAGGGTCGTTTCCGCCAGAACCTGCTCGGCAAGCGCGTGGACTACTCGGGCCGTTCGGTCATCATCGTCGGCCCGCAGTTGAAGCTGCACCAGTGCGGTCTGCCCAAGCAGATGGCTCTGGAGCTGTTCAAGCCGTTCGTGATCAAGCGTCTGATCGACCTGAGCCACGCTCAGAACATCAAGGCAGCGAAGCGCATGGTTGAGCGCAGCCGTCCGCAGGTCTGGGACGTGCTCGAGGAGATCATCCGTGAGCGCCCCGTTCTGCTGAACCGCGCACCCACGTTGCACCGTCTGGGCATCCAGGCGTTTGAACCGCAACTGGTCGAGGGCAAGGCCATCCAGCTGCACCCGCTCGTCTGCGCCGCGTTCAACGCGGACTTCGACGGTGACCAGATGGCTGTGCACCTTCCGCTGTCCGTCGAAGCTCAGGCCGAGGCGCGCATCCTGATGCTCGCCTCGAACAACATCCTGAAGCCATCCGATGGCCGCCCGGTTACCCTGCCCACGCAGGACATGATCATCGGTCTGCACCACCTCACCACCATCAAGGAGGGCGCAGTCGGTGAAGGCCGCGCGTTCACCTCGGTCTCCGAGGCGATCTTGGCCAAGGATCAGGGCTCGCTCGATTTGAACGCGATGGCGCGCATCCGCCTCACCGACCAGGTCTTCGCCGAGGGCACGCAGCCCGAGGGTGTCGAGCTCGTTGACGTGGAAGATGGCCGCGGCAAGGCCGCCGGCACGGTGCTGGTTCCGACCAGCCTCGGCCGCGCGCTGTTCAACGAGGCGCTTCCCGCCGACTACCCGTTCATCGTCGATGTTGCGGACAAGGGCACGCTCTCTGGCATCGTCAACGACCTTGCCGAGCGCTACCCGAAGGTCGAAGTCGCCTCTGCCCTTGACAACATCAAGGACGCAGGCTTCTACTGGGCAACCCGTTCCGGTGTGACCGTCGCGCTCTCGGACATCCTCACGCCGCCGTCGAAGCCCGCGATCATCGCGCGTTACGAGAAGTTGGCCGCGAAGGTTCAGGGCGAGTTCGACAAGGGTCTTACAACAGAGACCGAGCGCCGTCAGGAGCTCGTGAAGATCTGGACGGATGCAACAGCCGAGGTCGCCGAGGCGATGCAGGCGAACTTCCCGAAGGACAACACGATTTACCGCATGGTCTCCTCCGGGGCCCGCGGTAACTGGCTGCAGGTGCGCAACATCGCCGGTATGCGTGGACTCGTGAACAACCCGAAGGGTGAGATCATCCCGCGCCCGATCGTGTCGAGCTACCGCGAGGGCCTGTCCGTCGCGGAGTACTTCATCGCCACGCACGGTGCCCGCAAGGGTCTGGCCGACACTGCTCTGCGTACCGCAGACTCCGGGTACTTGACCCGTCGTCTGGTCGACGTGTCGCAGGACGTCATCATCCGTGAAGACGACTGTGGCACCACCCGTGGCCTGGAGTTGCCGATCGCTGCACCGGATTCCACCGGCAAGCTCGTGCGCGACCCGAACGTGGAGAACTCCGTGTTCGCCCGTTCGCTGGCCGCTGACGCGGTGGATGCCTCTGGCACCGTCATCGCGGAAGCCGGCTCCGACGTCGGCGACGTGCTGATCGACAAGCTGGTTCTGGCCGGCGTGGAGAAGATCAAGGTTCGCTCCGTGCTGACCTGTGAGTCTGTGGTCGGCGTGTGTGCGGTCTGCTACGGCCGTTCGCTGGCCACCGGCAAGCTCGTCGACATCGGCGAGGCCGTCGGCATCATCGCGGCCCAGTCGATCGGTGAGCCCGGAACGCAGCTGACGATGCGTACCTTCCACACCGGTGGGTCGGCATCCGCTGACGACATCACACAGGGCCTGCCCCGTGTGACGGAGTTGTTCGAGGCCCGCACCCCCAAGGGTGCGTCCCCGATCGCGGAGGCCGCCGGTCGCATCCGGATCGAAGACACTGATCGCAGCCGCAAGGTGATCCTGACGCCCGACTCGGGCGATGAGGAGCATGCTTACCCGGTGTTGAGGCGTTCGACGCTTCTCGTCGAAGACGGCGACCACGTGGAGCTCGGCCAGCAGTTCATCGTCGGGGCGGTGGACCCGAAGGAGGTCCTGCGCGTTCGCGGTGTGCGTGCGGTGCAGGAGCACCTCGTCGGTGGTGTGCAGGGCGTGTACCGGTCACAGGGGGTGCCGATCCACGACAAGCACATCGAGGTCATCGTGCGCCAGATGCTGCGCAAGGTCACCGTCG
>Ga0208357_1000668_pt1 | contig 26908 bp, 25 predicted proteins | sample NGESurdeep092012_6_FD_184487 | JGI IMG/M metagenome (GOLD analysis project Ga0208357, IMG submission 184487) | Arctic peat soil microbial communities from Barrow, Alaska - NGEE Surface sample F52-2 deep-092012 (SPAdes) | ecosystem: Environmental > Terrestrial > Soil > Wetlands > Peat ...
CTCCTGGCATTGCTGAATACGACGGACTCCGACAGCTTGTTTCCGAAGAAGCTTGCCTGGCGGGTGCGCGAACCCCAGTTGTGCGGTGCGGGCGGCCATGGGATATCCGGCCATCGAAGGCGGCCAGCCAGCATCATGGCCCCGGCCGCAATCAGCAGCAAAGGCCAGATCACGTCGGCGGTGACGTGCAGGATGTGGAGATTGCCCAGCACGAGAAAGATGCCGGCGGCGATCAGGGTCGACGCCCAGATGATCGTGTGAGCGCCGCGGCGGTGCTGGAGCATCGCAATCCCCCAGACGACCAGAAGGAGCGGCCAGTACGCGCCGGCATGTTCGAGCGGGAGCACGCCAAGGTTATCGAGAAAGAGCAGCACCCCCGCGACGATCAGTGCCAGGGCGAAGAGGGAGCTGCGGGGCCGTGAAGGGTTCACTGGCGGTTTTCCGACGTTGACCAGAGATAGAGTTCTTCGATCCCGGTGGCGATCAATCCGATGGGCCACAGGTTCCAATATCGCGCGACGGGGAGGAGGTCGAGCCGGCCGATCAGGAAGAGCCCGGCGGCGAGAACAAGCATCAAGGGAAGCGCCGCCTGACCCGGATAAAACAGTCTCATGGAGCGATGTTAACGGGGATCGGAATATGGTTTCACTATGTTTTCGGCGAATGCCGGTTTTGGACCGGTGAATGCCGCGCGGGGCTGGCGCGGAGGCCGGCGGCAACCTCAGGCGCACCAGTGTGCCTCGACAGGCGTTGAGATAGTGTCCATTATAATGTACGTTAAAATACATCACGACAATATAACTGGACGTGATGAGTCCAGGCCAATCATCTCCGCATACGCCGGTACCGGTGGTGCGTCCGCTGCGCAAGGCGGGCACGACGTTCGCGATACCCCGTGGCGGCGTATTCCGGTTGCAATCCTGGCCGAGAGGGCGGGCGTCTCGGCCGGGACCTACGCGACCGTTCTGTTCACGCTTGGACTGGCCGACCGCTTGCCGATGTGGCCGATCCGCGGCGCGACAGCGCCGGGCTTGAGATTGAGGAAGAACATCTGCCCGCGCGCACTCGCCTGCCGCGCCGGAAGAAGGTCCCTCCGCCGGAAAAAACGGGGACGCATTAGGATTTGTCGGCTGTCGGCAAGGTACCGATTCTGTTATGGCGGTGAGGGCGGGATTCGAACCGTTCTCGCAAGCGCAACGGCCTAAACCGATGTGGCTCGCCCCTATCGACCCGCTGCGTATCCTTTCCGAAAGCGTGAAAAAATCTCATGAAAGCATCAAAGCCGGGGCTTAGGGATCTCAGAATGCAAACGCATCTGTGATACATTCACGATTGACATGATCGTCTCATTTTCGGTAGAAAATTTCCGGTCGTTTGACTCGGAAGCGACTTTGTCACTGGTTGCGAGTAATCGGCTGGCCGGAGAGCATGCTAATCACGCTATCGCCATTCCAGGTACCTCTGCGAAAGTACTTCGAACCGCCGTTATTTATGGTGCGAATGGCGCGGGAAAATCTAACTTGTTCAAGGCGCTTTTGTACCTGCAGTCCCTTGGCTATCCTTTCGGGCGCGAAAGTGACGGCACAGGGAGAGACGCATTTCGTTTCGGTACTCGGTCTGAGGCCCCGTCCGCCTTCGATCTGCAGTTCATCGCAGATCAACGGCTGTACCGTTACATGATTAAGCTCGACGACAGGCAGGTAACCGAAGAGTGGCTAGGCGAAACCATTGACGGTCGGGAACGGATGATCTTCCAACGTGGGCCCGGTCGAGATGTTGTCCTCGGTGATCAAGTGAAGGGACACCCCCGTCTGGCCGCTCTCGCTACCGTTGGAGCGGCCCCGAATCATTCATTTCTCCGCACTGTGGCCAGTGCCGCTCTTCCGCTATCCGATGTAGGGCCGGAACTCGTAGCGGTGCGGGTGTGGTTCTGGTCCGTGCTCGATTTGGTGTCGCCCGGTGAACCCCAAATGTCGATCTGGCGCAAATTGAACGAGGACCCGTCGCTCCTCGATTTTGCCAGCAGTTTTCTTCGCTCTTCGTCTACCGGAGTGGACCGGCTGGACATTTTGAAGTCCCAAATTTCGTCGGACGAACTTTCCAGTTTTGTTGGGGAGCAACGTGCACGTCAACTCATCGATCAGGCTGAAACAGGGAGACCTCGTTTTGTTCGGGCCGGTCGAGTTGCGGGCGATGCATGGATTGAAATGGGCTCCGAAGGCTACCGCCTTGTGCGATTTCAGTCGGCGCACAAAAGCGAGGACGGACGGACCTTCAACATGAATCTCGACGATGAATCCGATGGAACCAGACGGCTCCTTGATCTGCTGCCAGCATTACACGAGATGCAAAACCGAGGCGGAGTATTTTTCGTTGACGAGATCGACCGATCCATGCATCCGATCCTGGTTAGGCGTTTGCTGGAATTCTTCCTTTCCTCCTGCACCGACAGCTGCGGTCAACTCATAGTCACGACCCATGAGTCGAACCTTCTCGATCTTTCCCTTCTCCGGCGTGACGAGATTTGGTTCGCTGAGAAAGACCACGGACAGTCCACACATCTCTACTCGCTCGCTGAGTTCCAGGTCCGTAAAGATTTAGAAATACGGAAGCACTACCTACAGGGCCGCTTCGGTGCGGTTCCGTTCCTCGGAAGTCTTGAACAACTGACAAAGGGGCAAGACGAGACCGCGTGACGCTTAAAGCCCGACCCCTTGTTCGTGAAACCGCGACGTTTCGCGATGACCGCCTCTTCATCGTGGCATGCGAGGACACATATGCGCCCAAACAGTACTTCGATCTTTTTGAAATTCCACGCGTGCAAATTCACGTAGTTCCAACTCAAGACGGCCGATCGTCGCCGTCACATGTGCTCGAACGGTTGCTGAGCTTTGAGCATGCGGAATACGACGAACGCTGGCTTCTCCTGGATGTCGATCACCGTGGCGCGGGGCCGCCACGTCAGAGATCTGGTACAAACCCTGAGTGAGGCGCGACGGCAAAAAGTCAATGCCGCAATCTGTAACCCGTGTTTCGAACTTTGGCTTCTTCTCCACCGCGAAGACGAGAACGACTGCGACCGATTTGCCGATTGCGCCGATGTGGAGAGTGCGTTACGTCAAACTCCAGGAGGCTACAACAAGTCCCGATTACAGCCTCAGCAGTTTACGCGGCGCTCTGTTGCCGATGCCTGCGCCCGAGCGCGACGGCTCGACCGGAGCGAGCCTTGGTCGATTCCTGAAGGGTCTTCAGCGCAGGTCTACCGCCTCGTGGAGGCAATAGTCGCAGGGACCGTGGTCCACCGACGCCCCCCGGAATTCCGACACGTCATGCGCTGAGGAGTGGCGGAAATAAGAGATCCACGCGCCCGCGCATGCCTTGGCGACGGCGATCTGCCTGGCCTCGGGCCATCCGGGTCGCTCGGTGTTCTTGCGCCCGATTCTAGCCGTCATTACCCAAAATTGCTCAAGAAATCCGGGGTGTTTGCGCCAACTGTTTGATTCTAAAATGGCGGTGAGGGTGAGATTCGAACTCACGGAACCCGTGAAGGTTCAACGGTTTTCGAGACCGCCGCATTCGACCGCTCTGCCACCTCACCGCGTTCAACTAACATCTTACTCCCCAATGAGTTACGGGGAATCTGGCTACGACACCTTTTTAGAATGCCGAAGTATTACCAGATTACCATTACTGTTTTCCCGCCTGCATCGGATGAGTTCGCAGCCAACATTTTTGCACTCCGGAACAAGCACTGCGTAAACTGAAAGAGAGGCGAAGATTATGCATGACTATGTGGAGCAGCGGGAAGGCGGGTACTATATCGCCGGGACCCGGATTGCGCTCGACAGCATCGTCCTGGCATTCAAAGACGGGGAATCGCCGGAAACAATTCTGCAATCCTTCCCGATGGCCGGCCCGCTGGTTCGCGTGTATGGAGCCATTATTTTCTACCTTGAGAACCAGGAGAAGGTCGAGGCGTACCTGAGGGATCAGGAGCGGCTCTGGGCGGAAGTGAAGACGAAGGAAACCGGGTTTTCTGAAACTCTGTCGGCGAGACTCCGCGAGGCCAGGGAACACGCGGCACCCCGTCAGGCTTGAAGATCCGGTTCCTCGCCGACGCCAATTTCAATCAAAAGATCGTGTCGGGTCTTCTGCTGCGGGAGCCGCGGATCGATTTTGAGTTGCCTCAGAACGTGATCCCGGAGAAGATGGCGGACTCTCAGGTCCTCGAACTCGGCGCGGCGCGTGGACGGATCATCGTCACCTACGATGTCAGGACGATGCCGGACCATTTTTCGGATTTCGTGGCGGGCCAACCATGTCGGGCCAACCATGTCCGGGCCACCCATGTCCGGGTATGATTCTGGTCCCGAAGAAGATGCCGATCGGAGTGGCTATTGAAGATCTCCTGTTGATCTGGCAGGTTTCGGAAGCCGGGGAATGGATCGATCAGATGCGGCGTCTTCCGCTCCAGCGGCCGATGCCGCCGCGACGCCCGTTTGCGTCGTGTCATGATCGATTCATGGCTTTGTTGCACTGTGTTGAACGCGCAAAATAGCGGCGTTTCGCGAACCGATTCCGCCCGCAAAACGGTCATGAAGACGGTTGGCATTGTCGGGGTCGGCCTGATCGGAGGCTCGTTCGGCCTGGCGCTGCGCAAAGCCGGCTTCACGGGGGACATTCTCGGCGTCAGTTCCGAACGCAGCATCGCGGACGCGACGGAGAGGGGGGCAGTCGATCGGGGGGCAACTCTCGAAGAGGCTGCCGGCGCGTGCGATCTTTTGTTCCTTTCGCAGCCGATTTTCGGAATCATTGAAACGCTGCGAAAGCTGGACCCGATGGTGCGTCCCGACACGCTGGTTACGGATGCGGGCAGTACCAAGCAGGCGATTGTGGAGGAGGCCGCGCGATCCCTGCGGCGATGCACGTTCCTGGGGGGCCATCCCATGGCGGGAAAGGAACTGCGCGGCGTCGGGGCGGCTGACGCGGACCTTTTCCGGGGGCGGCCGTGGGTACTCACGTCCGATCTCGATCACCCTCTGCGGCAGTGGATCGCGGCATTCGGAGCGCGCGAAATTATCCTCGATCCGGCGCGGCACGATCGGCTGGTCGCCTGGAGTTCGCATTTGCCGCAACTGGCTTCGAGCGCCCTCGCGGCCGTGATTCACGATCACGCTCCCGATGCGGGAACCGTTGCCGGACCCGGGCTGCTCGATTCCACACGCCTTGCCATGAGTTCTTTCGACCTCTGGCGCGATATCCTCGAAACCAACCAGCGCGAGGTCTCGGCGGCGCTCGATGCCTATATCGCCAGGCTACAGACGCTCCGGCAGGATTTTGAGGGGGAGTTTGCTAAAGGCCGCGAGTTCTCGCGGTCATTGCGGCAACCCGGATAATTCCCGCTCCTCCCGCGCGCCGTCCCAGCCGAGCAACGCGCCCATCTCCCGCGCCAGCGGACGGACCCAATCCGGCGTAATCCGCCGTTCATAGCCCCAATACGTGCTTACATACAGCAGGTCGGATAATTTGCGGGCATACTCGCGCTCCACGGCCCGATGCACGCGCTGGCTGGTCCCCTGGGGCGGCGGTGGAACCTGCAGTGGAGTCGTGGCAGTACGGCACGGCCAGGCGCGCATGGGTGTCATCTCCCGCAACAGACGGTCCACCAACTCTTCGCTCATGGCGCGATAAGTTGTGTATTTTCCACCTGCAATATGCAACACGCCGTCATCCGTTTGCCATATTGTGTGCTCACGGCTGGTCGCGGTCGCCGAGCGCCCCGCCTCCGCAATCAGGGGCCGCAGAGCGCTGTAACTGGAGACGGGCTCTTCCCGAAACGCGGGGTAGAGGCGGTGCACGATGGCCGTCAGGTATTGCGTCTCCGCCGCGGAGATATGCACATGATCGGGAGAGCCGTCGTGATCCACGTCGGTGGTCCCGACGAGCGTCAGATCGTTGCGTTCCCCCCAGGGAATCAGGAAGACGATGCGGCCATTTTCGTCGAAGGAGGCGATCGCTTCGTTGCCGCGCTGAATGCGCGGAAAGATGAGGTGGGAACCGCGTACGAGGCGCAGTGCGCGGCCGCCGGAAGCGATTGACGTGCCGCGCGACCAGGCTCCCGTGGCATCCACCACCTTGCGCGCGCGAATGGCAAACCGCTCGCCGGAGAGCGCATCGACCGCTTCGATCGTTTGTCCGTCGATATTCGCAGCGACATAATTGGCAACGACGGCTCCGCGGGCTTCGGCGTCCAGAACATTCTCCAGCACCAGGCGTGCGGAGTTGACCTTGCAATCGAGGAAACGGAGCCCCGCACGAAGCCCATCGCGCGCCAGTTCAGGCTCCAGCGTGGCCGCATCGACTATGCCGTGGCGGCCAATCCCGTGTTTGCCGGCGAGCATGTCGTAAAGCGTCAGGCCGGCGCCATAAATCCAGCGGTCCGCCCGGCTGTAACAGGGAATGAGGAACTCCAGAGGCTGAACCAGACCGCCCGCGATGGCAAGCAGAGTGGCGCGCTCGCGCAAGGCTTCGCGCACGAGGTGAAAGTCCAGATACTTGAGATAGCGGAGGCCGCCGTGAATCAACTGCGAGTTCCTGCCGCTGGTTCCGGAAGCGAAGTGATTCTTTTCGGCCAGCGCAACGCGCAAGCCCGCCTCGCGAAGAACCAGATCGCGCGCGATCCCGGCGCCGTTGATTCCTCCCCCGATCACGAGCACGTCGAACGTCTCGTTGCGGAGCCTGGCGATATTGGCCTCGCGGTTCACGTGCGACAGAACTATCGAGATGCCTCTGCCACCGCGGCTTCCACCAGCTTCCTGTATTCCGCCAGAAGTTGCGGTGACTCCGCTTCGAAGCGCAGCACCAGCGCGGGCTGGGTATTGGACGCACGGACGAGCCCCCAGCCCTTGCCGAAATCGATGCGCGCGCCGTCGATGGCGATGACATCGTAGTCCCGCTGGAATTTCGCCAGCATGGCGCTCACGATCGTGAATTTTTTGTCGTCGGGGCATTTGACACGGATCTCGGGCGTGGCAAAAGTCGGCGGCAGATCGCTCAGCTGCGCCGACAGCGGTTTGCCGGAATTCGATACGATCTCGAGCAGGCGGCAAGCCGCGTAGAGGGCATCGTCGAAGCCGTAGTAGCGGTCGGCGAAAAACATGTGGCCGCTCATCTCGCCAGCGAGTTCCGCGTTGGTTTCCTGCATCCGCGCCTTAATCAACGAATGTCCGGTCTTCCACATGATGGCGTTGCCGCCGTGGCTTCGGATGTCGTTGTACATATTCCGGGACGATTTGACCTCGCCGATCACGGTAGCGCCCGGCTTGCGGGAAAGGATCTCGCGCGCGTAGACGATCATCAGCTGATCGCCATAGAGAATCGTTCCCTGTTCGTCAACCGCCCCGATGCGGTCCGAATCGCCGTCGAAGGCAATGCCGAGATCGGCCTTTTCCGCAAGGACGGCCGCGACCAGGTGCTCCAGATTTTCGGGCTGCGTCGGGTCGGGGTGATGGTTGGGAAACCGCCCGTCCATTTCGAAAAAAAGCTCGGTGGTTTCGCAGTTCAGGTTTTCGAGAATGCGCCGGATTACCGGGCCGGCCGTGCCATTCCCCGCGTCGGCGACGACTTTGACACGGCGCGGCAGCTGGAATTGAGCCGAAATTTCGGCGACGTACGGAGTTGTAATATCGAACGTACCGAGCACGCCCTGGCCGGTCTCGTAGTCGCCGCTCTCCAGCAGTTCGCGGACCTTCTGAATTTCTTTGCCGTGGATGGTGCTTTTGCCGTGCATCACCTTGAATCCGTTGTAATCAGCCGGATTGTGGCTTCCCGTGATCATCACGCCGCCATCTGCTTTCAGGTGGAATACCGAGTAGTAGAGCAGAGGGGTGGGTACCACGCCGAGATCGGTCACATTGCAGCCGACGGCCAGCAGACCCGCGAGCAGGGCGTTATGGAGGCGATCGGAACTGAGACGGCAATCCCGCGCCAGATTGATATTTTTTGAGTGCCGGCGGATCAGGTAAGTCCCGATCGCCTGTCCCAGATTATAAATACCGGCGTCTGGAAGTTCCTCGTCGGCAATGCCGCGAATATCGTATTCCCGGAAGATGGCGGGGGGTAGGAGCATTCAAGCGCAGTATAGCGTCTGAGCCTGCGGGCCGCATCCGTGCGCGGTGCCCCGTGTGCTGCAATGGGCAGGAATGGCGATTATTCTGGGGCTTGGCTTCACGGGGCAACGTCTGGCGCGCAGGCTTCTCCGGCGCGGCGAGCCTGTGTTCGCCCCGGTGCGGGGAGTGGAGCGCTTCAGGGATCTGGCGCATGCCGGAGCAGTTCTGTCGGAGCTCAGGCTCGATTTGCCGAGGCCTGCCGGGTTGCCGAAAAATTCCGTGTTCGTCGATCTGGTTCCTCCGTTGCCACCGGAGGAGAACGCCCGGTTACACGCCTTCATCGGGCGGCTGGAGCCGAAGCGAATCGTTTATGTGTCATCCACGGGGGTCTACGGCGACCATGTCGAGGTGAATGAGGAAACGCAGGCGAGCCCGAACGACGAGCGCGGCCGGCTGCGTCTGGATGAAGAGCGATGGGTCGGTCGCGGAAGCTGGACGAGCCTGATTCTGCGCGCAGCCGCGATTTACGGCCCGGGCCGTGGCGTGCACGTTGCCATGCGGCAGGGGAAAATGCCCCGTGGCTCCGGTTCCGGGATCGTGAGCCGAATCCACGTCGAGGATCTGGCTGCCATGGTCGAAGCGGGTATTTTTTCGGGTCTGGAGGGTGACTGGCCGGTTGGCGACGAGGAGCCGTGCGCCAGCGCGGAAATCATGCAGTGGTGCGCCAGGTTATGGCAACTGGAGGAAACTGGCCCGGCTACAGGGAAACCAACCGCAGGCAGGCGAGTGGACGGCGCGAGAATTCGCGAACTGCTGGGTATAACGCTGAACTATCCATCATGGAAAACGGGCATACCCGCCAGTCTCCAGGAAGAAAAGGCTAGCGAGCGCCCAGCGGAGCAGCGAGTACGTTGACCTGGCCGCGCAGCGCTTCGAGAGCGTCGACCAGCCCTGAAACATCGACTTTGCCCACGCCAGCCGCGTGCAGAGTGAGGCGGAACTCGACTTTGCAGATAGCCATGACGAATAACATGCGATTTTTGGCCAGGGCGCGCGCAAGATCGGGACGATCCGTGCGTGAGCGCACCATCACGCTGCGGACGCCGGCAAGCAGCTGAGCGTAGTCTCGCGTCAGACATCGGAGGTAGCTGCGGAACAACTCCCGGCGACGCGATCGCAGGGTCCGGTGTAGATTTGTATTGGCCGCGACGAATTCCAGATCGTCATCCGAGAGCAGGCGAAGCATGGGCCGGTAACGGTCAGCCGAAATAGAGCCAGGAGCGAGTGTCTCGGCGGCGCGTAAAGCGCGCATTCTGGAGAGGAACTGCCAGGCAAACGATCCGAACCCGATCAGAAGCAGCGAACCGACCACGAATAGAGTCATTGACGAAAACTCCTTGACTTAATGACTCGATAATACTAGAGTCCTGCGGGATATACAATATATTCAAAAAAGATAACGATATATTACCGTCTTGCCGCGCGGCTCATTAACTGATTCAGCGAGTTCAGCTGCTGAAGCAGGTGGTCTTCCCCGGGACTTGAAAACGCAATTCGGGCCACCGGGGCAGTTTGCGGCCGTAACAAAAGAGCCCAGCTCATGAGCACCAGCGCGATGAGAATCGCTTCACCCCAGTCGGCGTAATTGTTGTAGAGACCCCGTGCCAGACCGTTGATGAAGAGCCGCGCCGCGTCGCTCAGAAACAAGGCGCTGAAGAAAGCGCACGATACGTAGGCATTTGTGTCCAGGTGCAGGGGATATTTCAAGAGGACGAAAACAATCGCGACGATGGCGACAGCCAGGCTGAAGACGATTGCCCTCTGGGCGACTTCAAAATAGAAAAGACCCCATTTGTGACGGCCGTCGGCGCCCGTACCCCAAAATATCCTTGTCAGCGCCAGCGACAAGCCAGCCGAGATTCCGACTCCGGCATACATCGCCCACCGCCCAACCGTGCGGATACCCGGGTAGTTATCGAACGTGAGCGTAAACAACTCGCGGACCGCAAAAATGCTGAAAATGCATTCCAAAGGAGCGGTCGCAATGTAGATCCAGAAATAGAGAACCGAACTCCGGTGCAGGATGCTGACAGCGAGAGACACTATCGCGATATAAGTCAGAAAGGCCAGAAGGGCGGGAAATCGCTGGCCGAGACCCAGATACACAAGCCGGCCTACTGCGATCATTGCAGAGACCGACTCAAGAATCTCGGTAAACGCATCCATGAACGAGCACGGTGTTGACTAACTATAACATCCGTGGCTGGGAGCGGACGTCTTCTACCGGACGAACGGGCAGTTGTCGCCACAAGTAGGCGTGTTGGGAAATGCATTTCCCACGGCGGTGAGGCCAAGGAAAGAAATTGTCAGGGTCAGAATCATGATGAGTTTGCGCATGGTGTTTATGTCCTTTATTCTCTTGATTTAAGCCAGTACGATCGAAGTCTATCCCGGTTCGCTCAAACAGTGGTTTACCGCATGATAAAAGTCCCCTAAATGGAACGGTTGGGGCGCTGGTTTCCCCGCAACCGGGGGAATGTGGCGGAAATTGTTACAATGCCGGGGGAACCTTTGTGAACTCAGACCATGAAGCCGCCATCGCGGACTCCTGGCGGCGAACGCTGTCGGCGATCCCCACGCTGATTGGCAGGATGGCCTACCTGGCGTCGTTACGCAATGTAAACACTGGGGCTTACGAGCATTTCGGTTTGGCTCAGCGAATCGGAGAAAGCGAGGTCGATCGCATCCTCCGGCGCAGTCATATGAGCGTTTTTCAGGAATGGTTATGCTACGGGCTGGAGCGCCAGAAGGACGAACTGGAAGAGTATCTCTCGGGATTGCATGGGGACAGGCGCGAGATCGTGGCTAACTGGCTGACTCTGGAGCCTTATGGAAACTGGGTTCCGGGCGAGTCGCGCGATGTGGAACGGAAGCTCTTCCACGACGACCTGGACATCGTCTTGGAACTGATCAGGACCGAATACGGCGTCGCTTCTCGGGATCCAGACTCATAGCCACGCCGACCACCTGCCCGATCACTTCGATTTCACCCGGAAAAGCGAAGTTCAGGACCGGAGCCTCCGATGCCGGATCCGAAATCAGGCTCATCACCCCGTCTTTCAGGCTGCACCAGCGGCAATAATAGCCGTCACGATGCTCCAGGAAATAGACGGGCCGCTCGCTCAGGCTGCGCCATCCGGCCGCCTGAATCCTGCGCTTGCCTTCATCCACTACCAGGAGCGAGCCGGGCGGAATCGCCGGGTACATGCCCCAGTCTTCCGTTCCCACAAAGCCGTATCGAAATTTTTTGACATCTACTCCTCCGAGCAGCGCCAAGGGTAGTTTTCCCCATCGCTGGACGAGTTCGCTCACGAAGAATGTCCGCCGCAGGTCTATACCGGGATCGAGGGATATCGGGAGCATGGCTTCCGCGCTTCCGTCGGCGCTGAAGTGGATGGCGTGGGTTTTTTCCAGTTGGATCGTGCCTGCGTCGGCCGCCATCGCCTCCAGCGGAATGCCATACCAGCCGAGAACTTCGCTCACATCCAGGCGATAGATACAGCAAAGCGAATAGAGCCTGTAAAGGGAAGGAAGAGTCCCCTGGTTCTCGATATCGGACAGGCGGCTGATCAGAATGCCGAATTCCGGGTTGCCGCGGCGCTCGGCAATCAGATGGCTGGCCTGTTCCACGTCTCTGAACTTCAGGTTGAGCCTTTCCCGCGCCCTTCGCAGACGTTGTCCGGCTTCTTCCATGCTATGATCCTGTCTCTGGATGTAGATTGCGGGCGCCTGCGTCAAACGAGCACCTTCCTGGTGGGATTATAACTTCCGGGCTGTTCCCGCTTCAATAATTTTCTGCGAGTGTGTTCCGGATTCGGAACAAAACAGACGTTTTCTGGAGGCGGAGTTTGAGAATTGTCGTCGGCGTTACGGGCGCGAGCGGCGCGGTTTATCCTCTCCGCATTCTGGAGAAATTGCGCCGGTCAACGGCTGAAATTCATCTTATTCTCAGCCGTTCCGGCGAAAAAACTCTCTATCTGGAGACAGGAAAAAGGGCGTCCGACCTGAAATTACTGGCCCATTATTCGTGGCCGGTGGACGATATTTCGGGGCCGTTGGCGAGCGGTTCTTTTCACACGGATGGAATGGCGGTCGCGCCCTGCTCCATTCATACAATGTCGTCGATCGCGCACGGCATCACTTCGAACCTGATCACGCGGGCGGCGGATGTGGCCCTCAAGGAACGCAGGCGCCTGATTCTCATGGTGCGGGAAAGTCCGCTTCATCTCGGACATTTACGCACAATGGCTTCGCTGGCGGAAATGGGCGCGATCCTGGCGCCGCCGGTTCCGGGCTTCTACAACCGGCCTGAGACCATTGAGGACCTGGTCGATTCCAGTGTCGATCGCGTACTCGATCTGCTCGGTTTACCCGACGACAATGCCCGCCGCTGGAACGGCCCCGCACTCGATACACGTAAAGGCGAACAATGAAACGCAAAGCAGCTTTTCAGGGGGCGCCTGGCGCCTTCAGCCAGGTCGCGGCGAGTCAATTCGAGGGTGGCGAACTGGTCCCGGTACCGACCGAAACCTTCGAGCAGGTTTTCCTTTCGGTGGTAAACGGAAAATGTCATTGTGCCGTGATCCCGATTGAGAACACCTTGCACGGTTCGGTCCATGAAAATTACGATCATTTACTGAAGTACGATCTGGTGATCCGCGGCGAAACCTTTGTCCGGATCGTGCACAACCTCATCGCGCCTCCGGGCGTGACGTTCGCGCGGATCCGGCGGGTTTTTTCGCATGAAGTCGCACTGAATCAGTGCAGGCGATTCTTCGAAGAAAATCCTCAGATAGAACGAACGCCCTTCTACGACACCGCGGGCAGCGTCAAGATGGTGATGGAAACGGGCCTGAAGGATGCGGGCGCAATTGCATCGGCGGCCGCCGCGGAAATCTACGGTGGACGGATACTCAGGAAATCGATCGAGGACGACCGGAGCAACTACACGCGGTTTTTTCTGCTGGAAAGGCCGAAGCGCGGCTCGCGGTTTCTCAAACCGGATGCCGCCAGGCGATTCAAGACTACCGTGATCTTCAGCACGCGAAACACGCCGGGCGCTTTGTTCCGCGCATTGAGCGCGTTCGCGCTGCGCGATCTGAATCTGACAAAAATCGAATCGCGGCCTCTGCGGGGCAAGCCATGGGAGTATTTTTTTTACCTCGATTTCATCGGTCATGTGGAAGACGCCGCGCCGCGCAACGCGCTGGGTCATCTCACGGAACTGGCCGATATGCTGCGTGTTCTCGGGTGTTATCCGATCGGCGAATAGCCGTTTTGCTCAGTAGCCTTTCGCGCTCCCGCTCGTTACTCTAAGAGCATGGAATCCCTCCCTGCCGAGATCGCACCCCCCGCGGAACCCGCAATGCCCGCGGAACCCGCAATGCCGGCGGAACCCGCCGAAACCGCCGGCGCGGCGGATGCCTCCGAACCGGAAGAACTTTCCATTCTGGCGGTGCGCGATACCGTGCTTTTCCCCAACGCCCTGCTGCCGCTGAGTGTCGGGAGGCCTACATCGGTCGCTCTGGTTGAATCCCTCGGCGAGAACAGATTGATCGGCGTCCTGTCCCAGATCGATCCGCGCACGGATGTGCCTGGCCCGCACGAATTGCACGAAACCGGCACCGTGGCCATCATTCACAAGATTGTGCGGATGCGCGAAGGGCAGTTGCTGTTCTGCGAAGGCGTCGCGCGCATGAAAATCCGGAAGTACGTTTCGAGCGAGCCTTTCCTGCGGGCGCAAATCGAGCGCTTGCCCGAGATTGAGCCGGAAATGACCCCCGAGTTGACCGCGCTGCGGCAGAACGTGCTGGGCGAATTCACCCAGATTGTCGCCGCGACGCCGAATCTTTCGGACGATGTCTCCACTGCTGCCGGTAATATCGCCGAGATCGGAAGGCTGGCCGATTTCATCGCGGGATCGCTGCCCGGCCTGAGCCACATCGAGCGCCAGTCGGTCCTCGAGCAGAACGACGCCAGAGTGCGTCTGCAGTTCATCAATCAGCAACTGGCGCGCGAAGTGGAACTGCTCGAACTGCGGCAGAAGATTCAATCGCAGGTCCAGGGGCAGCTTTCGCAGAGTCAGCGCGAGTTCTATCTCAGGGAGCAACTGAAGGCTATTCAGAAGGAGCTTGGAGAGGGCGACGACCGCGAGCAGGAAACACAGGAGCTTCGCGAAAAGATTGACAAGGCGGGGATGCCCGATGAGGTGAAAGAGGAAGCGCTCAAGGAGTTGAGCCGCTTCGCGCGCATCAGCCCGATGTCGCCCGAACACACGGTGGCGCGCACCTATCTCGAATGGCTTACTACTCTTCCGTGGGCCGTTTCCTCCGGCGAAGCCGTCAACGTGCAACGCGCGGCGGAGATTCTGGATGAGGATCACTACGACCTCGAAAAGGTCAAGAGCCGCATTCTCGATTTTCTCGCCGTAATGCAGCTCAAGCCGAAGCTCAAGGGTCCCATTCTGTGTTTTGTCGGACCTCCGGGAGTGGGGAAGACATCGCTCGGCCGCTCGATCGCGCGTTCGCTCGGACGCAAGTTCCAACGGCTTTCGCTTGGCGGTATGCACGACGAGGCGGAGATTCGCGGGCATCGGCGCACCTATATCGGATCGATGCCGGGCCAGATCGTACAGGCGCTGCGGCGGGCGGGCGCGAACGACCCGGTGTTTGTGCTGGATGAAGTGGATAAACTCGGCCGGGATTTTCGCGGAGATCCTGCGTCGGCGTTGCTCGAAGTCCTCGATCCCGAGCAGAATGCCACCTTCCGGGATAACTATCTGGATGTTCCGTTCGATCTTTCGCGAGTGCTGTTCATTACCACGGCGAACGTCCTCGATACGATTCCCGGCGCGCTGCTCGATCGCATGGAGATCATCGAACTGCAGGGTTATACGGAGCAGGAGAAAGTGACGATAGCGTTCCGTTACCTGATTCCGCGGCAGAAGCTGGAAAACGGACTCGACGCCGAAAGGCCGCTGACGTTTCTGGACGACGCGGTGCGGTTTATCGTGCGGCGCTACACGCGCGAGGCGGGCGTGCGCAACCTGGAACGCGAAATCGGAACCGTGTGTCGCAAAGTCGCCCGGCGGTATGCGGAGGGCAGGGAACGGGTGATTGAGGTGACTACCGCGCTGGTGGAGGAGTCTTTAGGCGCGCCGCGATTCCGTCCGGATACCGAGGTGGCCGAGCGCACGCGGCGCCCAGGCGTGGCGGTGGGACTCGCCTGGACCCCGGTGGGCGGCGACGTGCTCTTCATCGAAGCCGGCCGCATGCCCGGCGGTAGTAAAGGGTTAATCATGACGGGACAGCTCGGATCGGTGATGCAGGAATCGGTGCAGGCCGCGCTGACCTGGGTGCGCGCCAACGCGACGAAGTATGGGATCGACCCCGACGTGTTCAAGACGAGCGATATTCACGTCCACGTGCCGGCTGGGGCCATTCCGAAGGATGGGCCTTCGGCCGGCGTGACGATGGCCACGGCACTGCTCTCGATGCTCACCGATCGTTGCGTGCGCGAGAACCTCGCGATGACGGGCGAGATCACCCTGACTGGCCAGATTCTGCCGATCGGAGGCATTAAAGAGAAAGTGCTGGCGGCGAAGCGAAGTGGCGTTACGGAGATTATTTTGCCGGCGGAGAATGAGGTCAATGTGAAAGAGGATCTCAAGGCGGAGCAGATTGGCGATATCGCCATGCACTACGTCCGGACGATGGATGAGCTGGTGCCGATCGCGCTCGGGCTGAAATAGAGCAACGCGGCAGGCTTCAGGGGGTCGCGGACACCGCTTTGCGGCCCGGCATTTCCGCATCGAGCAGGTTGCCCAGCATGGAGTGAATGTAGACTTCAGGCGCATGGCTCTCCAGTACGGAGCGGGCGGCCGCCGTCAGACGCGCGCCCAGCGCCTTGTCCGTCAGCAGGCGCGAGATCGCGGCCGCCATGCCGCCCACATCGCGGCTCGCGACGAGTAGCGCGTTATGTTCGTCACGGGCTATCTCAGGCACTCCGCCGACCGAGGTCGCGACCACCGGAACGCCCGCGGCCATGGCTTCCAGCAGCGCATTCGGGCAACCTTCGCTGTGCGACGGCAAAACGAACAGGTCGGCGATCCCGAGGTAAGGGCTCACGTTCGCCTGAAATCCCACAAACCTCACCATTCCATCCACACGCAGCTTCCGGCTGAGTTGACCGAGGCGGTCCCTTTCGGCTCCGTCTCCCACGATGACCAGACAGAGCGATGGCCACAGGCCCAGATCGCGCAGCCGCGCCATGGCACGGATGAGATCCGCCTGGCCTTTCTCTTTGGACAAGCGCCCCACCGAAACCAGCACCGGCGTGTCCTTGCCAAGGTTCAGACGATGCCGCAACCGATCCGTGACTTCGGCCGCCACGGGCGTAAACGGGCGGATCGTCATATGCTGAACACGAATCCGGCTGGCAAGTACGCCTTCGCGCTCCAACTGGGCCGCGAACGCGGAGCAGACCGTCAACACGCGATCCGCCCGGCGAATCGACCACCGGCCGAGTTCGTTATACATCAGCACTTTCGCATCGGTTGACGTATAGCCATGGTGGAATGCCACCCAGCGGCACGTTTCGCCATGTATGCGGAAAAACCTCATCAGAAAGTGACTCTTGGCGCCGTTCGTCACGATCATGTCGGCCCGCGAGCGCTGCACGGCGTCCCGCAATTTCCCAATCACACGGGTATCGAAGACGCGCCGTTCGTGAATCGGGTAAACGGAAGCGCCGCACGCAAGCGCGGACTCTGTCACCGGGTTGTCGGGATTCAATCCAGGGCGCGTAAAGATGGCGAAGGAAATCTCAACCACCGGCCCGATCGGCGGTTCGCTGGAGCGCAACTGTGCCGCCTGAGCCGCAAACTCCAGCATCGGCTTCGTTACTCCATCGATAACCGGCGTTTCCAGGACGACGAGAATCCGAACAGGATCGTGGGCCAGCATAAAGGAATTACTTAAGGTTCAGCTTACCTCAGCTGGACGTTGTCAACGATTCTATTTCCAGGCGTCCCGATCGATGCTATGCTGAGTCAGGTCGAATTCAGTATGGGCCGGATCTACCATCGGTTGTATGCAGGGGCGAATCGCCGCCTGACCACGTTTGCGGGCGGGCGCTTTGCACACCTCTGCCGACCCACTCCGATTATGATCCTGTTGACGGAGCGCTGCAACGCCCGTTGCGTACACTGTGACATCTGGAAAAACAGAGGTAAGGAAGAATCGCCGGGTTTCGATGGCTGGTCGCGGGTTTTAAAGGAGATGCGGGCCTGGCTTGGGCCCGTCTCCATAGTTTTTACCGGCGGGGAAGCACTGTTACAGCCTTTTGCCCTGGACTTGATCTCCCATGCCGCTTCGCTTGGGTTCCATCTGGAAGTTTTGACGCATGGCTACTGGGAAGATCAGCCCCGGATTGAAAAGCTGGCGCTGGCGGGTCCCGCGCGCATCACGATCTCCGTTGACGGTGTTGGTGAACTGCACAACCTGATCCGCGGCCGCGAGAAGTTTTTCGAACGAACCAACCGTACGATTGAAACACTGGTTCGGGTGCGCAGGGAACGGCGTCTGCCTCTCCAGATACTCCTGAAAACGGTCATCATGGATAAGAATCTCGATGGCGTTTGCGATGTGGCTCGTTATGCTACCAGCCACGGGGTGGATGTTTTCTACCAGCCTATCCATCAGAATTACAACACTGAACACGACCCGGACTGGTTTGTAAAAGGTGGAAACTGGCCGCGTGACGTCGAAAAGGCCGTATCCGCGGTGGAGGAACTGCTGCGTTTGAAGCGGAGCGGCCTCAATATCGTGAATTCGGAAAGGCAGCTTGAGGTCATGATTCCGTACTTCCGGGATCCCGCCGGGCTCGGGGCTCTGGCCCAGGCGCAGGTCGCCCACGAGAAAAAGCCCGTATGCTGCGCTTTGACGAACGTGCAACTGGAGAGTAACGGCGACGTGACTATCTGTAGCCGGAGACCGCCCATCGGCAACGTCAAAGACAAACCGTTCCGGCAGATCTGGGAGAATCGTCCGCGGCACTGGGAGACAGGGTGCTGTCTCATTGAGAAGCGCCCCGATGCGCCCGCCGAGCTGCAGGAAAGCGCGCTGCCGATTCTGACTGGGAAATAGTGGCGCAAACGGTTCTCTCGGCATTTGTGGTCGATCCGAAACGGATTGGCGGGGTGGAGATGTTCTGCCGGGAGTTGTCGGTTCAACTCGGCGCGCGCGGCTGGAGGAGCGTCCTCTGTTTCACGGCGCCACCTGCCGGGAACGTCAGACGTTTTCTCACTCTTCCCAATGTTTCGATTGAAGTGCACCGGGGCCTTGGCCAGTGGGATCGGGGCAGTATCCGCGAGTTTTCGGCCATTCTCGCGAAACACCGGCCGCGGATCGTGCATCTGCACTTCGTGCAGGCAGTCAGCCACTATCCCTGGCTCGGGCGCTTTCACTCGGTCCGGTCGACCTTTTTGACGGATCACATTTCGAGGCCGGAAGGGCGCGCGGCCGTCCGTGCCGGGCTGGTGAAACGCGCAATCGCCGCGGCGGCGAACTGGCCCCTGAAGAAGCTCATCGCGGTGAGCGACTTCAACGCGCGGGAGTGCGCGGCCAAAGGTCTGGCTTCGGCGGGCAAGATCGTTCGCATCTACAACGGCGTGGATTTGTCACGCGAGCCCGGGGATCCCGCCGCCTTCCGGGCGAAGTACGGCATTCCGAAAGGGCGAAAGATCGTTCTCCAGGTAAGCTGGATCATTCCGGAAAAGGGTATCGCCGACTTTCTGGAAGCGGCGCGGATCGTCCTGCGGGAAAACGCGAACGTGCATTTCGTCGTGGCCGGGGAAGGCGCCAGCCGCGAGAAGTTCATGCGCGAAACCCTTGAATCGGAGTGGCCCGGCAATTTCACGTGGACCGGTTTACTGGACGATCCGCTGCTTGACGGCGTATACGGGGCTGCCGATGTCGTATGCCAGTTGTCGCGCTGGCAGGAGGCGTTCGGCTGGACCAATGCCGAGGCCATGGCATGCGGAAAACCGCTGGTGGCGACGGCGACGGGCGGTATCCCGGAGATCGTGGAAGATGGTGTCTCGGGGTTTCTGGTCAGGCCGCGGCAGCCCGCCGAGGCGGCTGAGAAAATCCTGCGGTTGCTGAGTAATCCGGGTTTGCGGCGGAGCATGGGGAAAAGGGCGAGACAGATCGTCGAAGAGAAATTCGAATTGCGCGCAAATGTGGCGGAGCTGCTCGCGCTCTACGACCTGGAACACACCTGATCCGCAGGGGGCCAGACAACTGCCTGAAAACACGTTAGCGAACTTCTGAACCGGAGTACTTAGCCGCCGAAGGATTATGCGCGGCCATCAACTTCCGCAGCAGAGCCGCCGTATCTTCATGCTCCACCCAGCCGCCCGGCCCGATATGCATCCCTTCCGCCATATTGACCGGCAGCCGCCCTTCCTGGTTCTTCACATCCATCCGCGCGCCCTTCTCCACCAGCAGTTTCACCGCGTCATTCGCCCCGCGAAACGCCGCGCCGTGCAACGCCGTATAACCGACGGAGTTCACGGCATTCACATCCCCGCCCCACTCCATGCACAGCCGTATGGCTTCCGGCGCATCGCTCTGCGAGCCGTGGCTTTGCCCGTCCGACCAGCCCACGCCCGCCGCCACCATGAGAGGCGTCGTCTTATCGTTCGTCGCCAGCAGCGGATCGGCGCCATTCTCTTTCAACAGCTTCATCACGGTCACGTCGTCCGATTGCGCCGCGCGCCAGAACGGCGTCGCGCCTACCGCATTCGCCCAGCGTCCGTCGAACGACGGCTGCCCGCGCAACGGAATCTTCTTCGTCAGCCTCTGGTTCAGATTCGCCCCGTGCGCCAGCAGCGCCTTGATCAAGTCCAGATCCGTCATGCTGTCTCTCTCCGGCGGCGCGGGTCTGGTGGACCATTCCAAATTCCGCATATCCACCGCCGCGTACAAAGCCGCGCGCCCCCTGCTGTCGGGCGCATTCGGATCGGCGCCTTTATCGAGAAGAAAAGCCGCCAGTGCATTGTGGCCGTTCATAACCGCCACCAGTAAAGGACTCGTCCCATCCGCGGCGTTCCCTTTCACTTCGGCTCCCGCGTCAATGAGGATACGGGTGGACTCCCGATCGTTCTGCCGCACCGCGAACAGCAGCGCCGTCATGCCACCCACGGGGAACGGCGCGGAGAAAATCGTATCCATCGGCCTGGGCGGAGGCGCTGTGTGCGTCTTTGCATTCACATCCGCTTTGCGGTCGATCAGCACCTGAACGGAGGCGGAGTTTCTCGCGGCGGCGGCCCACATCAGCGGTGTCTGACCCTCGGTGTTGGTTTTGTTCACGTCCGCGCCGTGATTCAGCAGCGCCAGCACGGCATCCGGTTTGCCCGTGCGGGCCGCGAGCATCAGCGCCGTGTCTCCGGCTTCCGAAACCACGGCGTTCGGGTTGGCGCCGGCTTTCAGCAACTGTTCGATCATGCGGGCGCTGCCGTTCGTACAGGCCAGCGAGAGCGCGGTGACGCCGAAGCGATTCGCTGCTTTCGCGTCCGCGCCGGCGCGGATCAGAAGTTCGGCGGTTTCCAGGTCGTCATGGCGCGCGGCCCAGTCAAGCGCCGTTGTGCCATCCGCCTGCGGTGTATTCACGTCCGCTTTTTGCTTCAGGAGCGTGCGCACGGCCTCGCGATCCGGCACCATTGCCGCATCCGCGAGGCGCGTATCGCTTATATTTGACCCGGCTATATTCGACCCGGCGTTCAAGATAGAACCGGAGAACATCGTTACCAGACAACCCGTCACTAAGAGGATGCGCATGGTTTTTCGGTCCGATTGTAACGCAAATCGCGTTGCGCCTGTAACTCCTGGCCGCGAATTTGACGGCGGGCAAGCGGTCCGGGGGATATGATGATAATGACTTAATCAGCCGCGTATCATGTTGGTTCTCTTAGCTGGTATCCTCGCGCTTCTGACTGCCGCCTGCCTTCCCGCGGCTACTGTTACGCCTCCGCCGCAGGCTGCGTTTCTGCATCGATACTGCACGGCCTGTCATAACTCAAAGGCGAAAACCGGCGGCTTGACTCTCGATACGGTCGATCTGACCAACGTTCCGGCACAGGCGGAAATGTGGGAAAAGGTCATCAGGAAGTTACGGACCGGCGCCATGCCTCCCGTTGGAATGCCGAAGCCGGACAGGGCCGCGGCCGATCTGTTCGCAACTTTTATAGAGACATCGATCGACCGTGCCTCGGCGGCCAGGCCGGATCCCGGCCGGCCCGCCCTCCATCGTCTGAACCGCGCCGAATATGGGAATGCCATCCGCGATCTGCTCGCGCTTAACATCGATGCGGCGGGCTTGCTGCCCACCGACGATTCCAGCTTCGGCTTCGACAACATAGGGAGCGTGCTGGGCCTGTCTCCCGCGCTCCAGGAACGGTATATCGCGGCTGCGGGCAAGATCAGCCGTCTCGCGGTGGGCGACCCGGCGACGGGGGCGATCGTGGACACCTACCGCGTGCGGTCCGACATTTCTCAGGACAATCATATTGAAGGCCTGCCGCTTGGCACGCGCGGCGGCGTCCTCATCCACCACAACTTTCCCCTCGATGGCGAGTACGTATTCAAAGTCAAGCTGCTCAAATCGACGGTCGACCTTCTGTTCGGAGGCAATGCCCAGGATCAGACGCTTGAGATCGCCTTAAACGGCGAGCGCATCAAAACCCTGACCATCAATCCGCCAAAAAAGAAGGAAGCACCCAAACCTGAAGTAAAAGTCAGGAGCGACGGCTTCGATCCGGCCGCGGCCACCAAACTCAGCATGTCGCAACCGCCCGATAATCTCGAAGCCCGTGTCTTCGTGAAAGCCGGTCCGCAGACGGTGACAGTCGCGTTCCTCAAGAAGTCCTACGGTCCGCCGGAAGATCTGGTCGAACCTTTCGAGCGCACTACTTTCGATCCGAGCGACCCGAAAGGCCTGCCGCATGTGCTCAGCGTGAGCATTGGCGGCCCCTTCGATGCGAAGGGTTCCGGCGATACACCCAGCCGCCGCCGGATCTTCACCTGCCATCCGGCCACCGCCGCGGAAGAGATGCCCTGCGCGCGCAAAATCGTTTCGACCCTCGCACGTCTGGCCTACCGCGAGCCCGTCCAGGATTCGGATATGGAGACGCTGCTCGGCTTCTACCAGCAGGGCAGGAACCAGGGCACGTTTGAGGACGGCATCGAAATGGCGTTGCGCCGCATACTGGCGAGCCCTCAATTCGTGTTTCGCTTCGAGCGCGATCCCGCCAATACGGCTCCCGATACGAACTATCGCGTCAGCGACCTCGACCTTGCCTCGCGGCTCTCGTTCTTCCTCTGGAGCAGTATTCCCGACGATGAGCTGCTCAAGCTCGCGAGCGAGGGAAAGCTGCATAATCCGGCCATTCTGGAACAGCAGGCCCGGCGCATGCTGGGCGACCCGCGGTCGCAGGCGCTCGTCGATAACTTTGCCGGCCAGTGGCTTTATCTGCGCAATCTGCGCGGAGTGGCTCTGGATCTGGAGTCGTTCCCGAATTTCGACGACAATCTGCGGCAGGCCTTCAAAACCGAGACGGAGCTGTTCTTCGGCAGTATCATGCACGAAGACCGCAGCGTTCTCAACCTGCTGAATGCCGACTACACTTTCGTGAACGACCGTCTGGCCCGGCACTATGGAATCCCCAACGTTTCCGGCAGCCAGTTCCGGCGCGTCACGGTGACGAACGATGCGCGCCGTGGCCTTCTCGGTCAGGGCAGCATCCTCACCGTGACGTCCGTCGCCACGCGGACTTCGCCCGTGCAGCGCGGCAAGTGGCTGCTCGAAAACATTCTGGGCACTCCCCCCAATCCGCCGCCCGCGAATGTGCCGCCGCTGAAGGAAAACGTGGCGGGCGGCAAGGAACTCACCGTGCGCGAGCGCATGGAGCAGCATCGCGCAAGCCCCGCCTGCGCGGGTTGCCACAAGGTGCTCGACCCTCTGGGATTTGCCCTGGATAACTTCGATGCCGTAGGTGCCTGGAGAACTCTGGGCGAAGATGGATCGCCCATCGATGCCACCGGTGTTCTGGCCGATGGTACGAAGGTCAACGGCCCGGTGGACCTGCGCAATGCCCTGTTAAGCCGTCCCAATGTCTTTGTCGGAACCATGACCGAAAAGCTGATGACTTACGCGCTTGGCCGTGGCGTGGAGTATTACGACATGCCGGCGATTCGCACGATTGTGCACGATGCCGCGCGCAACGACTATCGTTTTTCAACCCTGATTCTGGGGGTCGTGAAGAGTACGCCGTTTCAAATGAGAAGGTCGCAGGAGAGTACGGAATAATGCCATTCATCACAAAAAAACACTTACCCCGGCGGACATTTCTGCGTAGCGCTTTGGGAGCTTCGATCGCGCTCCCTCTGCTCGATTCCATGATTCCTTCGATGACGGCGCTGGCCGCGACCGCGGCGAATCCAAAAAGCCGTCTGGGCTTTGTCTACGTGCCTCACGGCGCGGTGATGAACAAGTTCACGCCCGCCACGGAAGGCTCCGCGTTCGATCTCACGCCCATTCTGAGCCCGCTCCAGCCGTTCCGGGAACGGCTGCTGATTATCAGCGGACTGGCCAACAAAGCGGCCGAATCGCAGGGCGATGGCGGCGGCGACCACGCCCGCAGCGCCCCTTCTTATCTGAGCGGCGTGCATCCGAAGCGCACCGAAGGCGAAGACATTCACGCGGGCATGACCATCGATCAGATCGCCGCCGAAAAGATCGGCCAGGATACGCCTCTGCCTTCGCTCGAACTGGGCATTGAGGACACGGGTCTGGTGGGCGTCTGCGACGTGGGCTACAGCTGCGCCTACATGAACTCGATCTCATGGAAATCGGCCGACACGCCGCTCCCGATGGAGATCAATCCGCGCATCGTCTTCGAACGGCTGTTCGGCGATGGCAGCAGCGCGGCCCAGCGTCTGGCCAACAAACAGGAAGATCACAGCATTCTGGATTCGGTGACCCTCGAAACGAGCCATCTGGAGAAGGGTTTGGGGGCAAAGGACCGGCAACGCGTGGCCGAGTATCTTGACAATGTGCGCGAGATCGAGCGGCGCATTCAGAAAGCTGAAAAGCAGGCTGCAAACACCACCGTGGCCGTTCCGGAAACGCCGATCGGCGTGCCGGAATCGTTCGAGGAGCACGCGAAACTGATGTTCGATCTGCAGGCGCTGGCTTATCAGGCGGATATTACGCGCATCTCGACCTTCATGCTCGCGCGCGATCTGAGCCAGCGGACTTTCCCGCAGATCGGGGTTCCGGAGCCGCATCACTCCGTATCGCATCATGGGAACAATCCGGTCATGATCGCGAAACTGGAGAAGATCAACAACTATCACGTCTCCCTCGTCGCTTACTTCCTGGCGAAGCTCCAGGCAACGCCGGATGGCGATGGCACGCTGCTCGATCATTCGACGATCATGTATGGCAGTTCCATGAGCAATCCGAACGAGCATAACCATTTCCCGCTGCCTCTGCTGCTGATCGGCGGTGGCTCGGGCCATCTCAAAGGCGGCCGCCACGTGAAGTTCCCCGAGCGCACCCCGATGTCGAACATGCTGCTCAGCGTGCTGGATAAATCCGGCATTCATATGGACAGGCTGGGCGACAGCACCGGCATGCTGGAAATCTGAGAATGAGCAGGCGCGTCCGCTGCGCGGCATTTTCGTGCGTGATCCCAACGGCCTGCTGATTGAGTTGATTCAGCGGCCAGCCCGTTAAACGGCCGCTACTTGCTTTTGTCTTCGAACGGCGCGCCCGTGCCGGACGAGCCGACGAACAGCTTCTTCCCGTCAGGGAAAGTGATGTTACTGCCGTTGGCCCGATTGGAGCCGTCTTTCGCCTGCCAGCCTTCGACCACGATTTCAGTCCCGGCAGGGAGCGAAGCCTTGGTGAAACCGCGGCGCAGCAGACCGTTGGGCGCACCGGCTTCAATCATCCAGGGGGTGACTTTGCCATCCGCGTCTTTTACATCGATGTGAATCCACGCGTGAGGATTGATCCACTCCATCTTCGTGACCGTGCCTTTCAGGATCAGCGGCTTGTTGACGTCGAATTCGGCCGCGAAGGCGTGATGCGCCCAGGATGGCGCGGCTCCGAGCAGAAGCGCGATACCGGCCATGGCGGCGGGAAATTTCATTCTCATGCGATTGGTCTCCTTGCTAGTTCTTCGGCTTGTCCGCTTCCGCGCGCGCCGCGAGCATCATGTTCCGCAGAGACATATTCCCTTCGTGGCATGCATACTCGTAGATCTCGTAACCGGGTTCGTGCGTAATGGGGAAGGCGATGGTCCACTTCGCGGTATACGTCTTCGGATCGTCCACGGTCAGCTGGTAATCGATGGTGTTTTGGGAGACGCGGGTGAAGCGCTCGGTCAGCTTCGTATCCTCGCTGTACGGGACACCGCCGCCGTTGGCCCCGATCCCCATTTTGTCGTTGAGATTCGTGGTTTCGACCACCAGCGTGTTGCCTTCCCAGTGACCGACGGGATCTCCCATGTAGGTATGCACATTCGACGCCAGATGAGGGCGCCCGTCGAGCGGGACGATGCGCGTGTCATGGACCATCTCATAACGAATGGCCACGTATCCCGGCGCCTGTACGATCTCAAGCCCGTTGCCGTAAATGACGGGGATGATGGAGCCGGCCACGCCGCGGGTAATGCAGCGGTCATAGATGCTCCAGTCTTTCCACGATGTTGCGGGCTTGCCTCTGTTCGCACGGGCGGCCGCCTGCTTTGCCTTGCCCTCCGGAGTGAGTTCCGGGATGCGGCCGTTGGGCGGGTCCACCACCTGAGAGGTTTGCCTCGAAGCTCTGCGGGCGAACTCGCCGAACTGGCCGGGAACGGGGGCGGCATCCACGCCGCGTCCGCCGGCAGCGGGGGCTTCGCCTTTGGCCAGGGCATCCAGCTGCTTCTTTGCGGGAGAGTGATTATCCGAGCTGGGATTCTCGACCCTTTGCTTCGACTGCTCCACTCGTTTCTCGCGGTCCTTCAGTTCGTCTTCGGTGAGATACTGCCGGGTTCCGAAACTCACGGGCCGCTCCATGGGCACGCCCAGAGTGTCGTCGCTGGTCCACGTTCCCTGCAAATCCGGATCGCCCCACGGCGTTTTCGGCTGCGGCTGAATTTTTGCGGTCTGGCCCGACAACGCGGCCACGGCGGTCACGATACTTATCAATACGAAGACTGGTTTGCTCATTCGGGAATCTCCTTTCATTTGGCGGGCTTCCTGAGAAGGCCCCCGTAGATCAGCTCTTCGGCATATTCCACGCATTTGAATTCCAGCAGCCGCGCGTTCTTTTCCCGGTGGCGATAGAGCGGCAGGGACACTTTCCAGGGGCGGCTGAAAGTCTTCGGGTCCGTAATGGTGGCTTCGTAGGTCAGGGTATCGGCGTCCAGCAGCGAGTAGCGTTCCACTACGTGCAAGCTGTCGCTCGCGAAATTGCCGGCTCTGTCGAACCATGCCATTCCATTGAAGCCCGTGACATCCACCACAAGCGTGTCGCCTTCCCAGTGCCCGTTGGACGTTCCCATCCAGGTATCGGTGGCAGCCTCCTCCGGCTTACCCATATTGATCAGACGATTGGTGGACGCGAATTCGTAAGCGATTAAAATGTTCTTCTGCGACTGGATAATCTCGAACGGAAATGGCACATAAGTGGCG
>Ga0208357_1000669_pt1 | contig 26887 bp, 21 predicted proteins | sample NGESurdeep092012_6_FD_184487 | JGI IMG/M metagenome (GOLD analysis project Ga0208357, IMG submission 184487) | Arctic peat soil microbial communities from Barrow, Alaska - NGEE Surface sample F52-2 deep-092012 (SPAdes) | ecosystem: Environmental > Terrestrial > Soil > Wetlands > Peat ...
AGCTGCGCCCGCCGCAACCGCGAACGTTCGCCCCGCACCCCCCGCGCCACCACGCCGAGCCGGCCATGCTCGCGCGTCAGGCATTCCAGCAGCAGCGAAGTCTCGCGATAGGCGCGCGCATGCAGCACATAGGCGGGTTGCTGTTCGATGCGCATGGCTGGGGGGCGGGGATTCGGGATTGGGGATTCGGGATTCGTAAAAGCTGGAAGCCGGGGCTTCTGCGAATCCCCAATCCCGAGTCCCCGCTCTCAATCCGTATACCCGAACTTCTTCAGCATGTTCTCATCGTCGACCCAGCCCTGGCGCACCTTGACCCACAGCTTCAGGAACACCTTGCGCTCGAACATGCGCTCCATGTGGCGACGGGCACTGGAACCGATCGCCTTGAGCTGGGCGCCGCCCTGGCCGATCACGATGGCCTTTTGCCCATCGCGCTCGACCCAGATGATGGCGTGGATCTCGGCGACGCCGTCCGGGCGATCGTCGAACTGCTCGATCTCCACCGTGGTGGCGTACGGCAGTTCCTGATCGAGTCGCAGCATGAGCTGCTCGCGCACCATCTCGGCGGCAAGGAAACGCTCGCTGCGATCGGTGACCTCGTCCTCGCCGTAGAGCGGCGCCTGCACCGGCAGCCGCTGCAGAATCGCCTGCTCCAGTGATTTCAGGCCCTGCTCCTTCAGCGCGCTGACGTAATGGATTTCGTCGTAGTGGTGTTTCTGCGTGAGCTCGGCCACGAACGGCAGCATCGCGGTCTTGTCCTTGTTCAGGTCGACCTTGTTGATCACCAGCAGGCGCGGCGCCGACTGCTCCACCAGCGCGGTATACAGCGCTTCGTCCTCGTCGGTGAAGCGGCCGGCCTCGATCACCTGCACGACCAGGTCCACATCGCTGATCGCCGAACGCGCGGCGCGGTTGAGGCTGCGGTTCATTGCCCGTTTGGCGCCGCGATGCAGGCCCGGCGTATCCACGTAGAGGATCTGCCCGGCCGCGTCGGTATGAATGCCGAGAATGCGATGGCGGGTGGTCTGCGGCCGCGGGCTGATGATCGACAGGCGGAAGCCGATCAGTGCGTTGAGCAGGGTCGATTTGCCCACGTTCGGGCGTCCGGCCAGCGCCACCGTGCCGCAGCGGAAGTTCTCGTGCGGCAGGCTGCCGTCGGCGGAGTCCAGGGAATGGTTCATGGCAATGCAGGTCGGCAAGTCGGGGGGCAAGTGTAGTGCCTGCGGCCTTTGCCTGCGGGCAGCCAGCATCTGCAACGAAACAACGTTCTTAAGATGCGCGCGCGTGTTCCAGCAGCTGCAACAATACGCTCTCGGCGGCATCCTGCTCGGCGGCGCGACGGCTGCCGGCGGTCGCTTCGGCGACCAGCGTCAACGGTTCGCTGACGCCGCAACGCACGTCGAAGGTCCGGGCATGATCCTCGCCATGGCTGCCGACCAGTTCGTACTGCGGCAGCGGCCAGCCGCCAGACTGCAGGTGTTCCTGCAACCTCGTCTTGGCGTCCTTGGACGATCGCCGCAGCGCGGCCACCCGTTCGCCGAACAAATCCCGCACGTTGTCGCGGCAGGCCTCGAACCCGGCATCCAGATAGACCGCGGCGATCAGCGCCTCGAACGCATCGGCCAGAATCGAGTCACGCCGGAAACCACCACTTTTCAACTCACCCGGGCCCAGCTTCAGCTGATCACCCAGCTCCAGTTCGCGCGCCAGCACGGCCAATGCCTGACCGTTGACCAGTTGTGCCCGCAAACGCGAGAGCTCGCCTTCGCTGGCCTTGGGATGCACCTCATAAAGCAATTCGGCAATGATCGCGCCCAATAGTGCGTCACCCAGGAACTCCAGCCGCTCGTTGTTCGGCCTGCCCGCACTGCGGTGGGTAAAAGCCAGCTGCGCCAGCGCCGGCTCGCGGAAACGGTGACGAAGTTTCAATGCTGGTTGGCCGACATTGGCTTACTGGGCGACATTGCCCGTCAGCGGTACGCTCTTGTTGAAGTGCAGCAGAAAGTCGATGTTGTACATGAACGGGATTTGCTTGTCGTAGGCAACCTTCAGCTCGCTGGCGCCGCCGGCATCGCGCTTGATCGTGATGTCCGAGGGTTTGATGGTGGCGTCGTCGACGTACTGGAAGTTCATCTTGAACATGAGGTCGCGACGAATCTCGTCCAGCGACTTGCCGTTGGTGCCCGCGGTGGCGATCTCGTTCATCGCCTTGGCCACGCCCATGTACTCCGAGTACGACGGCAGCAACTTCATCGCCATGTAGGCGAAAAATCCCACCACCACGATGACGATCAGAAACCCGATCAGGGTGACGCCCGACTGCTTCGATTTCATAGTCCCCTCGCTATGCCGCCTGTGCGGCCTGTCGATCTGTGGATACCCCTGGCAGCCTGTCCGGCGCCGGCCGGGCCGGACCCCGGCGTACCGATTATGCCTGTGGATTCTCGCACTTGCTGATCCCATGTGCGGATGAACAGCGGCTACCCCGTCACGCTTTCCGCAGCGACGGGTCGAACCCGTCGGTCGCTCGATGGTCGGTTCTTAGTGGATCAGGGTACCGATTCGCGAGAAGTCGACCCCGCCCGTACCCCAGCCTTTCCAGCTCATCCAGATCAGGAATGCCTTGCCAGCCAGGTCCTGCTCCGGCATGCAGCCCCACCAGCGGCTGTCTTCGCTGTTTTCGCGGTCGTCGCCCATCACCAGGTAGCAGTCCTTCGGCACCACCGATGGCATGTTCTGGTTGGGTACCGGTGGCGTGGGCATGCGCTCGGGCATGCGCGCGATCAGGTGGGTCACCTTGCCCAGGTGCTCCTTCCAGATGGTGGCGCCATACGCCAGCAACTCTTCGTCGGCCGGACGCGCGTGGTTGCCCACGAACGGGCCGACTTCCTCGGCCTTGACCGGCTCGCCGTTGATCACGACCTCGCTGTTGCGAATCTGGATGGTGTCGCCGGGCAGGCCGATGACCCGCTTGATCCAGTTCTGGTTCGGCACGGGAACACTGCAATCGGCGTTGCCACCATGCACCACCGTGCCATCCGCCCGATCACAGGTAAAACCGGGCCAACGGAACACCACCACGTCGCCGCGCCTGGGCTCGCCAAGGTCGAGAATCTTGTTGTTGAACGCCGGCAGGCGCAGGCCGTAGGCAAACTTGTTGACCAGGATGAAGTCGCCCACGTCCAGCGTAGGCATCATCGATCCGGACGGAATCCGGAAGGGCTCTGCCACGAACGAACGCAGCAGCAGTACCACCAGCACCACCGGAAACAGCGAGCGCGCCCAGTCCACCGGCATCGGATCGCGATACTCCTCACCGGCTGCATCGAGGCGTGCCTTGCGCTTCTTAAACAGGAACAGCCGATCCAGCGCCCACACCACGCCAAACAGCACGGTAAGGCCAAGCAGAATCGCCGCAAAATCAAATTCCATGGTGGCTCCCTTTGGAGCCGGGATTCGAGATTCGAGATTCGGGATTCGGAGCGCGCTTGCCGCCTTTCCGTATCCCGAATCCCGTATCCCCAATCCCGGTCGTTGTCTATTTATCCGTTCTCAACACAGCGAGGAAGGCTTCCTGCGGGATTTCCACCCGGCCGACCTGCTTCATGCGCTTTTTGCCTTCTTTTTGCTTTTCCAGCAACTTCTTCTTGCGGCTGACGTCGCCACCGTAACACTTCGCCAACACATTCTTGCGCAGCGCCTTCACGGTGGAACGGGCAATGATCTGCGCGCCGACCGCTGCCTGGATGGCCACGTCGAACTGCTGGCGCGGGATCAGTTCCTTCATCCGCTCGACCAGTTCGCGACCGCGGCGATCGGCATGGCTGCGATGCGAAATCAGTGACAACGCATCGACCCGTTCGCCATTGATCAGCACGTCGGTGCGCACGAACGGGCCGGCCTCGAAGCGGTCGAAGTGATAGTCCATCGACGCATAGCCGCGCGAAACGGATTTCAGCCGATCGAAAAAGTCCATCACCACCTCGGCCAGCGGCAACTCGTAGCGGATCTGCACCTGGTTGCCCAGGTACTGGATCGAGCGTTGCACGCCGCGTTTCTCCTCGCACAGCGTGATCACGTTGCCGATGTAATCCGGTGGCGTGAGGATGTTGGCCACGATGATCGGCTCGCGGATCTCCTGCACCAGGCTAGAATTGGTCGGCAGCTTGGCCGGGTTGTCCAGCATCAGGATCGAGCCATCGGTCTTGAGCACTTCATAGACCACGGTCGGTGCGGTGCTGATCAGGTTCAGGTTGTATTCGCGCTCCAGCCGCTCCTGCACGATTTCCATGTGCAGCATGCCGAGGAAGCCGCAGCGAAAGCCGAAGCCCATCGCCTCGGAGGATTCCGGTTCGAAGAACAGCGAGGCATCGTTGAGGCGCAACTTGTCCAGCGCCTCGCGCATCGCCGGAAAATCATCGGAAGCGACCGGAAACAGTCCGGCGAACACGCGCGGCTGCATGTGCTGGAAACCAGGCAACGCCTTGTCGGCCGGCTTGCCCGCATGCGTGAACGTGTCGCCCACCGGCGCACCGTGGACATTCTTGATCGAGGCGTTGATCCAGCCCACCTCGCCGGCACCGAGCGACGCCGTCTTCGTGCGCTTGGGCGTGAATACGCCGACATCGTCCACTTCGTGCGTGCGCCCGGTGGACATCACCAGCAGCTTGTCACCGGCCTTGATCTCGCCCTGCATCACGCGCACCAGCGAGACCACGCCCAGATAATTGTCGAACCACGAATCGATGATCAGCGCCTGCAGGCGATCGGTGTCGCGCGGCTTGGGAGGCGGGATGCGCGCCACGATCGCCTCGAGTACCTCGACCACGTTGAGCCCGGTCTTGGCGCTGATCGCCACCGCGTCGGTGGCGTCGATGCCGATCACCGCCTCGATCTCGCCCTTGACCTTTTCCACGTCGGCCGTAGGCAGGTCGATCTTGTTCAGCACCGGCACCACTTCCAGGCCCATCTCGACCGCGGTGTAGCAATTCGCCACCGACTGCGCCTCGACGCCCTGCGCGGCATCCACCACCAGCAGCGCACCTTCGCACGCGGCCAGCGAGCGGCTGACCTCGTACGAAAAATCGACGTGGCCCGGCGTATCGATGAAGTTGAGCTGGTAGGTCTTGCCGTCACGCGCCGTGTACGGCAACGACACCGACTGCGCCTTGATGGTAATGCCGCGCTCGCGCTCGATCGGGTTGTTGTCCAGCACCTGCGCTTCCATCTCGCGATCAGCCAGGCCACCGCAGATCTGGATGATGCGGTCGGCCAGGGTCGACTTGCCGTGATCGATATGGGCAATGATGGAGAAGTTGCGGATCAATTCCATGGAGCGCAGGCGGCCTTTCGGACTGGGTCTTCCGCCATGCACCATGCGTGGCGACGCATCACCGTTGGGCAACGCCAACCGCCCATTATCGCATGGAACCGACGGCTGGCATCCGATGGTGGAACCCTGACCAGGCGGAAAAGCACGGGCGCCGCCCTGTAGCCATGGCGGCGCCCGTCCCGGTCGGGGTGCGCCGGCAACTATTTGTCGGCCGGCACGGTCAATCCGATGAACTGGCTCTGGTCGCCACGACGCACCAGCAGCAAGACCGTGCTGCCAACCTTGACGCCCTTGGTCGCCGCCTCGAATTCGGCCACGCTGCCGACCTTCTGCTGGTTGACCATCAGGATCACGTCACCGGCACGCAGATCCTGTTGCGCTGCCACCGGACCGGTGATGTCGCTGATCACCACGCCCTGCCCGGGCTTGAGCCCCAGCTGCTTGCGGGTGTCGCTGTCCAGTGACTCCACCGTGAGACCCAGGGCCGCCGACCCGCCATGGCCCGACGGCGAACTGGCCGAGCGATTGTCCACCGAGTCACTGTCGCGCTTGGCCTCGCCGATGGTGACCTGGAACGTCTGCTTCTTGCCATTGCGCAAGACCTCCACCGGCACCTTGCTGCCCGGCTTGGTCATGCCGACCAGCGGCGGCAGGTCGGACGCCTGCTGCAGCACATGGTTGTTGAACGCCAAGATGATGTCGCCGGCCTGGATGCCGGCCTTGCCCGCACCGCTGGTCGGATCAACGTCGACCACGGCCGCGCCCGCCCCGTTTTCCAGCTTGAATGCCTTGACGATGTCGTCGCTGACCGGTTGCACTGTCACGCCAAGCATGCCGCGCGACACATAGCCCTTGGTCTTCAGCTGGTGCACCGCGTTCATCGCCACGTCGATCGGAATCGAGAACGACACGCCCATGTAATCGCCGGTGTTGGAATAGATCTGCGAGTTCATGCCGATCACCTGGCCTTGCAGGTTGAACAACGGACCACCGGAATTGCCACGGTTGATCGGTACGTCGGTCTGGATGAACGAGGTATACGGCTGGTCGCGCTGTCCCAGGTTGCGGCCCACCGCGCTGACGATGCCCTGGGTCACGGTGTAATCGAAACCGAACGGTGAGCCGATGGCCAATACCCACTGCCCCGGCTTGAGGCTGCGCGAATCGCCAATCGTCACCGTGGGCAGGTTGCCGCCCGCGTCGATCTTGAGCAGGGCGATGTCGTAGGTGGGGTCGGTGCCGACCACCTTGGCGGTCAGCGTGCGCCGATCCTGCAGGCGCACGGTCACCTTGTCGGCGTGATCGACTACATGATTATTGGTGAGGATGTAGCCGTCCTTGGAGATGATGAAGCCGGACCCGAGCGAGGTATGCCGCTGCTCCTCGGGTGAGGGCATCATCGGCATGCCGAAGAAACGCCGCAGCATCTCCGCACCGGGGTCATTCGGCCCACCCTGCCCTGGCATCATCTGGCCGCGCATGGATCGAGTCACCTGCTGCTGCCGCTCGCCACTGTACTTCGCCTCCACATGCACCACGGCGGGAGCATTGTCCTGCACGATCCCGGTGAAATCAGGCAGCGCTGGGGTGCCAGCGACCGGTTGCGCCTGCACGCTACCGACGCCGCCGACCAGGCCCAGCAGGGCGCAGCACGCCAGACTACGCAAGATGGAATGATTCATGACTCCTCCTCGGGTTGTACTCAAAGCGGGTTTTTACTCAAAGCCGGCAGCGCCGACCGGTGGAAGACTTCGGTCAGATACAGGTGCTGCTCGCCAGCCACGCACACTGCCACGCACACTGCACCCTGGGCACACTCGAGCGGGCATGCGCGAGCGAGCCGGGAAAGCGATCAGCGGGGAGCGCCGCATGCCGTCACATGCGGGCTGGGTTCACTGCGCGCCGGCACCTGCACGGCGTGGCGCATTCGGCACGCCGGGCTGCGCCGGATCCAGCAACAGCAGGTAGCTGCCGTCGTTGTTGTCGAGCGTGCGGTAGCGGTGGATGGCCGGGTATGACGACAGCCGGCGCAGGTTCTGCGCCTGATCATTGTCCAGCGGCCCCCCCAGCGTGGCGGAAGCCTGCTGGCTCAGCAGCCCGGCAGAATTGCCACTCAACCACGGCGGCACCGAAGGCGGCGCCACCGGTTTGATCGCAGGCGACGCGACCGCAATATGGCTGGCGCCGGAATCGGCCGCGGGATCCATGCGTCCACGATCACCCGCAGGCTGGCTGATCATCAACGCGGCGGCGGCCACGCTGGCGGCAATCACGCCGCCACCAGACCAGCGCAACCAGTGATGGCCCCGGCTCACGACCCGGCGCGAGGTCGACTCCGCCTCGATGGCCAGCATCACCCGCGCGGCGAATCCGGACGACGCCCGTACCGATCCTTCCCGGCGCAAGCCGTCGCGCACGAGATGGTAGCCAGACCATGCCTGTCGCAGCGGTGCATCGTGCTCGAGTCGGCGCAGCAGGAAGCGCAGCTGCTCGACTGGCAGCTCGCCATCCATGCCGGCCGAAAGGCTTTCAAGGGCGCCCTGGTTCTTACCTGCCTGCTTCATGTCTAATCCTCGCGGCCAGGTAATAGCGGCCGCAGCTTTTCATCGATCGCCTCGCGTGCCCGGAAGATGCGCGAACGCACCGTACCGATCGGGCAGCCCATCGCTTCGGCGATTTCATCGTAGCTGAGGCCGTCCACTTCACGCAGCGTGATAGCCGTCCGCAGTTCTTCGGGCAACGCTTGGACAGTGGAAAACACCGATTGTTCAATTTCCTGGCGCATCAGTTCGTGCTCGGGTGTGGCGCTGTCGTGCATGCGCTCGGCACCGGCCATGAACTCGGCATCGTCGGCGTCGATATCGCCGGAAGGCGGGCGCCGGCCCATCGCCACCAGGTGGTTCTTGGCGGTGTTCACCGCGATCTTGTAGAGCCAGGTGTAGAACGCGCTATCCCCGCGAAACGAGCCGATGGCGCGCCAGGCGCGGATGAACGACTCCTGCGCGATGTCCTCGCATTCGGCGTGGCTGCGCACATAACGGGAAATCAGCCCGATCAGCTTGTGCTGGTACTTGCGCACCAACAGGTCGAACGCGCGCTTGTCTCCCTGCTGCACCCGCTCCACCAGCGTGCGATCCAGTTCGTTTTCGACCACGCGGGTCGTGTCCATCGTCAATGCCGTCATCCGCTGAGGGTGCCTGAGGGGAACTGAACCCGGCGCTCAGACCGCCAGGTACCGCCCAAGTTCAGTGTAAGCGTGTAAGCACGCCGGAGCGGGTCGACATGCCGCGTCGGCTACCCCGGGTGCCAGGCCGGACCTGTCGCCACCCGTTATGGGGTCGCCTTGCGCCGGCTCAAGCCGGCTCGGCCAGACGCGCATCGAGCAGCCGTCGGCGTTCGGCCAGCAATTTGTCGAAGCTGACCGGCTGCAGCGGACGACAGAACAGGTAGCCCTGCAGCTCGTCGCAGTGATGCTTGCGCAGGAACTGCAGGTGCTGCTCGGTCTCCACTCCTTCGGCGACCACGGCACGATTCAACCCATGCGCCATCTCGATGGTGGCACGCACGATGGCCTCGTCATCCGGATCCAGGCCGATGTTGCGCACGAAGCTCTGGTCGATCTTGATCCGGTCCGCCGGCAGCCGGCGCAAGTAATCGAGCGAGGCTGCACCGGTGCCAAAATCGTCGATCGCGATATGGCTACCCAGCCGATGCAGCGCATTCAGGTTCTCCACCAGGTTCGGCGCTGTCTTGATGCTGACGCTCTCGGTGATCTCCAGTTCCAGCAAAGTCGGGTCGAGACCCGTATCGCGCAGCACCCGAACCACCATTTCCAGCAGTTGCGGCTCCATCAGTTGCACCCCCGACAGGTTCACCCCCAGTCGCAGGCGCAAGCCGTAGCGCTGTTCCCACTCGCGCGCCTGGCGACAGGCGGTCTGCATGACCCATTCGCCGATGGACACGATCAGACCGGTCTCCTCGGCCAACGGAATGAACACTGCCGGGCTGATCATGCCCAGTTCGGGGTGCTCCCAGCGCAGCAGCGCCTCCATGCCCACGATGTCCTCGGTTTGCGCATCCACCTGCGGCTGGTACACCACCCGCAATTCGCCGTTGCCTTCGGCATGGCGCAGGCGCGTCTTCAGTGCGATGCCGTGTTCCCTGGCGTATTCCGGACTGACCTCGTAGATATGGAAATTGTTGCGGCCCAGGCGTTTGGCCGAGTACATCGCCTCGTCCGCATGCTTGAGCAAGGTTTCCGCATCACCGGCGTCGTCGGGGAAAAAGCTCAACCCCATCGACACGGTGACCTGCAATTCGATGCCGTCGTCCAGGAAGATCGGGGCCTCCATCGTCTGCACGATCTTCTCGGCCACCCGCGACACATCGTCGTTCTTCACGATGTGCCGCAGCACGATGGTGAACTCATCGCCGGCGTAACGCGCCACCGTATCCGACGCGCGGATACTGCCGCGCAAGCGTTGCGCCACGATTCGCAATACCTGGTCGCCAGTGGCATGCCCGTGGGTATCGTTGATCGCCTTGAAATGGTCGAGGTCGACGAAAAGCAGGGCGAAACACTCGCCATTGCGGACCGCTTCGCGCAGAATCGTCTCCAGCCGATCGTGGAACAACAGCCGGTTCGGCAACCCGGTGAGCGCATCGACCAGACCCTCGGCACGCCCCTGCTCGCGCGTGCGATCGAGCTCGAGCACGTGCGCGAAACGCGCGGCGGCGCACTGCAATAGCGGCTCGACCACGTCCATCTCGGCAAAACCCCGACGGGTGCCGACCAGCATGGCCCCGAGCACGGCATGCCGTTCGTCGAACAAAGGCAGCCCGATGAACCCGGCCAGGTCCAGTTGTTGCAGCAGTGGATCCATCACGGCCAGCTTGCCGGCGTCGTGCTGGCAATGCATCGAGTTGCCGCCCAGCACGAGTTGCAGCGAACCCTGGAGATAAGCGGGCGGCCACTGCACCTCTTCGCTGCGGCACAGCTGCAGGATCTGGACCGGCGCATCGGCCGCGTCGCTGCGCGCGGACCACACCGCCAGGTAATCCAGTGCCAGCTCGTCGAACAACAGGCGGCTGGCCGCGGCGTGGGCATCGACACCGCTGCTCGATGCAAGGAAGCGCGACAGCAACGACAACGCGGACTCGGCCCGAAGATCAGCACGGTCGCTGCGAAACTGCACGGCCAGCGCCGCCTGACCGCCGTGTCGGACACGCCGCACGTTCACTTGACCCGGGTCATACCCGTGGACGGATTTGCGCCGAGCGGGGTGCCAGCGACAGTCAGCCTCCGCATAGGGGTCGGCCGGGGCGTCGCCATCGAACTGGATGGCTTCGGACAATGCCAGCCCCACCCACTTGTTGGCCGGCAAATGACTGTGGCGGATCACGCCCGGACTCACTTCGAGCAGGCAATGAGTCTGCGTATCCACCATCAACCACTCGCCGTCGTCCTCCTCGAAGGCGCAGCGCCAATCCTGCTGCAACGAGTCGCCCGTCGACGGCGTGCCCGACCCGTCGGTGCTTGCGTGCTGCCAGCGCGCCAGCAGTTCCGTGGCGATCTGCGACGCGTACAGCCAGTCGGTGATTCCCGGCGGTAGCTCGGCTGGACTGCAACTGGCCTGCTCGGTCAAAACCACGATCAGCGCCGCCGCGGACGCGCCGGGCAGGCAACGCAATCGCTCACAGCTGCTGCGCGCCTGTTCCTGGTCGCCGTCCAGCACCAACACCATGAGTTGCAACGACTGCTGGGAGGCCTTGTCCTTCATCAGGTTCGCCGCGTGGGCCACATCCCGCGCACTGTGGATCTGCGAATAACCGGCCTGGTCGAGCACATCGAACATGCCGCGACGCAGCTCGCGCTCGGCGGCTACCAGCAGGACACCGGCATTCATGCGGACAGCCGCTTCATGCGAGCCAGCGACCATCACGCAGACGCAATTGCCGCGGCTTGCCATCCTCGCTGTTCAGCTGTACGGCGAGGTTACCCAGATGGGAAACCAGCGCCGGCGGGGCATCGATGAGCACGACCCGTCGCAGATGGTCCTTCGGTGTCCGTGCCAGTTGTCGCAACACCGCGGCATCAGCTGCCGACAGCGGCAACTCCAGCCCGCGCAGGAAGTAGACGCCGAAGTGCATGCTGTGCTGCATGTAGCGCAGCGCATTGCCCAGCCGTTCGCAATCGGGCACACGCGCATGGGCATCGCGCAGGTTGCCCAGCCCGGTATCCGGCTGCCAAAGGTACACCGCCTGTCCGCTGTGCCGGGCCAGCGCACGCACCTGCTCGATCAGCGCTTCCACGCCCTTGCTTTCGAGCACAACCAGCCCGCTGGGCGCAGCCAGTATCCGTTCGAAGATCTCGGCGCCCGCTTGCAGTGGCGCGGAGGCCATGGCGATATTCATCAAGTAACCGTCCTGCGACATCGGTGCTGACGCCATGGTGAAACCAGACGCCCGCCACGGGCGCCGCTATCCGTCGGGCACGGCCCGACTCCCGGTTGATTGAGGCTGCAAGCGACCAAAGTGTCCAGCCTCCCGTACGTGATCACTACCGTGTCGTCACATTTGGCTGGTTTCGTCGAATACTCTCCCCCGACAAGCTGATTTCACACCGGCATCACGCCCGGGTCAAGCGCAACCGCCACATCTCGCATTCACGGCGGCGGGACGGTATGGTTCAGGCCTCCTCCATCATGTACCCATCCCCATGTTCGAAGGATTGCGTTTCAAACACTGGCAAACCCAGGACGACGAGGGTGTGGTCACGCTCACGCTCGACCGCGCCGACAGCCGTGTCAATGCGATCAGCCGTGCCGTGCTGGACGAACTGGAACAGATCGTCGAACGGCTGGCGATCGACATGCCCGCTGGCGTCATCATCCATTCGGCCAAGCCGTCCGGTTTCGCCGTGGGCGCCGATATCCGCGAATTCGTCGAATACGCCAAACAGGACTCGGTACGCGAGAACATCGAGCACGGCCAGCGCGTCTACGAAGCGCTGGCGCGGTTGCCCTGCCCCACGGTGGCGGCGGTGCACGGCGCCTGCATGGGCGGCGGCACCGAGTTGATCCTGGCATGTCGCCAGCGTATCGCAGCAGACGACGAGACGACCCGCATCGGCCTGCCCGAAGTGATGCTGGGCATCCACCCTGGCTGGGGCGGCACGGCCCGTCTCCCGCGACTGATCGGGGCCGTCGATGCGATGCCGGTGATGCTGACCGGAAAGCCCCTTTCCGCGCGTCGCGCCTTGGACCTGGGCGTGGTCGATGCCGTGGCGCGTCCACAGGAACTGCTGGCCGAGGCACGCGTGCTCCTGCGTCGGGCGCCAGCGCGGCCGTTCACGCGTCGCGCCAAGGCATGGGCCAGCAATACCTGGCTGGCGCGCCAGATCCTGGCACCGGTGATGCTGAAGCAGACCGCGGCCAAGGTACGCAAGGAGCATTATCCGGCGCCGTTCGCGCTGATTGATGTGTGGAAACGGGGCGGCGGCAACATTCACCAGCGCCTGAAGCTCGAGGCCGGCTCGGTGGCGAAGCTGGCGCGGACGTCGACGGCGCAGAACCTGATCCGGATCTTCTTCCTGCAGGAACAGCTGAAGCACCAGGGCAGTGGCATCGATCCGGCGATCAAACACGTGCATGTGGTGGGCGCCGGCGTCATGGGCGGCGACATCGCGGCGTGGGCAGCACTCAAGGGCTTCGCCGTGACCTTGCAGGATCGGGAGATGAAGTACATCCAGCCCGCGCTGGATCGGGCCCGCAAGCTGTACGAGAAGAAGCTGAAGACTCCGGAGAAGGTTGAGGCAGCGATGCAGCGACTGCGCGCGGATGTCGAAGGCAACGGCGTCGCGTCGGCGGATCTGGCGATCGAGGCGATTTACGAGAATGCCGAGGCAAAGGAGGGGCTGTACGCCACCATCGAACCGCAGTTCCAGGCCGACGGGATCCTTGCCAGCAATACCTCCAGCATCCCGCTGGACGAGTTGCGCAGCAAGCTCGCCGCACCACAGCGTTTCCTGGGCCTGCATTTTTTCAATCCGGTGGCACAGATGCCGCTGGTCGAAGTGGTGCGGCACGACCAGCTCGATCCGGCCATCGAAAAACGTGCACTGGCTTTCTGCAAGGCAATCGGCAAATTGCCGTTGGCGGTCAAGGGCACGCCCGGCTTCCTGGTCAACCGCATCCTGATGCCCTATTTGCTGGAAGCCATGCGCCTCTACAGCGAGGGTGTCCCCGGCCCCGTGCTGGATCGCCAGGCAAGGAATTTCGGCATGCCGATGGGGCCGATCGAGCTGGCCGACACCGTCGGACTCGATGTTTGCGCCTCGGTCGGCAAGGAGCTGGCGCCATTCCTCGGCCTCGAATTGCCACCGGGCATCGACGAAAAGGTCGAAGCGGGCCAGCGCGGCAAGAAAGACGGCCAGGGGCTCTACCTGTGGCAGGACGGCAAAGCACAGAAGCCCGAAGTCGACAAGGACTACGTGACGCCGCCGGATGTGCAGGACCGGATGATCCTGTCGATGGTCAACGAAGCCGTCGCCTGCCTCGCCGAGGGCGTCGTCGACGATGCCGACCTGCTCGATGCCGGCGTGATCTTCGGGACCGGCTTCGCGCCGTTCCGCGGCGGCCCGATCCAGTACGTGCGCAGCGAGGGCGTCGACAAGCTCAAGGCGAAACTGGAGCAGCTGGCCCGGCGCTACGGCGATCGTTTCAAACCGAAGAACGGCTGGGACAATCCCGCGCTGGCGCAAACGACCGACCAATGATGCGTGGGGGCGAGCCCCGCCCACCACGTGCATGTGGCGGGCACTGCCCGCCACATGCGTACGGCAGACAACAGACCTGTCATGGATCCGGAACCGGCGGGCAGTGCCCGCCCTACACCGACGTCACCACATCAAGTCGTCGGGCACACCGTCATCACCCGTGCCATCGGCGTGGGGATCAACCAGCAATGCCACCAGATGCGCGTCGATCTCACGTACCTGTTCGGCAATTTCGCGGCTGACCAGCAGATAGCGGCCACCCTGCTGCACCACACCCAGCTCGCCGGCATTGAGCGCCGCCAGTTGCACGGCATCGACATGCACCCGCCGGATCTTGCCGCCGTATTCAAAATTGCGCGGCTGGTCGGCCTCGGCCTTGTTCAACGCCTTGCCGTCGAGCAGTTGCTGGATCTTCAGCTTGCGTTCGCGACGCAACCTGGCCTGCTCGGCCGCTTCCTGTTCGATCCGCTTGCGTTCACGGGCTTCGGTCTGCGCACGCAGGGCATAAGCCTTGGCCAGATCGATTTCCTCCCTGCTTCGGCCCGACGCCGGTGCCGCCTGCTGCGACGATGCATGCCGCTTGCCACCCTTGCGCACGGGCTTGCCTGACGGGGGTGACGACGAGCGCGGCTTGGGTTCGCGCGCCCGGTCTTGTTGGACCTGTTTGACGATGCCGCTCTTGAGCAATTGATCGCGCAGGGATTCGGCCATGCGTGCAGTCCGTGGTCGGTGGGCGCGGGAGCCCGGGTCAATAATGGGGAGGAGGTGGCTCGTCATGCGGGTCGTCGCCCTGGGCCACGCGCATCGACGCCATCTCTCCGCGCAGATCGCGCAAGGCACGTTCCAGTGCCGCGATACGCTGCGACTGGCCGGCATCCGCCGACGTCAACGCCTGCACCGTGTCATCGATGAAGGTGAGCTTGACCTCCATGTCGTCGAGCCGCTGGCCCAACTCATTGCTGCCGTCGCTCATCGCGCCATCCTCAGGCTGCGTCCACGACCGATACCGTAGTAGGCCAACCCGGCTTCCTCCACCGTAGCCGGATCGTACAGATTTCGACCGTCGAAGATGACCGGCTCCGCCAAGGCGGCGCGGATGCGCGCGAAGTCCGGGCTGCGGAAGGCTTTCCACTCCGTGACCACGACCAGCGCGTCGGCACCGTGCAGCGCGGCCGCAGCCTCCTCGCACAGCACCAGGTCGGGGCGATCGCCGTACAGCCGCGCCGTTTCCTCCCGCGCTTCAGGATCGAACGCACGGACTTTCGCGCCGGCTGCCCACAATGCTTCCATCAGAGGCCGGCTCGGTGCTTCGCGCATGTCGTCGGTGTTCGGCTTGAATGCCAGGCCCCACACCGCGATCGTCTTGCCGGCGAGCTGCCCCTCGAAGTGCCGTGAGATCAATTCGAACAGCTTGCCCTTCTGCACCCGGTTGACCGCCTCGACGGCGCCAAGCAACTGCGCCTGGTAACCGTAGCTGTGCGCGGTACGCTCCAGCGCCTGCACGTCCTTGGGAAAGCACGAGCCGCCATAACCGGCACCGGGGTAGATGAAGTGATAGCCGATCCGCGGATCCGAGCCGATACCCTGGCGTACCAGCTCCACGTCCGCGCCGACCCGTTCGGCGATATTCGCCATCTCGTTCATGAAACTGATCTTGGTCGCCAGCATCGCGTTGGCGGCATACTTGGTCAGCTCGGCGGAACGCTCGTCCATCACCACCATGCGATCGTGGTTGCGGTTGAACGGCGCGTACAACTTGCGCAGCACGTTCACCGCCCGCGTGCTCGAGGCGCCCACGATGATCCGGTCCGGGCGCAGGCAGTCCTCCACCGCCGCACCTTCCTTCAGGAATTCCGGGTTGGAGACCACGTCGAACTCGACACTGGCACCACGCGCGGCGAGTTCCGCCGCAATGGTCTCGCGCACCTTGTCGGCGGTGCCCACCGGCACGGTCGACTTGTTCACCACCACCGTATATTGGGCCAGGTGCCGGCCGATGGTCCTGGCCACTTCCTGCACGTACTTCAGATCGGCGCTGCCATCCTCGTCCGGCGGCGTACCCACCGCGATGAACAGCAGCTCGCCATGCGCGATCGCCGCTTCCGGCGCGGTGCTGAAGTCGAGCCGCCCCTGGGCATGGTTGCGCCGCACGATGGACTCGAGGCCGGGCTCGTAGATGGGGATGTCGCCGTGCTTCAGGCGCTCCACCTTGTCGCTGTCGACATCGACACAGCGCACATGGTTGCCCATCTCGGCCAGGCAGGCGCCGGTAACCAGTCCCACATAGCCGGTGCCGAAGATCGTGACCTTCATCATCGTCGCGACGATTCCCTTGAACGTGAGCCGCCTATTCTAACCCGCTGCGCGTGCGGCGCAGTGCTTGCCGGGCCCTGACAACAGAAGGGCGCGAATCGCTTCGCGCCCTTCTGCGTGATTGGCGAACCTGCGCTTACTGACCGCCGGGACCACCGGCAGGAGCAGCAGCACCGGCAGGCGTCGGACCGGTCTTGACCAGGGTCACGTCGAAGGTCAGCGTGGCATTCGGCGGCATCGGCGGCTGCGGTTCGGCACCGTAGGCCAGCGAGGCGGGAATGAACAGCTTGTAGTGACCACCGACCTGCATCAGCTGCAGGCCCTCGCGGAAGCCCGGGATCACATTGGCGATCGGGATCGACGCCGGCGTCGGGCCATGCTTGGCGGACGAATCGAATACCTGGCCATTGAGGAACGTGCCGGTGTAGTTGATCTCCACCGTATCGTTCGGGCCCGGACGGGCGCCGGTACCCGGGGTGATCACCTGGTACTGCAAGCCGGACGCGGTGGTCTTCACGCCAGCGACGCTCTTGTTCTTGGCGAAGAAGGCATCGCCTTCGGCCTTGTTCTTGGAGGCTTCCTTGGCGCGCTCAGCCTCGAACTTGGCCTGCACCTTGGTCATGAAGGCTTCGTACACCTGCTTGGCGTCGGCCTCGCTCACGGTCGACTTCTGACCGGACAGGGCCGCCTGCACGCCACGCGCCACAGCGGCCGGATCCATCTCTTCACGCAGGATCGGCGGTACGCTCTCGCCCATCTTGTAATAGCCGAACACGTAGCTGGCCTTGGCCTTGTCGACGGGGGCAGCAGCGCCGGTCTTGGCCGCCTGGGCGTAGGCGCCCGCGGTCATGCCCAGCGCAACGGTCAGCGCGACCGCCGTCAGCGTGGGACGCAGAAAGTGCTTCATTCGTAACTCCCTCATGAAATGGAAACGCCGGCAAGGCCGGCTCGAGCCCCCTCGGTGGAGGCAGGCCACGCATTGTGCGGTGCCAACTCTCTCTTGGCAACGACTCCCCGCTGTGACCGTCAGTCGGGATAAAGGTTCAGCCTTCCCCGTCTCCCGGCAGCTCCGGCTTGTTCAGGGTGTCCTTCAAGGCCGCCTGCAGGCGCGCGTGCATCTGCACCAGCCCGCGCCACAACACCACGGCCAGGACCACGCCTGCCACCATCAGGGACAGCGCGATACCACGTGGCGGCAGGATGGCAGAGCTCAGCGCACTCAACAGAATGCCAAGCAACAATAGCGTGGCCAGCGGAATCAGTCGCGCCAGCACGTTGCGAATGGGCTGGGTATATGAGCCGGCAAATCGTTCGCGGATGCCGATCTCGGCCAGCAACATGCCCAACGCTTCCGCCTTGCGGTACACCGCGATCAGCATCGGCAGAGACAGGAACAGCGCGCATGCCCAGATCAGGGTGTGGCGCATCTCGCGCCCGATGCCGAGGCTGGAGAACCAGGTCCAGCCATGCCCATTGACGTAGGCGCCAACCATGAACAAGGTCACCACCAGCAGGATATTGACCCCGATGTGCCACAGCAGGCGGCGGAAGATCGCGGCCAGCGCGGCATTCTCGTTCACCGGTTTCAGCTGTTCCAGCCAGCCGCTGTAGCTGGTGGCCAGCAACAGCAATGACCGGGGCGTCACCTCCCGCAGCCCGGTGACCATGCCGTTTGCCGAACGCGACAGGTAGGGCGACACGGCCATGCACAATACCGAGACCGCAACCGCCACCGGGTAGATGAAATCGCTGATCACGCCGAGCGAAAGCCCCAGCGTGGCGATCACGAACGAGAACTCGCCAATCTGCGCCATGCCCAGTCCGGCCCGCAGCGCCGTACGCGGCTCGCGCCCGACCACGAAGAAACCCAGGCTGCATGCCACCGTCTTGCCGGCAATGACCACACCGGCAATCAACAGTGCCGGCACGGCGTACTGCAGCAGCATGGCCGGATCAATCTTCAGTCCAATGGCCACGAAAAACAGCGCGGCGAACATGTCGCGCAGGGGCTCCACCAGATGCATCACGCGCCCCACGCTGCGCGATTCGGCCACCACGGCGCCGGCCAGGAAGGCGCCCAGCGCCACGCTGAAACCCATCCAGACGGCCAGCAGGCTTGCGCCAAAACAGATCCCCAGAACGCTGACCAGCAGGGTTTCATCCCGACCGAATCCCGCCACGTAATCCACCAGCCGCGGCAGCAGGAGCAAGCCCAGGATCATTCCCACCACCACGAACAGTCCCAGGTGTCCGATCAGCGTGAACGCGGTCTCCGCCTGCACTGACCCGCCGATCGCCACCGCGGTGAGCAGCGTCAGCATCACGATGGCCAGCATGTCCTCGGCAACCAGCAGGCCCACCACCAGTTGCGCGAATGGCTGATGGCGCTGTCCGTTCTCGGACAGGGTGCGGGTGGCCACCATGGTCGACGACAGCGAGATGATGGCGCCAAGGAACAGCGCATCCATGCCCTTCCAGCCAAACGCGGTGCCGATACCGAAGCCGATCCACAGCATCAGGCCCACCTCGCCCACCGCCACGGCAAGCACGCCGACGCCGACCTCGCGCAACTTGCGCACACTGAACTCCAGCCCCAGCGTGAACATCAGCAACACCACGCCGAGGTTGGAGATGTCGTCGATCGCCTGCGCATCGCCGACCAGCAGCACACCCGGCGTATGCGGCCCAATCAGCACGCCCGCCAGGATGTAACCCAGCAGCACCGGCTGGCGCATGCGCTGGAAAAGAATAGTGGTGGCACCTGCCACCAGCATCACCACCGCCAGGTCACGGATGAAGCCGATTTCGTGCATCGTCTACCTTTGCAATCACACTCGTCTCGTCAGCATAAACGAGTGCCGGGCAAGATCCTGTTTCATCGACGGCACGCAAGGCTCAAACAGGATGACGCGATGGTCCGCCTCGGCAAAAAAAGCTTGACGCACAGGAAGGTCCAACCTATTCTTCTCGGCTTCCAGCGGCGGGGCCATAGCTCAGCTGGGAGAGCGCCTGCATGGCATGCAGGAGGTCGGCGGTTCGATCCCGCCTGGCTCCACCAACTTGACAAGTCCCCATCGTCTAGAGGCCTAGGACACCACCCTTTCACGGTGGACACCGGGGTTCGAATCCCCGTGGGGACGCCAAGTTGGCGCGCAAAGCTGGAAGACAAGTTGCAACTGCGGAGTGGTAGTTCAGTTGGTTAGAATGCTGGCCTGTCACGCCGGAGGTCGCGGGTTCGAGTCCCGTCCACTCCGCCACTATCCAGACAAAAAGCCCGCTGACGCGGGCTTTTTGTTGTCTGCCGACGCCGACTGCGCATGATCCGCGGCACAGCGGCAGCTGCAAGGCACAAAGGTGGCGGACCAGGCAGGTCGGACAGAGCCCCGAACTGTCAATCCACGCGCTTCAGTGTGTCGATGGAGTGCCGCTGGCCGGCGAGATACTCCAGCCAGCGCGAGAGGAAGCGGCTCATGCGCAAGCGGTGCTCGAACACCGTATGCGCCGGCGAGAACGGACCCAACACCTGCCACAGGTGGCGCCCCGGGTGGCAATGCAGCGCCTCGGCGACATGGGCATCGGTATACATGCGCAACTGCGCCGACGGCGCGCGATTCCCCGTGTGCGCATCAACGAAGTCGTAGGTGAGTTCAAGTTCGAGCGTGTACGGATGGCACTCCTGCACATGAAGATGCACGTCGAGGCTGTCGTCCACCCGCGAAACATAGCGGCCCAGTGCCAGTTCCTGCGGCGCGAACAGTCGGCTCAGGCGATGATAATTTTCCGCATACAACCCCATCAGGAACTCGAAGCGTCCCGGCAACAGGCTGTGGCGATTGTCCAGTACGGCACTCATGGCTGGCGCGTAAACTCCGGTTGGCAATTCAGAACATCGTCCGCTCGATACCAAAGCGGTCGAAGATCTTGCTGGCGATCTCCTCGATCGACACGTGGGTGGTATTGAGGCTTGGAACGCCGGCTTGTCGCAGCAGCCGATCGGCCTGTTCCAGCTCCCAGCGACACTGCTTGAGCGTGGCATAACGGCTTCCGGCACGACGTTGCTCGCGAATCTGGGCCAGGCGCACGGCGTCGATGGTCAGCCCGTACAACCGCTCCTTGTAAGGTCGCAGGCGCGCCGGCAGTTCCAGCTTTTCGAGGTCCTCGTCGGTCAGGGGATAGTTGGCGGCACTGACACCGTAATGCAAGGCCATGTACAGGCAAGTCGGGGTCTTGCCCGAGCGCGACACACCCACCAGGATCAGGTCGGCATCCTCGTAATTCACGTCGATGCCGTCGTCATGCGACAAGGCGTAGTTCGTCGCGTTTATGCGTGCCTCGTATTTGTCGAAATCGACCATGCCGTGGGAGCGATTGACTCTGCCGGAACGCCGCGTGTCAAGCTCATCTTCCAATGGTCCGATAAACGGCGCAAACACGTCCAGCATCAGTGCCCCGCTGGTCGCCACGATGTCGCACAGGGCGCGCTCAGCCATGGTATTGACCACGATCGGGCGCTTGCCGGTTTGCGCATAGTTGGTCTTGATTCGCAGCGCGGCCACCTCGGCCTTGTGCGCGTCGTCGATGAAGGGCAACCGATGCTTGTCGAACTTCACGCCTTCGAATTGCGCCAGGATGCTGTTGCCGATCGTCTCTGCGGTAATACCTGTGGAATCGGAGATGAAAAACACGTTTCGTTGCATGCGGGATGGCGCCAGCCGGGATACTTGTCGGTACCTTAGCGCAAGCATCAAATGCTGTCGCCAACGGACTGCACGCTGACTGGTATCACGTTGGAATGACATCGTCATGCAATGGTCTTGTTGTGCTTCGCACCATCGACAGCGGACAATACCAGTTCTTTGCAGCCCGCTTCGGGCTTGCATGTCGCGCGCATTCCACTATCCGCAACGCTTCCCCAGGAGGAGACACCCTTGAACGATCTGGTGCTTTGGCTCGACCAACTGCGCATGACTGACTTGGGCAAGGTTGGCGGCAAGAACGCCTCGCTGGGCGAGATGATCGGCAACCTCGCCAAGCTCGGTGTTTCGGTGCCGGGCGGCTTTGCCACCACCGCCGACGCGTTCCAGCAATATCTGGAAAAAAGCGGCCTGGCCAAGCGCATCCAGGATCGACTGGAGCATCTGGATGTGGACGACGTCGACTCGCTGGTCGTCGCGGGCAAGGAAATTCGCGGCTGGATCGTCGACACCGCCCTGCCCGCCGAACTCGAACAGGCGATCGGTCAAGCCTACGAAAAGCTGTGTCAGGAAGCTCTTGGTGAAGAGTCCGGCCATGGAAGGCCGGTTCTTGACTCTCGCGATCAGGGACGATCGCACGGGATCGCCGTCGCGGTGCGCTCCTCCGCCACCGCCGAGGACCTGCCCGACGCCTCGTTCGCCGGCCAGCAGGAGACCTTTCTCAACGTGGTCGGCATCGATGACGTGCTGCACAAGGTCAAGGAAGTCTTCGCCTCGCTGTACAACGACCGCGCCATTGCCTATCGCGTGCACCAGGGCTTCAAACACGAGGAGGTATTCCTCTCCGCCGGTGTGCAGCTGATGGTGCGCTCGGACGTGGGTGCCGCCGGCGTGCTGTTCACGCTGGACACCGAATCCGGCTTCCGCGACGTGGTGTTCGTCACCGGCTCCTACGGCCTGGGCGAAATGGTCGTGCAGGGTGCGGTCAATCCGGATGAGTTCTACGTGTTCAAACCCACGCTGCGTCAGGGCAAGCCGGCCGTGCTGCGTCGCAATCTCGGCGCCAAGCAGTTGCGCATGGTCTATTCCGATACGCCAGGCGAACGCGTGCGCACCGAAGACACCCCGGCCGAATTGCGCAACAAGTTTTGCATCAACGACGAGGACGTGCAGGAGCTCGCCCGCCAGTCGCTGATCATCGAAAAGCACTACGACCGCCCGATGGACATCGAGTGGGCGAAGGACGGCAACACCGGCAAGATCTACATCGTGCAGGCGCGTCCGGAAACGGTCAAATCGCGTTCGCATGCCACCCAGCTCGAGCGCTTCCACCTGAGCGAAAAGGGCAAGGTGCTGGCCGAAGGCCGCTCGATCGGCCAGAAGATCGGCGCCGGCAAGGCGCGCGTGATCCGCTCACTGTCCGACATGAACAAGGTGCAGGCCGGCGACGTCTTGATCGCCGACATGACCGACCCCGACTGGGAGCCGGTGATGAAGCGTGCCTCGGCGATCGTCACCAACCGCGGTGGGCGCACCTGTCACGCGGCGATCATCGCGCGTGAACTGGGCGTACCGGCGGTGGTCGGCACCGGCAACGCGCTGGAGTTGATCCCCGACGGCGTCGACGTCACCGTGTCGTGCGCCGAGGGTGACACCGGCACCATCTACGAAGGCATCCTGAAGTTCGAGCGGATCACCGCGGATCTGGGCGATATGCCCGAGGCGCCGTTGAAGATCATGATGAACGTGGCGAACCCCGAGCGCGCGTTCGACTTCGGTCAGTTGCCGAACGCCGGCATCGGGCTCGCTCGCCTGGAAATGATCATCGCCAGTCATATTGGCGTGCACCCCAAGGCGCTGCTGGAATACGGCAAGCAGGATGCCGAGACCAAGGCGAAGATCGACGAGCGCATCGCCGGCTATCCCGGTCCGGTGGAGTTCTACGTCGATCGCCTCGCCGAAGGCATTGCCACCATTGCAGCCTCGGTCTATCCGAAGCCAGTGATCGTGCGCTTGTCCGACTTCAAGTCCAACGAATACGCCGGGCTGATCGGTGGTTCACGTTACGAGCCGCACGAAGAAAATCCGATGATCGGTTTCCGCGGCGCCAGCCGCTACGTCGACCCCAGCTTCGCCGAGGCATTCGGCTTGGAGTGCAAGGCCCTCAAGCACGTACGTGAGGTGATGGGCCTGGATAACGTATGGGCGATGATCCCGTTCGTGCGCACCCTGGACGAAGGCCGCAAGGTGATCGAGGTGCTCGCCAGCAATGGCCTCAAGCAGGGTGAGCACGGATTGAAAGTCATCATGATGTGCGAGGTGCCGTCGAATGCACTGCTTGCCGATGAGTTCCTCGACATTTTTGACGGCTTCTCGATCGGCTCCAACGACCTCACCCAGCTCACGCTGGGCCTGGACCGCGATTCCAGCATCGTCGCCAGCCTGTTCGACGAGCGCGACCCAGCGGTAAAGAAGCTGCTTTCCATGGCCATCAAGACGGCCCGGGCCAAGGGCAAGTACATCGGCATCTGCGGCCAGGGCCCGAGCGATCATCCCGATTTGGCCGAATGGCTGATGGAGCAAGGCATCGAGTCGCTCTCGCTGAATCCCGATACGGTGGTCGATACCTGGCTGCGCCTGGCGAAGAAGAAGGCGGGTTGATGCGTCCAGCCTGAATGGCTTGCAAGTGCTGATGTTGCAATGCACCAGAAAGGGCCGGATTCGTCCAGCCTTCCTCTTGCCCTCCAAGTGCGGCGCCGCGCCGCGCCGCAGGCCGGGCAGTGCTTGCGGGCGTCAAGGCGACGCTGCCCGGCATCCGGAGAACATCGTCGGATCCATCTTGCGCTGCAGCTTGCCTGCCGTCGACAGCACCGTTAGCGTTCATACACGTGTTTCAAGTTCGTATTTGAAGCGGTTGCGAGTGAACTATCCACGAAGCATCACAGGGGCACAGCTTGGGCAGGACTCCACGTACCGGCGGCAGCGATACCCGCAAGCGTCTGCTCGAGGCCACCGAGTGGCTGTTCATCGAGAGTGGCTACGAGGCCATGTCGCTACGCCACATCACGGCACGCGCCAGCGCCAACCTGGCCGCGGTGAACTATCACTTCGGCAGCAAGGAAGCGCTGATGCAGGAAGTGCTGTCACAGCGCCTGGACCGGCTCAACCGCGAACGCCTGCAATTGCTCAGCGCCTGCGAGCAGGAACCTGCGATCGGGCTGGATGCAGCGGCGGTGCTGGCAATGTTGTTCATCCCCGCATTCCGGCTCAGTCACGGCGACGCGTCCGGCCCCGCTTTCATGCGCTTGCTTGGGCGCGTCTACAGCGACCCGTCCCCGTTCATCCGCAGTTATCTGGAAGCTCATTACCGACCGATCTCCGGACGCTTTTTCGAGGCCTTCTCGCACGCCCTGCCCGCACTCCCGCGCCGAGAGCTCGGCCTGCGCCTGCACTTCGCGCTGAAGGCGCTGTCCGGGATGCTCGCCGGCGAGGACATGCAGGCACTGATCGCCAGCATCAGCCAAGGCGAAGAGATCAACGACACTGAACTGCTGGCAAGACTGGTTTCCCTGCTGGCCCCCATTCTCACCGCACCGTTTGGCACGCCGGAGCAGCTCACCGTGATAGCACAGGTGCTGACACTCGACAGCATTACCGCCCGAGCCAGCGACGAAGCGCCCGTCTCGCCAGAGCAGGAACCGCCGCAGTATTCGACGCCACTGGAGTGGCTGAAGGGAGGAGCGCTGACCTCCTGAAAAAAACCGTACCCCATACATCCAGCCATTGACGATACCGATACCCGACCAACGCCCCGCCTCAATCCGATCACAACCATACGAATCGGACCTCACAGGAGAATCCACTTGAACCGTCAAATCCCACAACGCCTCATCCGACTTGGAACACACGCCAGCCTCGCCCTGGCCGTCGCCGGGGCACTGGCCCTGCCTCTGCGCGCGCAAGCCGGTTCGTTCCAGCTGCCTACCGACAATGCCGCCGGCTGGGCCCGCGCCAATGCCGGTGGTTCGCTGTTCGCCAACGATCCCACTGCCGTCTACAACAACCCCGCGGCAATGGCATTCTTCGACGCGCCCATACTGCAGATCACCGGCACCGGCATCCGGCCGAGTGCCAAGTTCCAGGGCACATTCACCGATGTGACGGGCAATCCTGTCAGTGGCAACAACCCGGACGGTTTCGGCAAGTTCATACCGTTTCCCAACATCGCGTTCGCCGCACCGGTCACTGATCGCCTGACCGTGGGCGGCAGCCTCAGCGTCCCGTTTGGCCTGGTCAGCGAATACGACCCGAATTGGCAGGGGCGCTACTTTGGTACCAAGACCAGTTTGCAGTCGATCGCCGTGAGCTTGTCCGCCGGCTTCAAGGTCAACGATCAGTTCTCCATTGGCGTGGGCGTGGTCGGCCAGCGCACCAAGGCACAACTGAACACCGTACTGGACACCACGGGCACCGCGACGGCCTTGTACGGTGCCCTCGGCGCAGCCTCCCCTTATGGACCTCCGCAAGGCGCTGATGAGCAGCTCAATGTAAACCTCAAGAAGACTGCGGTCGGTTATTTTGCCGGATTTGAGTACAAGCCGACCACGGCTGACAGCATCGGCTTGAGCTACCATTCCCGGATCAACCAGACATTGGGTGGCAACTACGCGATTTACGGCGGCGCCGCGGGCAAGGCTCTCATTGTTGGGGGCCCACTCCTCGCGCCAACCGCCGGCTTGCCGATGCTCAACCCGGACGGCGGTCCGGCGAACGCGGCGCTCAACACGCCCGCCTTCGCCAGCCTGGATTGGGTGCATGCATTCAGTGATCGGTTCAGCCTCGCCGGGTCGATCAAGTGGACCGGTTGGTCGAGCTTCAAGAGCCTCACGCTGACCTCCAACGGGCAGACGTTGGTCAGCTTGCCAGAACAGTACAAGAACACCTGGGTGTACTCAGTTGGCGGCGATTACAAGCTGAGCGACCAGTGGACCTTGCGTGCCGGCGTGGGTTATGACGAATCACCCACCAATATCGTCAGCCGTGATCCACGCATCCCCGACGGTAATCGCCGACTGCTCGGCTTTGGCTTCGGCTACCAGCCCACTAACCATCTAGCGGTCGATTTTGGCTACCAGCACCAGTTTGTCAGCGATGCTCGCGTACACATGACCAACCAGCTTGGTCTGGGTGCCGGTCACATGGACGGCAAGTTCAAGGATCACGGCGACGTGGTCAGCGTGACCGGCACGTACAAGTTCTGAAGTCAGTCTGATTAGTGGGACGACAAGGGCCGCGTGAGCGGCCTTTGTTTTTGGGAACTACGCAAAACGCCGCTTCAATGGAACGCCACGCTGCGTGGCGATGGCGGGGATTGTGAACCCCACCCATGGCGTTCATCCTTTCGCGCTTTGCGCTACGGGGCCGACCTGCGGTCGTCCTTGTCGTTCCAGACGAATTTTGTGTTCGTCCCATCCATGGGGTTCACCCTTCCGCGCTGCGCGCTCCAGGGCCAGCCTGCGGCTGTCCGAATTCGCTCCCGGCGAATTCGTCGACGACGAAGGCAGGATGCCGTAGGCGAACATCGGCGCAGCCGATGGCCCGAAGGGCGAGGCACAGGAGGTACCGAGTAACCGGTGGGTTCGTCCATACTGCCCTCTCCGCCGGATACGCAGAACGCCGCTTCGATGGAACGCCGCGCTGCGCGCTACAGGGCCAGCCATTCGGCTGTCCAAATTCGTTCCAGACGAATTTGTCGAACCCGGGTGGGTCCGT